>ERZ808030.32-NODE-32-length-14529-cov-4.370468_pt1 | contig 14529 bp, 25 predicted proteins | sample MGYA00380186_ERZ808030 | MGnify/ENA primary metagenome ERZ808030 (study PRJEB31490, sample SAMN06133386) | cow dung metagenome | isolation source: M7 | host: cow | place: China: Chengdu | collected 2015-05 ...
GGCAGACATTGCTCGTTTTCCCTGAGCCTGAGTAAATATATATACGGCATCTTCCGGCATAAGATGAAGAACGGCATCTACATCCTTATCAGCCACTGAGCCATATACCATTATAAGATCTGTACATTCACCGGACTTCTTCATCTGCTCAAGCTGTGCGAAATTATACTTGAGTCCATGCTCATTATGTCCGATATCACATATCATACGAGGATCTTCCGATACGACTTCCCAACGGCCGTGGAAGCCCGTACGTGACGCAGTATTGATGATGGCATCAGCAATAACCTCCGCATCAGCCGAAACCTTCAGGACATCGAGAGCTGCGAGAACCGTACGCAGATTCTTCCTTTGATAGTCTCCTTTGAGATCCATCATATTCAGGATTTCTTCATGCTTTTCCCAGAGCCCCGGAGTCACCTTATCAGCGAATGTCAGCAGGGCCATAATCGCCGCTCTGTTGCCCATGAAAGAAATCTCCGACAAATTGGTATACAGCACTTTACGCTCAAAAACAGCATCAGTGGCATCCGAACTTTCGCCCACAACGACAGGAACACAAGGCTTGATGATTCCAGCCTTTTCAAAGGCAATTTCAGGAAGGGTGTCACCAAGCAGGTCACAATGGTCAAGCCCGATATTCGTTATGAGACTCAGGACCGGAGTGACAATGTTCGTACTGTCCAAGCGGCCTCCCAGACCGGTTTCAAGAACGACATAATCCACCCCCTGACCCGCAAACCAGTCTAGAGCCATAGATGTGGTTATCTCAAAGAAGGACATGTCAAGATGGTCGAAGGTCTCCTGCCACTGATTTACAAAATCCCGGACATATTCCTTCGGGATCAGAGAGAAAGATCCTTCGCTTCGCTCAGGATGACAAGAAACAGGGTCAGGATGACAAGTGACCATCCTTATTCTTTCACGGAAATCCAGGATATGCGGAGACGTATAAAGTCCCACCTTCAGTCCAGATGCAGAAAGAACTGATGCAAGCATATTGGAAACCGAGCCTTTGCCATTGGTACCGGCCACGTGGATGACCTTAAGGTCATCCTGTGGATTTCCCAGCAGCTCCATGAGGATGGTCATGCGTTCCAGCCCCAGGATGCTGCCAAATTTCTCAAAAGCATGGATTTTGCTGACTGCATCGCCAGCAGAAGATACGCCGCTCATTATGCGTTAACCTTCTTAGCTACCAGTTCCAGACGTGCTGTAACCTTAGCCAGCATTTCTTCATACTTAACCTGCTTTTCTTTTTCTTCGTTGATTACCTTTTCAGCTTCATCAGGGAAGTTTTTCATAACTTGTTCAAGGCGTTCAAATTCGGTTGCTTCAAGTCGAAAAACAGCCATGTTATCCCGCCTTTCGGGGCTTAACAAAGTCGATTGAAAACATTTCAACAACAGTATCTGTACCGGGCTTTGTTATGTAGTCATACGTGCCGTCAGTCCCTGCAAGACGAAAACCGGGAATTGTTAATAACTTGTTGATAACTTCATCTTCAAAGCCTTCAGGAATGAAATTTTCACGCACTATATGAATACTATAAACGGGAGTTCGCCCGGTTTGGTTTTGGTTAAGTTTCAGCAAAGAACGATTGAAAACAATATAATTCCATACTGTTTCATTCATTCTTTTCTTTACTGCACCATAAAACACGTTTTCTTCAAGTTCATTCAATTTGTTTTGAATATCATCAAGAATCAAGAGAACGCACCCCCTGAAGATATAGCCACATTTCAGATCGGTTTTTGTCAATGTGTGAAACGCTGTACAAATAACCGTCAATTACAGCCATACATTTATTGTCGACAGGTTTAAAAAGCCGTGTTTTCACTTTTAATGAAAGTGTAAAATCATTCTGATTTGCAAAGTCAATGTCCTGTTCACGCTTTGCAGCTTCTTCATAAGCAAGTTTGACAATGTATTCCATATCGTCAAGGCTTGTAACATTTTTTGTCGCTGAAAAATTCGTCTGTTTTTCGCTTTCTTTAGGACGGTATATATTAACTATTCCGTCATTGTAACAACTGAATTTCTTATTCTTCTGCATCGTTGTTTTCCTCACTTTGCAGATATTGAGCGACTTCATTTTTTGCCCTGACTTGTGCTATGTCATCAGCGTAATTATCAGCAAATTCATTACTACAATGATTCCATTCATAGAAACAATAATTGACAAGCAATTTGTTTTCTTTTCCCGGTATGCTGAAATCAAAATCAGGGTCAGCAATACCCAACCTGTCAAGCAAGTCAGGTATTGCATTTTCAATGATTTCTTCAAGCCTTGATTTGGTTTCATCGTCATCCCATGTGATGTTACATTTTCGTTTGACCTGTCCGAAAATATTCGGGTCTACCATTTCAAAGCCCTTCTTTCAACTTTGCTTATGCTTCAGGTGTTTCTTCTTTGTTAAGAACTGTAAGATATGCAGGGTTAAGACCGCTGATATCAAGGAACAGAGCAGATGTGTTGTCAAATGCTCTACCTGCGCCGTACTGTTTAACCTTGAATACTCTCTGATCTTCAAGGAATTTGTATTCGTCTGAATACTCAATTACGCCGTTCTTTGAACCGCCCATACCGCAGAAGTATTCACCTTTAAGGAATACAACAGCCTGTCCGTCCTCAAGTGCATTTGAAACGTGAACAGTTGTGGGGAAGGGGAAAAGGTTGTTTACATAGTTACCAGCTGCGTTAAGAACAGTTGTTGCGGGCATAACCTTTGTAAGGTAATCTGTCTGATTGCAGATAAATTCAACTGATGTGAACTTTCTCTTTTTGCCCTTTTCTGTTGTTGCAAGACCAGCAAGAATTTTGCCGTATTCAGCGGGTGTGAAGCTCTTAACAGCAATCTGTTCTTTAAGGGGATAACCTGTTGATGAATTGAATTCAACGCCTTCGTGAATATCTCTGATAAGCCCGACAGGCTGTTTTACACCGTTACCGCTGACAATAGCAAGTTCAAGACCTGCCATGATAGCTTCAGCAAGTACAGTTCTGATATAACCGTCAAGGAATGTCGGACCGAGGTCAAGCATACCAAGTTCAATGATTGCATATGCTGAAAGTTTGTTCTGATCAACATCAACAACTTTGAATGAAGATGTAATTTCTTTTGTGATTGCTTCTGTAATCTGACCCCATACAGCGTTCTGTGCTGCGTGGTCATTAAGAATCCACTTTGTCACATAACCTACATACTGGAAATCGATAGCTTTAAGAAGGGGATATTCTTCTTTAAGGTTCTTGTAAACATCTTCAATGATAGTTGTAGGCATAAGGTCAGCTTCATTATCGCTGCCGATAATAGCTGTAAATGCCTGTTTGGGGTCTGTTGATTTGAGTGCAGAAATAACTTTCTGATACCACTTTGTTTCCTGAATAGTAAGCTGTCTGTAACCTCTCTGTGCAAGTACAGCGGCATCGTGTGAAGCCTGAATGTCTGCAAAGTCAGCCTTTACATTTTCAGCGATTGAATCGTGTAATGAAGCCCACGCTTCCTTGATTTTTTCTTCGTCGCCGTCTTTCATAGCTGCGACAAGCTGATTGATTGAAATGTTTTCATTTGCAAATTTACGCATTGTTTTAAACTCCTTTACTGCGAATTTTTATTTTATAAGTGCATTAAAAAAGCCGCCCCATTTTTGAGCAGCTTCGTTTTCGGAATCTGTTTCATCGGTTTCATCATCGTCCTTTTCGTCCTCTGAATCATCCTTTGTTTCATCTTCCGGTGTTTCTTCTGTTTTGTCCTGTCCGTCATCTTCTGATTTCGTTTCAGGTTCTTTTTCTTCCGGGTCATCCTGTTTGTCATCTTCAGTTTCTTCTTCAGATTTCTGTTTTTCCTGATGTGCCTTTAAGATTTCAAACAGTTTTGACCAAGCATTCTGACTGGCAACACTTGTTTCAAGTGTTTCAGTTGCAGTTGCAAAGCCGTATGATAATGCTTCACCGGGCAAAATCCACGTTTCAGCATTCATCAATGATTTGATTTCTTCTTCAGTTATGTTTGAATGTGCTTTATACGCTTCAACACTTGCCTGTGTGATTTTGTCAAGATCATCAGCCTGTTTTCTTAACGCCTGAGAATCGCCCTGTGCAAAAGTCCAAGCATTATGAATCATAAGCAATGAAGAATCATTCATAATTCTTTCATCACCCGCCATGAATATAACTGAAGCAATAGAACAAGCAAAGCCGTCACAGTATGTTGTAACTTTCGCTTTATGTCTTTTGAGGGCGTTATAAATCGCCAAGCCTTCAGCAACTTCACCGCCGTAACTATTGATATATACATTGATTTGTGATACATCAGCCATTTCTTCAAGTTGCTTTGAAAGATTTACTGCACTAACATCACCTTCAAACCACGGGAAACTTGTTATATCGCCGTAAATATTCAACGTTGCAGTCTGATTTGACTTTTCAAGTGAAAAAAACTTTCGCTTCATTTACTCACCCCCCTTCAATGCTTTCGGTGCTTTTCAGCATATCTTCAGCAAGGGCATAGTTCTTTGTTATAAAGTGCCTTGTACTGAAATCGGTATTAAGTTCGTCCAGCCCGACAATTTTACGCAATTCGTCAATGTGAGCTAAACCTGAAGCAATGGCTTTGTCAGCCTTGTCAGCAATTTCAAATATATCAATATGATTGATGCAAGTTGTATCAACAACAACTTTATAACCCCGTTGCCATTCATCAAAAGAATAATACTTGCGTGTGATTTCTTCACCTATCATATCAGCCAATGGGTCAATACAATTTGACAAGAATACTTTCACAATTTCATTCATATTGGTAATATTTCCGTACATCATAGAAAGGGGAATTTTCAAAGCCTGTGCGACAACTTCAAACACTTCTTTTCTTAAAGATAAAATATCTGCTGTTGTTCTCGGTGCTGCACTTGAAAATTCCTGAAGGTCAATTCCCTTAAACTGTGGATATACAGCATTATCATTTTCAACAAAGGTTTTAAGCTGTGTTTGCAAAACTTCTTTGAAAATCTGATTGAACTGTGCATCGCCCGCTTTGTAGTTTTCAAGAATCATCTTATATTTTGTGCCGTTTGTACGTTTAAACGCTTTGAACGCCTGATCTATAATTTCACTATACTGCATATAAAGCGAATCAATTAAGGCTTTTACGCTGTCATTCCCAAGCTGAAAAAAGAACACTTCATTTGCTTTGTGTTTTTTCTTCAACTCATAATTGTTGAATACAACATTATAAAATGTGTTTTCTTTCAATGGGTTTGAATCGTCAATGTCAAAATTATCAGCACAATAAATATAATCACCGTTCGGAACAACTAAGGCACTACCATAATAAAAACATTGTTCTATGAACTGATTAATGAACTGACTTGAATTCTGATTCGGGTTAGGGGACACATTCAGCGAATAATACAGTTTGCTCTTTACTTCTTTACCTTCTTCATAGGTTTTAAATTCGCACTTACTCAAAGTATTTGAAATGTACGATATACCAATATGCAAAGCAAGTTCTTTGAAAGCAACCTGATCAAGTAACTTTTGTGTTACCGGACTTATTTCAGATGTGTCAATTTTCTTTTCAAGGAAATTAAAAAGGTTGAATTTTCTACCCATTATTTTTCACCCCTTTCACTATAAAATAATAGGTTCTAAGAATGCGAAATCCGCTTCATCCGGGATTTCTTCTTCAATGGTAACAGCAGCAACGAAAGCCATAAAGCCGTCAGTTTTACGGCTTTTCGGTTCGATTTTGCCATATTTGAAGTTATTGTTTGGTGCTGGTTCAAGTTTCGCATTGTTTGTGTACCAACGCATTAAAGGGTCATCGCCCCATATTATTTTATTACCGATAAACATTGAAGAAATTTTCGGTTGAACCAGCATAATATCAGACGGGCGAACAAGTTTGACCATTTTATCATTTGCATCAAAACCAACATCACGCAAAGCCCTTGACAGTAATGAATATCTGTAACTGTCTATTGCGATTTTTTCAATGTTGTATTTATACTTTTGTTCTTCAACCCATGCTGCAATTAAAGTGGGATTTATTTCAACATCGTCAACAATTGTTAACAAGCCACGTTCAGCCATTTCATTAAGCGGAATTTTAATTCGGTGCTTATCGTTTGAAGCTGTACAAAACCAACTGTGATGAATACCGTAAAACATTTCATCTTTCTTGAATAAAAGAAAAGCAGAAACAAAGTCTGTTGTTTTTGAAAAGTCAATTCCACAAACACAGCTTTTATTTGTCATGTCAGGAACTTCACCATTTGTTTTTAAAATGTTTTCCCAGCTTGCAACGGCTGTATCTTTTCTGACTTCAGGAATGTTCATTCGCTTTGTCATAAAGGCGTTGTTAATAACCGGGTCAAGCAAATAATCAGCGTATTCACGTTTCATTTGCTCTTTTAAAGTTGGTAAATATGACAAGCTGGGGTTCGCTTTTTCCCAATTGTCAGGATCGTGAACTTCTTCTTTGCTGTCAAGTTTACAAATAAACGGTAAAAATCCGTTGTCAGGAATTTCACCGTTTAATATTTTCAAGCTCTTTTCAATTAATTGGTCAAGTGGTCCTTCACGTACATCACCATTTGTTGATACATAAGTACGGCGGGGATGTGGTTTTTTACCTAAGCCAGTAGTAAATACATTGATGTTTTCCCAGTTTTCGTAAGCGTGTGGTTCGTCAAAGTCAACTTTGCCACTTCGTAAACCGTCCTTGCCTTTCGGGTTGTTTGTCCTGTACTTGATTTTTGAACGTGTTTTTTTATTCTGAATTTCCGTTTTAGTCCAGCGGAAGTTTTTTTCAAATTTCTTTCGCCACTTCGGATTTTCAAGAATGTTGTATATTTCATCAAAAGAAGTTTTTGCCTGTTCTTCACTGTTTGCACATATATCAATGTCATAATATGCAACACCGTTTGTTTCAGTAATCAAGCAGAAATCTTCAAAAGACAAGTAACCATTCTTACCACCGCCACGTCCCATTAAAACAAATAAGTCTGACCAACGGGGAGTGCCGTCAGTTTTAAACACGCAATTATGCAGAATAAAAACAAAAACTTCCCACGGAAAAAGAGCAAAGGGGAAGTATTTCTGATATGATAAATATTTTTCTATTTGTTCACCGTCAATCAATAACGTTTCTTCTGCAAATGCTTTTTTTACAAGTGCAATAAGTAATTTTCTTTCATTGTTAGTTCTTTGAATACCTTTTTCAACAATGTCAATATATTCTTGCACCTGTGCCGGAATCGGTGTTTTATAATTCATCGTCATCATCTTCCGGTGGTTGTGGTATTACCATTTTTAAACGGCTTGTAATTGTCAGCCCTAATTCTTTTGCACATGACAAACATTGTTTGTGTGCTTTATCCTGTAAGTTCATCATCACAGTTACATCATCGCCACGCTGCCGCCTTAATATCTTTTCAAGCAGTTCTTTCAGTTCTTCTGCACTTTCACAGCTTTCAGCAATTTCATCAATAACAGCCCATTTACGGACTGAATTTGCTTTGTTAAGTATCTTTCTGATCTGTTTGCTGTACTCTAAATAAAGGCTTTTAGCGATGCAGAATTGAGCAAGTACATCAATATCAAGTGTTGTAAATATATTAAGTTTAACCAACTTGTCAGCGTATTCTGTGAACTCTTTTTTCTGTTTTGCAGTTAAGTATTCAGGCGGGGCAATATCATTGAATGGTTCTTCATCCGGAATATCCAACGTTTCAGCTTCCCTTTGTTCCTTTTCTGCTTTTGAAAAATGTTTCTTGTTTATTTCAAGGGGCTTTCTCGGTCTACCAGCCATTCAATCACCGCCTTTCTGAAAATTTGATTTAGGGAGAAAATTTTAACTTGTCGACTTTCTCCCCCCGTTGTTTGTCCCTCTTTAAATTAAACCGTTATAGGGAGTGGGGGGGACTTACCACCGTTCAGTATTTGAAAATTTATTTGATTTCTGCCAATTTCCTAATTTATCGTGAATATCATTGTGGCATCTGTTACATAATGGCATTAAGTTCTTTTGTTTATTACCGTGTTTGTCAATATAAAACTTACTCAATGCAAGGTCAGGTCTGTTCCTTACTTCGTTGATATGATGCACACAATCAGCCCGTGTATATCTACCACGTTTCAAGCATTCCTGACATTCATAATGATGTTCTTGTAAAACATCTTGTCTTAACTCAATCCATTCTTTTGATTTATAAAACTTATAAAGTTTATCTTCCTGTATAAGTTCTCTGATATATCTTGATAATGTAATGTCTGTTGGTATATTGATAGAATCACCTATTCAAAATAATAATTCAGCTGTTTAATATTAAATTCAAAGTCAGCCTTTATATCCTGATGAACAAACAGTAACCTTTCAAGTCTGTGTGCTTCAGTCATTTCTTTTTGTTGCAATGCTTGTTTCAATCTTTTCTTTGTATCTTCAATTTTCTTTTCTACTTCTGCAAGTTCTTTTATATAATCATCTCGCAGTTCTTCAAGTGATTTATTCATAACATCACCTTTATAATAAAATGCACCATAGGCGACCGCCGAATCGCAGCCGCCCCCGGATTAAGGTATTTAACGGAATGGAAAAAAATTTATAAAAAAACTACCGCTGGTGCTTATGTAGTTGTCAAATATTTTTCAAGGTCAGCCCATTTAAAAACATTTTCAAAAGTATTGCTGTTCAGACTGATATTTCCTTTATAAAAAACTAAAATATTTTGATGCACTTTTGTTATTTTTCTGCTTGTGCTGAATGGCTTTCCCGCTCGCATCGGTGCTGTTCCATATTGATTTAATAAAATAATTTCATTGTATAAATACAGCCCGCATTCTTTAAATATTCTTTTTGTATCGCTTATAAAATCTCTATAAGCCCCTTTACTATCTCGAATATCACCAACAACAAAAACTGCAAAACTATTTTGTTTTAGTTTCCTACAAGATATATTTATAATTTCTGAATATGCTTCAATGAAATCAGAATAATTCATATTTGATAAATCTAAAGAGTGTTCGCTATACTTTTCTAAATTGTGATAAGGCGGGCAAGAAAAAACAAGGTCTGCTGAATCATCAGGAATATATTTGTCAGCATTCTTGCTATCATCGCAAAACCACGCAGGATATACTTTTAACTTATCGCCGTTTATTCTGTTTGCATCAATCTGCTTTTCAGATAAATCAATCCCGATATATTTACGCCCCAACATTTCAGCGACAATGCCACGAACTGAACCGCCTGCAAAAGGGTCAAAAACAATGCCGCCTGTTTTGCAAAACCAATTATAAATAACTTCACAAAGCACAGGATCAAAAATTGATGTTCCTGAAATATTTTTCATTCCTGCTCTTTCAAGCATTCCGCTATCATACTTTAATAAATTGTCGCTTCTGCCTTTACTACTATCAAGCCCTATTGCTTGCCATTCTCTTTTTCTTTTTTGCCAATACCCTTGCCGTGTATCAAAAACCGAAACAGGTGGGTATTAGGAATTTATCTTGTAAAATCCCCATTTAACCACTCCTTCGCACAAAAAAAGCACCCGGCAGAAACGCCGAATGCTTTCAGATAGATATTTTATTACACTTTAATTATAGCACAGATATTACATATTTTTTCTTGCAAAAAAATCAAAAAAGTTGCAAAAAAATCAAAAAAGTTGCAAAATTTTATTCTGCGCCTTCATACTGCGCCTTTTTAATTCGTGCATCAAGTATTTTTTGAACGTCTTTCAGAGCTTTCCCGTGCATTGAAGTAACCCAAGAATAGGACTTGTCAAGTTTAATTGCAACATCGTTTAAATCCATATACTGCACATAAACTTTGTGAAGAATATCATATTCAGTTGTTTCAAGCTGTTCAATAACGTTCAGGATATCTTTTTTTGTTTCATACAGGGCATCAATGCAACTGTCAATTTCACGTTCGATATCAACGTATTTACCAACAGCAGCAGCCATTTTGTCAGGTGTTTTTGTTGACTGCACATTTTCTGAACCTTGATTGCTTGAAATACTGACAGCAAGGTTCTTCCAGTATTGCCGTTCAATCAGTTTGTTTTCTATGAGTTTATCAAGTTTTCTGATCTGTTGCAGATATTCTTTTGCTTTCACACGGAAACCCCCTTTGTATTGATGTTGCCCCATACATCGCATATTTCTTTTAACTCTTTGCACAATGTAGGTAAAAGGCTTGTTTTTATGGCAAATTCGCCGTTCTTTTCAGTCAGTAGAACTGTGCTACCTTCTTTCATAACATAAAATAAACCGCAAAACTCTTCACTTTCAATGACCTTTTCACCATTGCCACATAAAGCCTGTATTTTGTTTTTGAAATGCATTTAAACACCGCCTTTCAGCAATTCGGGGTTATCGTATATGTTGCCGATAACTTCGCAATCCTCATCGAAAAGGCATTCCATAAACGCATACCCTATTGAAAAAAGTCCGACTTCGCCTTTATATCCCCACTCAGAAGATAATATATCCCCTTCAAAAATCTTCGTGCCGTTCTTGTCGGTTAAGCCTGTGTATTGTCCGATTGTGTTTTCAGCAATAACTTTACAAGGGAAATCATCTATTCTTTGAATAACCCACTCACCGTATATGTTTTGACATAAATTGCCATATACCCATTCGCCGTATTCACCTTCACTATATTTTTGTTTACCCCTGAATAATATTTCACGCATTTTTAACACCTTCAATTTCAATTATGTTCTGATACATACTCAAAAAAGGAATCCTATATCCAACCACAGTTATTTTGTATGTATTACCGACTTTCAATTTTCCTTGAATATTTGAACTGTTCCATTTTCCACGTAACATGCAATCAGTATTTTCAAAAACGATTGTTTCACCCTGTTCATCTTCTGCAAACACAAGATATTTTGAAGAAGAATCAGAAGAAGAAACGGATGTAATTCGTTCTTTATCCGTTACTGTTACAATGTACTCTGTATCATTGAAACTTGTTATTGCTGATATAGTAAATGCTGCCGCTATTACAATAACAGCTGTTATAAATTCAAAAATATAATTTTTCTTCATTTTTATACTTCCTTTCATTCAATAAGTTTCTGATATGTACCGCCAATTGATAACATTTCTTTCAGCTCAGGTTCATAAATACCACTTTTATACTTGCTTGTAATGTCTGCAATACGTCTGCATTGCTGTTTTGTTTCTTCGTCAAGGTCATTGTTTCCGTAATCGTTTAAAATGGTGTACGCATCCCAATACAACGTTTTAAGTTTTCGTTTAACCATTCCGGGCGTTGGTGGATGCTCAATACAAACCGAAATTGCTTTCTGAAGTGCTAAGTAAACAACATCATACGGGACTGTTGCAAACTGTACCGCCCACATTGTAGCCGTTCCGCTTGCTTCTTCCGGTGTTGCTTTAAATCGTCCCGGATATGCTGAAGCAAGAATTGCTAATATTTTAATAGATTCTTCAGTTGTCATTGTCTGCACCGCCTTTTTCAAATTCGTCACATTCAATCCCTGACAGCTTGTAAAATATCTGTTTTCCACTTTCGCAAGAAAGAAAGTGTCTGCAATTAAGACAATCAGCCATTGTCACCCTTCCTTTCTCCGCAGCTGCAAAAATCGTCAGGTTCTACAATGCTATAATCTTTATAATATTTCTTGTATTTGTGCCAAACATACTTTGTTTCATCGCCACGCAACAAAACACAATGCTTGTATGCACTTCTGTTAATTTCACAATGCTTGTCAAGTTCTATTGCATACTTGCAATCCTTACACCTTACAATTTCAACCACATCAACAGCGGGTGCGTTTACAATAATTGCATTGACTTCGGCACTTGTATATGCGGTTTCACTTCCGTCTGTAAAATCACCATAAAAGCCAAACCTTGTGTCTGTATAAAATTTTTTTAGCAACGCTTCACGCTCTATGTATTCAACCATTCTTTCCGTACCTCTTTTCATAACATTCCTTGCACAAATAGGGTGCATTATAATTTATTGCAGGGTTTACATCGTCAACATAGCAATACACTTCACTTAATGGTTTAGGTGTTCCGCAATGCTCACATTTGCCGTTGTATTTTCTTGCTTTTGTGTGTTTCCTTTTTGGTGTTATGTATCGTTTAGCCATTGTTAAATCTCCTGTTCCAATAATCTATTGCACACTCTCTCGTTAATCTGTTTGGGTGACGTGCTTTACATTTGACACAATACACATAAAATCTCTTGAAAATTCCATTGCCGTGATTTATATTTGCTTCACCGCCACAAAACGGGCAAGGTTTTAACTCATCCATTGTCAGCACCTTCTTTCAACGCTTTTTCGGCTTGTTCTTTTGTAAGAAATACGGTTTTGCCGAACTCCCAATCTCGTATGTTCGTTTCAATAAGGTTTTTCGTATCGCATACGCATATAACATCTATTCGGTCAACAATGTGCGGTTGAATACCTACACAAACTGTTGCATTTTTCTTGAAAGTGTTAAACCACACCGTATCTCCCACCTTACAAGGCGGTACAATTACGCCGTTTTCAATAAGGGAATCAGCAAAAAGCAAATTTCTTTCTAAATCGCAATTTGCGTTCTTTGTACTCTGTTTCGCTTGTTTTATCAACTCTACAAGCCTATCTCTCATTTCATTCTGCATTTTCAGTACCTCACTTCTTTCTGTATCTTTTCATTTCAGCATCATCAAGCCTACGTTCTGCATCTCTTTTCTTCTGCACGTTTTCATTTTCCTTGTTCTTTTTTTCTTTATAAAGTGCATATTCAGGACAAGAAACGTGACAAGTTGGTGAACGTTTCGGACAATCAGGTTTACAAGGGTTGTCACTAAGTTTCATTGTTGTCACTCCTTTTCTTTAGGTTCATAGCCTTTGGGAAATATACTTGATAGACACTCATCATGTTTTGGACTTGCACAAAATATTCCTCTTATGTTATATTTGCAATCACAACAATGCTTATTTGTGAGTGTTTCAACAACCAATTCCATAAAACTTCTTAATTTCATCAACCCTCACCCACCGTTTCTTCTGTTCTTGCTTTTCCGATAACAATGAAATCATTGACAATTACAATCTCAAGGTCTTGACCTTCTTTTATATCTAACTGTCTGCGATACTCTTTAGGTATGGCAATTCTCCCCAAATCGTCAATTCTTCTCACAATCCCTTGAATAATCATTGTTCTTCACCCACCATTTCTTTTTTTATATTTTCAATTTCTTGAATGCACATGTTGATAAGATATTTTTGTTGTGGTATTGGCGTAACTTTTTCGCAAATATTTTTGACTACTAAATCCGCAAACGCTTTCACGGCTTCGGATTTGATTTCATCTGCTGTTTTATAATTAGAACAGGGCGATTTTAAACAATAATCTGTTATGTCTCCGTCATACTCATATACGCATTTCGGATATTCTTTCAACCTTTCAACCTCTGCGGTTTTTTCAGCAAGTGCTTTCTGCAAAGTTTCCTGACCTGCAATAAGGGCTTCAATCTGTTCTTTTTGACGGGCGATAAGGCCAACAGTTTGTCTTAACATTTCAGCCGTGCAACAACCTTCAAAAGTGTACAAAGGGCAGGTTTTACAAGTACGCATTTTTACAAGAGCGTTGCAAGATTCCAAAGCCTTTATAATCTCGTTATCTGTCAGCATTTATTACACACTCCAAATTCCAATAATTAAAATATTGTTCTGCGAAAGTATAAATTTTTCCGTCAAGGTAGAAAATATCATCTATATCAATAGAATCATCTTCCAAATATTCACTTTCGGTGTTATATTTTATTTCTTTCAGCTTACTCATATCAATCTTGTAAACTGAAATTGTAGGCATACAGCCATAATGTGAATTTTTATTAAGGTTTTCTATAATTTCCTTAAACTTTGGAAAATCTTCATCTGATATTCTTGCAATGCCGCAGGTTGTATCATCGCATCCTTCATTAGCAATAAAATATAAATTTTTATCCATTCTGATCCTTCTTTCTTAAGTAATACCTTTTTCAATCGCAAGAGCTAAAAACGGATTTGAGCAGCTCTGTTGTGATTGACTTGTTGTTTTTGGTTTATCCTGTTCTTTTTTCGCCCAGTTTCTGATAGTAGCAAGGTGATTTTTATAAGTTTTGCCTGTTGATGCTATGTAAGAAGATAAGTTTTCAATTCGCTTTTCGTAATCTTCAGGGAATTCAGATTGTAATTTTGCAAATTCATCATCTGAAAGAATAACATTTTCATATTCGCCGTATTTGTGGCGTATAATATTATTATTTTCTATTCTATTCTTATCTTCTCTATTCTTTTCTTCTCTTATCTTATCTGCTCGGCTAACATTAGCTTTATGTAAAACATTTATGTTAGTTTTACACTTGTATTCGTTCAGTTTTTGCAACCTTTTAGCATCAAAAACCTTTGATTTTCGATACCATGTATCAACATTCTTGTTTCCCTTACTTGCATTGCAGCTTCTGCATGAAGGGACAATATTGCCGATACAATATGAACCACCAT
>ERZ808030.33-NODE-33-length-14330-cov-3.440399_pt1 | contig 14330 bp, 22 predicted proteins | sample MGYA00380186_ERZ808030 | MGnify/ENA primary metagenome ERZ808030 (study PRJEB31490, sample SAMN06133386) | cow dung metagenome | isolation source: M7 | host: cow | place: China: Chengdu | collected 2015-05 ...
AACAATATCCTTGAGCACTGCTGCCGGTCGGTTTAGTACCATTTTTCCAACATTGGATGCGGTCAACATACTGATAGATATCTGTGGGAGGGTCTTTTGTAAAGATTTTCTAATTATTTTGAAGCTGCTCTCAGAACTGGCACAGCATCTTTGGAATGATTCTTCTCTGTGTGCTTTAGCCTCTACAAAGAACCAGATATCGCCAATCTTAAATACACCGTCCCAATTCATAGAACTCCCACTCTGTGGCCAAAAATCCTTCCATTTCTTGTTTATTTCTATCGCAATATCGGTGTTCTTCACTTTTCTCAGCTTCATGTCAAGAATTTCTCTTTGTATTTCACTAAGTTCAGCCTGTTCAGTATAAAAACGCAAAGTTTCTATCAGCGCAGGCAAATTGGAATCCATTTCAGCATAAGCGGCCGCATTGTCTAGTTCAAAAAACAACTGGAACATCTCATAAACATGCTCCAACTCCCGGAAATCAATAAATTGCTGCTGAGGACTTGGCTTGTAATTCTTCTTGCGCCAATACAGCTCAGAAACATCTTCCAACATTTTCTCCGTAAAGTTGGCTGGGATGACATCTTCCCATTTCCTAAAAACGTACCCCGCCGCACCCAATGGTTGTTTCACTCCCAAAGGTAGCACCTCAATATCAACATCCAACACCGGCTCTTCGTGTGGAAAGTAGGGCGCAGGTGTCTCCTAACTGATAATGGTCGGTTGATAGGAATCGCGCAGTGTATATTGCTCACGGCGCAACTCTACTAGTTCATGTCTCTTTTTCAGGTACTTGTATTGATTCCAATGCGTAGATCTATCCTCCAAGCTAGCTCTCTCTTCTTCGGTGAATTTGTTGAGCAACTCTTCTCGAGGAGGGTTCTTTCTGCGATTATGCGCGAGCTCGTAGTAATTGATTGTTAAGTCGAGCTCGTCAATTTGCTGAAACAGCGTCTTAAATGTTTCGACTAAGTAGTCGGGACATTTAGCCAATGCTTCTTTGCGCGAGAACACTTCGCGTTTAATTTTTATGGGCGCGACCGCATCCATAGGGAGCAATGACGCCTCGTTGAACGTTGGGGACTCCATGAGACCTTCCAACGATTCTATGTTGTTATTTTTGTCCCAAGTTCCGTGCTTGGTTTCGATATCGACTAATCCGGCTTGCTTAGCATTCAGGCCGGTAATGGGGTCTTTGCCCCAAAGTAGATAATTGCCCATTGTTTCCAGCTCGTCTTCGGTGGGCGGTTTCTTCGCGAACTGGGGTTGCTGCAAATAATTATTTAAAAACTCGGCACGTTCGTCTGTCGTGACAAGCTTGAAATCTAGTTGTAAGCGATTGGCTCCTGCCATACTACGTATCTCTCCTAATAGGGCCGTCTACGTAGGTTAACAGGGGTCGAGTAATGAACTGGATTATGTTACGTAGTAGGCGCCCGTTCTTGTTTTTCTTTAACTTTATTATACACGAAATTCATTCAAAAATCAAATTTTGTTTATTCGTGGAAAACAATATAGGTTTCCAAGAAAAACTTTACTTATATATAGAAACCAAAGGAGGTAGAAATTATGGAAGTTTGGAAAGATATAGAAAAATATCCTGACTATCAAGTGTCAAACCAAGGGCGCATAAAAAGTTTTAAAGTCAGTAAGGAAGGTCGCATACTACAGGGGAAAAATTGTAAAGGGTATATCGGAGTAGATTTCCGTGTAAACGGAGAAACAATTCAAGATCTTGTGCATCGAGTGGTATTGATGACCTTTACTCCAATAGAAGGTTGGGAAAACTTAACGGTAAATCACAAAAATGGTGATCGAACAGATAATCGCTTGGAGAATTTAGAATGGATGACCTTATCAGAGAACTCATCACATGCTAGACGCATATTAGGCAGTGGTTTGTATGCAAAAAAAGTTCATATTATTACTATGCAACGAGAAGACAAATATTTTGATACAGTGGCAGAAGCAGCCGAATTTATGGGGGTTGCTCAAGGTACAGTTTCGAGATGGGCAAACGGAAGTCGTAGTTATGAGGGCAAAGCAAGATTGGTGGAATACCTATAAGGGTTTCCACCTTTTTGTTATTTCGGAGTACGATTTTTCCAGGCCCGCGGGGTTTCGTCATTTTGCACAAGAATTTTCCCAAAACCCACCCCGGGGTTGTGCATATTGCACAAAAAGGCACTCCGGCACACCCTTGTGCATATTGCACAATTAGACGGCATTTTTCGCCCTTGTTTTTGTGCAATATGTAGAAGTGAAAAAAAATAAAAATTTTTTTCAAAATCCTATTGACAAATGAAAAGTTATGTGCTATAATCTAAGTGTCCTCAAGAGAGAGGGCACAAAAAAATTTTTACATACCGAGAGGAAATAACAAAATGAAACAGTACACTTTTAACAAGACCGACAGCGGAATTATTGGCAAGGCTTTTGAAATGGCTATCAAGGACACGCTCCGCCGTAAGTACGCCGACAGAGTAAGTCCCGCGGGACAGACCGACTTTGTGTATATGCACAAATATTTTGATGTAAAGCAAAACGGCTCCGTTATCCGCTACACCGAAAACGGCAAGTATATCAAGGGTTCTTCCCGTGTGATTTATGCTACCCACGTCGCCCACACCGTAACCGCTGAAACGGAAACGGAAATCACCGTGGAAATCGACCTCGGAGCCACTGAGATGTTCTGTGTTGACCGCAACGAATTTGTGCAATTCCTGCTTGAAAACGGCTACGCAAAATATAACGCAAGCCGTGGAACAACCAACATTCAGACCTGCTACAACTACAAAAAAGACGCCTACCACGGTCGCCTCGGTCGCAAAATCGAAGAGTGGTGCTACGAAAACGAACTCTCCGATGATATTGATATCATCGAAGCAATCCTCGAAGCCCTCGAATAAGAGGGCAAGGGAGAGGGGTGAAAAGCCCCTCTCCCACCTCAAAAAATTTTTTCAAAAACCCTTTGACAAATAGCCTACGATGTGCTATAATAAAATCACAAAATAAAGCGAAAGCCTACATAAGAAAGGAACAATAATATGTCAACCATTAGTGCAAGAACCGCCGCAGAAATCGCAAGAGAAGCAAGAGCCGAAAAGGCTGAATGGGCAAGAGCTCAAGCAGAGTTTTGCCTGTGCGAAAAGATTATGCCCTGCATCATAGAAAGTGCAGAAGAGGGGAAGAATTCCTTATTCATAACCTCTGCATCACGGGGCGACCTCTACGAAAGCAGGCACATTATCATCGCTATGCTCAAAGAGTTAGGTTATGCCGCGGAACTGAAGAACGGACAAGGCTTGTCAATTAAGTGGTAAAAAATGGGCGGATTTCCGCCCTTCCACAGACTTAGACGTGACACGTCTAAATTTACCTCTTGACAAAAGAGTGGTAATATGGTATAATATAGGTACAAAAGTAAAGGAGATAATACATATGAAAATCAGAACTTATATTGGCGGAACTCTTGCAACCTTGGCATTTATTTGGATAGTTGGAACCGCGGGCGCATGGGAACATGATAATATTACTTGCCTGCAAGCTGTAATACAGAGCGGCTTGGGTTTTCTCGCAGCTTGGGTTGGCTTGAAAATGGTAGACACGGGGGATTGAATAAATCCCTTCGTGGTTTAGACGTGGTACGTCTAAAACTGTTGAAAAAAGTTTTGAAAAACCACTTGACAAAATCGAAAAAATATGATATAATATAGATACAGTAAAGAGAACGACAAACCAACATATTTAGAAAAGAGGTACATAACTATGATGTTCGTAACACTTAAAAAAATGCCCTATGCTCAGGCAAAGGTTCAGATTTTGGAAACAGGCGAAAATTTCCGTTGCAACCTTGTGAGCTATACAACCTGCGTCGCCCACATTATTGAAGGCGGCTGGCTCATTGTAAACGGCTTGTATTCCGCAACCACAAGACGCCATTTGTCCGCTTTTGCAAGTGAATATTGTGGAACGGATTACTACACATTAAAGCGTTGTTATGAGCAAAATCTTGCTTATAATATTCACACAAAAGAATTCTTCAATCGTGAAACGGGCGAAGTAATCTTCTAAAAGGGGCGGAGTAATCCGCCTTTTTGTTTTTAGACGTCGCACGTCTAAACCAAGGGGTTGACAAATCGGTATTTGTGTGGTATAATATGTATGTAAGTGAGAGGGACGGCGCGACAGGGCAAGCGAAATTTGCGGCATCCGGCGGACGGTCACCACTTCGGGCACACGGCAAAGCCTTTCAAACCGAGATACACAAGGTCGAACCACTGCGGACAAGGACAGCGTGGGGTGTGGCAGTCGGCATACTTAGCATCGAGGACTGCGGCGAACGGGGCAATCCCTGAAGAACCCCGAACAAAAAGACCCGTGCATTAAGCGTAATAGACGGGAGCGTTTTTCGGTAGCGTAAACCGAGCCCTTAGACGTAGCACGTCTAAGATAAATACTTGACAAATCGAGAAAATTATGGTATAATATAATCACAATAAAGGTGATGACTTACCATCAACGAAAGGACAAGTACTTATGTGGAACTATGATGAAGACAAGGGTTGCGGTTGGTTTATCGCAGTAATTTTGATTACGTTGGTAATTATCTTTGCAGTTATGTGCTTCGAGGGCTGGCTGGTTATGCTCCTGTGGAACACTGTCGTGCCTATGATTTGGGCAGGCGCGCCCAAGCTGTCTTTTTGGCTCGCAGTTGGCGTTCTGTTGCTTTGTAATCTTCTGTTCAAAGCGGTCTGCGGTGGTGGCAAGAAAGACTAAATAAGGGGACGGTTCGCCGTCCCTTTCGTTTTTAGACGTAGAACGTCTAAACTATGGGGTTGACAAACGAGTGACAATATGGTATAATATATATGTCAAGAGGGAGTGGTGAGATAGACACGGAAACTTCTCTACCAAGTCGACAGTAGGTCGTGACAGATACAGTTGATAGTTTGAACCCTCATTGAAAAAAGTTGCAAATTTTTTCAAAAACCTCTTGACAAATCGCAAAAAGTATGTTATAATATATATGTCATCAAGAGATGCCACCTCTAAAGCGGAAAGGAAAATACTTATGACCATTACTCTCGGAACTGTAATCGCAATCTGTATTACTATCATCGCAATCTGTGCCATTAACGCATATGTGAAGTGTCACAAAAAGTGAGCGAGCTGGGCGGGCTGAAAAGCCTGCCCTTCCTTTTAGACGTGAAACGTCTAAATAAAGGTATTGACAAGCCGCCAATAATATGTTATAATATAGACACAAAAGAAAGAGAGGTACATAGATATGGCAAAGGCAATTTATTTCGATATGGACGGCACACTCGCAAACTTGTATGGGGTTGAGGATTGGTTGACCAAACTCCGCACTTATGATGCTTCTCCCTATGCAGAAGCACCTGTTATGCTCAATATGCAGGCACTCGCACACCGCCTGAACAAGCTCCAAGAGAACGGCTACACCATCGGCATCATTTCGTGGTTGAGCAAGGAAAGCACCACCGCCTATGACGTGGCGGCTACGGCTATGAAAATGGTATGGTTGGAAAAGCATCTCCGCTCGGTCAAGTGGGACGAAATCCACATTGTCGCCTACGGGAAGAGAAAGAGTAAGCTGGCACAGGTCAAAGACGGCTACTTGTTCGATGATAACGAAAGTGTCCGCAGAGAATGGATTAAGCATAATCCGAACGGTTGGGCGTTCGACGTTGATGACATTCTCGGAGTGTTGGACTTAATGAATTAAAAAAGAGGTATGCGGTCTGTACAACCGCATACCAAACCGACTTAGACGTAATACGTCTAAAAAGAATGTTGACAAATAAAAAGATTTATGATATAATATAGGTACAGTAAAGGAAAGGAATACATACCACTATGAGAAAGAACAATGAACCCATCGTCTATCGTGGCGAAATCTATTATGCCGACCTCTCTCCCGCTTTTGGAAGTGAACAAGGCGGTTTGCGTCCTGTTGTTATTGTGCAGAACAACACGGGCAACAAGCACGCACCTACAACTATTGTCGCGCCCATCACCTCGCAGATTGGCAAAAAGCCTCTGCCTACTCACATTTTATTCAACGGCTGTGGTATGCCAAAGGATAGTGTTATTCTGTTAGAGCAAATCCGCACCATTGACAAAGGCAGATTAAGACAGAGAATGGGTCAGCTACCGCCTGAAAAGGTTGAGGTGCTTGACTCCGCAATCAAAATCAGTTTGGGATTGGTCTAACCAATCCCTTTCAACTTTAGACGTAACACGTCTAAAAAGGGTGTTGACTTTTAATCGAGTATATGGTATAATATATACGTAATCAAGAGAGGAACACAACGGACTAACATTAACAAGAAAATGTGTGCCTCGTCTAAATTCCCTCTTGACAAACCACAAAAAATGTGGTATAATAATAACACAATAAGGGTGGCGACCAAACGCCAAAGAGAAAGGAAATACCTATGAAGTACACTGTATCCATCAACGAAACCAAGCGTTCCATCACCGTAACCCTCGCAGACGGTACAAAGGGTGTTGCTCGTTGCAATCCCTCTGACCGCTTCGACATCAACACGGGCATCGAACTCGCTCTTGAAAGAGCAAAGGTAGCCTCCAAGACCAAGACCGAGCCTGCTCCTGCCAATCCCTCTGTTATGGAGTTGGTTAAGGCTCTCGAAAAGGCTCTGCCTGTCGGTCAGATGGTCATTGTCGGTAACGGCAAGGAACTCACCGCTAAACAGAAGGCTTGGCTCCGCTCCCTCGCAGGCGGTTGTGATTGCAAGTGCCACGAGGTAGACGAGGACGAAATCTATGACCGCGGCTATGACGAGGGCTACGCAGACGGCTATGCCGATGCCGAAGCCGACTACGATGATAGCGAGGTCGAGGAACTCGATACCGCACTCAATCGTATCCGTGAGGTTCTTGATGAGGCAGGTCTTATCTAACAAGAGGGAGAGGGAACTCTCCCTCTCTCCATAGCCAATTTAGACGTGTTACGTCTAAACCAATCGCGTAGGTCGTCTAAAAATAACTATTGACAAAATTGGTATAGTGTGATATAATATGTATGTAATCAAGAGAGAACAAACGAAAAAACTTATCTCGTCTAAAAATCCCTCTTGACAAAATCAAAAAACTATGGTATAATATCTATACCAACATAAGAAAGGAAAAAACACTATGTCTACTTACACGAAAGAAAAGAATGTTATCGTCATCACCCTCGACAACTCCAACGGTTCTTACCGTTTGGATATTAACACGGGTATCTTCTATGGTATTAAGGGTTCGCCTGTCAAGACTTGCCCTCGCCGTAACGAAATCCGTTCTCTGTTCCCCTACTACCGCAACGAAGGCGGTAACAACCTCGCCTACATCATTCACAGAATGATTGCCGACTACGCCAACACTTCTGCTTATACTCGCTTTGTGACCGCTATGCAAAGTGCCGACAAGGTAGATGCCCTCGGCTTCCCTCTCCTCTCTCTCCGTGAGGAACAGTATGTTTACCTCGGAGAAAATATGAAATCTCTCTCCCTTTGGGCAAAGGACAATAACAAGTCCAACTTTACCTACCGCAACTTTTTCCGTTGGTGCGAGTACGAAAAAGCCAAGAAAAATCTCGGTGCAGTTGCCGACCTGCTCACTCCCGATATGTACTATGCTCTGACCAACAATTTGCCCAACATCACTCCCGAGGAAATCGGTGTGTGTGCTTACTACTTCGGCAGAGGAAAGTATTGGGAGTATCACAACGGCTCTGTCAATTCTCTGCTCGGTTATATCGAGTATTGCAGATTGCTTGAAAAAGCACCGCAGAAAGTCAACAACTTTATGCGTGAATACTGCGAAACTAAAAAGGAATACGAACTCCGCAAGACCGAGTTTGACAACAAGCGTATGGCACTCAACTATGCAAAGTATGCAAAGGCTTGGGAGTTTGAGTACGGCAACTACAAAATCGTCCTGCCAACTTGTGGACAGGATATTGTAACCGAGGGTAGCCGTATGCACCACTGTGTAGGCTCTTATGTGGATAGAGTAATCCGTGGCGAAACCTATATCTGTTTTGTGCGACACAAGGACACTCCCGATGATTGCTATATCACTTGTCAGGTTCATACTGACGGAACTATCGGTCAATATTTCCTCGCTTATGATAGATACATTTCCACCGACAGAGATAAGGCATTTTACGATGCGTTCCAAGCACATTTGAGAGCCGTTTGGGGTATCTGATAGGATTTGGCGGTCAACTGACCGCCTTTTCCTTCTTTAAGGATTTAGACGTTAAACGTCTAAATTATGCCGAGGGACGTCTAAATTTGGCGTTGACTTTTCTTTTCGTTTGTGGTATAATATATACAGTTAAGAGGTAAGGGAAATCACAAATCCCTCGTCTAAAAAATCTCAAGAAACTTTTAGAAAACCTCTTGACAAATCACCGCCTTTGTGGTATAATATAAGTGTCAAAGGGCGAGGGAAGATAAAGGTTGAAAAAGTACCTCCGCAATATGCACTCCCTCCTTGCAAGGCTCGTCTAAATTGACACTTGACAAATCCACAAAAGTGTGGTATAATAATAATGTAATCAAGGGAAGGAAAACCCTCAACAAACCCACGAGAGAAAGGAAAACACTATGACTAACAGAGAATTTTACACCGCAATCATCGGCAACCCCAATGTAGCAGATGACCTCAAGACCTTCGCTCAGGCGGAAATCGACAAGCTCGATGCTCGCAACGATAAGCGTAAGAACACTCAGACCAAGGCTCAGAAAGAGAACGAGGGTGTGATGACCGCTATCGTGGACACCATCACCGCCAACGGCTCTATGGTAGCCTCCGAAATCGGCACGGCTCTCGATATCTCCACGCAGAAAGCCTCCGCACTCTGCAAGTTGCTTGTCGATGGTGGCAAGTTGACCGTAGCAGATGTCAAGGTCAAGGGCAAGGGTACTGTCAAGCAGTATTCTGTTGCCAAGGTTGAAACGGCAGAGGACACCTCTGCCGAGGACACCGCAGAGTAAGACAAGGGGAGAGGGAAACCCTCTCCCTTTTTGCCGAGGGAATTTAGACGTGATACGTCTAAAAACAGTATTGACAAACACGAAAGAATGTGGTATAATATAGACACAAAGAAAGAGAGGTAATCAATATGGATTGGAACTTATTTTGGATTTTCGTTGTACTTAATGTGGTAAATGTGGTTATTCAAACCGTCAAGTCTATCGCAACCATCAAATGTGGTAGAGTGCCCGCGGCAGTCATTAATGCGGTAGCCTATGGCTTATATACCATTGTGGTGGTATACACAGTGTGCGAGCTACCTTTATGGTTAAAGGCTACTGTTGTGGCGGTTGCTAACCTTGTGGGTGTGTATGTGGTAAAGGTGTTAGAGGAAAAGGCTCGAAAAGACAAGCTGTGGAAAGTGGAAGCCACTGTCTTGAGAGGGCACACCGAAGAACTCCACTCGCTTTTGGATAAGGTAGATATACCGCATAACTACTTGGAAAATGTTGGCAAGTACACTTTGTTTAATATCTATTGCGAAACACAAAAGGAAAGTGCATTGGCAAAAGAATTGTTAGACAAATACAACGCAAAATATTTTGCAAGTGAGAGTAAGACTCTTTGAGTCTTACTCCCTTTCCTTTTTAGACGTAAGACGTCTAAATCACATACGGAGGCACGTCTAAAATTTTTTTGAGAAATTTCAAAAAAGGTATTGACAAAAGGGGCGTTTTGTGGTATAATTATAGTACCAAAGGAAAGAGAGGTACTTAATATGGCAAAGTCAAAGAAGCAACTCCACGAGGGTATCCGCAATAAGTTTATGAAAGCGGTTACAGATTGGTTGGTCGAACAGGGCGAAGAAGTCCTCCAAACCAAGTCCAACGAAATCGCTATCCCTACGCTTGACGAGGACGGCAACGATGAATGGTGCGTAATCACTTTCAAAGTGCCTACGGGTAGCCGAGATGATGGCGAAGCCTACGATGGCTACGGTATGGCAGACGAGTACACCGCAAAGGAAGCCGATAAGGCAGAGAAGGCGGCGAAAGCCAAAGCCGAGAAGGAAAAGAAAATCGCAAGGGATAAAGCCCAGCGAGAAGCCAAAGCCAAAGCCAAGGCTGAACACCAAGCCGCCAAGGGCGAGGGAGAGTAATCTCCCTCCTCCCGAAAGGGAGGATATTTAGACGTTACACGTCTAAGTCCACACGGGCGCACGTCTAAATTTACTGTTGACAAATCCGTGCGGATATGGTATAATATATACAGTTGATAGGGAGAAAACAAACTACCTCGTCTAAATTTCCTATTGACAAACCGCAAGTTTTGTGGTATAATATGTGTGTAAGATAAAGAAAGGAACTCACTACTTATGAACATTATGGTCTTTGACACCGAAACCACCAACCTTGAAAAGCCGTTTTGCTATAATATCGGTTATGTAATTTACAACACCGATACCGCAGAAGTCCTCTGCAAAAAGGATTATGTGGTCGAACAGGTATGGCACAATCCTATGCTTTTCGTAACCGCCTACTATGCAACCAAAAAGGAACTGTATATCAGCCGCCTGAAAGGTCGCAAGTGTATGCTTGATAAGTTTGGCTATATTACCCAAGCTATGTACCGAGATATTAAGCAATACGAAATCCATCACGCCTTCGCCTACAATTCCGACTTTGACGAGCGTGTGTTTGAGTTTAATTGCGATTGGTTCAAATGTATCAATCCGCTCGACACTGTGCAAGTCCACGATATTCGTGGTCAAGTCCACAACAAAATCGCCTTTGACAAAATCTACCAAGCCTACTGCGAGGAACACGAACTGTTCACCGATAGCGGAAACTACTCCACCACCGCAGAGGATGTGTACCGCTTCTTAAAAAAGGATGATGAATTTGTTGAGGAACACACCGCCCTTGCCGATAGCCTCATCGAGTTGGAAATCCTCCTCCATTGTGTAGGGCAGGGATGCGAGTTGGAAACCGACTACAAGGTTTACCGTTCAATTCCGAGAGTAACGATGAAAGAATTTGAGGTGATTGATGCCGAGGGCACGAGCCACAAATTCCCCTACACCGCAAAGAGAAAAATCACGGGTGCGGACGGGGTGCTACTGACAATCAAACAGTAAGGGAGAGGGCGAAAGCCCTCTTCTCTGCGCACGTCTAAATCCGGGCGCAGTGCTTAGACGTGATACGTCTAAAACCATTGTTGACAAATGGATAAGAATATGGTATAATATATGTGTAAGAAAGAGAGGTACTTAATATGTGGCTTCAGGATTTGGAAAAGGCACTCGCCAAGGTCAATGAGTTCTTGGGGGTGAATAGGAGTTATGTGCTATTTGAAAGCATTGCTCCTTGCGCTGATGGCGGTATCGTATTCAAGACCACCAGCCACACCTACATCAAGTGGTTTCCCAATGGGGAGATTAGAGAACGAAAAGAGGGGGATTGGAGAAAATGATAGGCGGTCTTATTGTAATAGGTGTTTGCTATCTTGGATTGTTAGGAGTGGGGGTAGTAATGTTATGGTGAAATGTCCCAACTGCGGTAGTACTGCACAAGTCAAACTCAAAGAGATTTTTCAGGCAGACAAGTATGTGCAAATCACTTGGGTATGCGGTTGCGGTACTGAAATAGTCACACGGTTGTCGTATGAAGAGTATGCACAGGGTAAATGGAAGAGGGAGTGAGTAATCACTCCCTTTTTGTTTGGTTAGAATTTAGACGTGTAACGTCTAAGTTGTCAAATTTTCTCCATTTTGCACAATTTTACCGCACAATTTTTGTGCAGTTCGACGAAGGACGGTCGAGGTCAAGTTTCGTGATGTGACGAGGCGAGGCCCCGGCCGTCAAATTTTATCTACCCCGGGACGTCCATGAGCTGGGAGCTGCAAACCAGCTACGAGCTGCGACCTGTCAAATTTTGAGGAGCTGCAAATTGTGCGTCGCCTGCAACTTCTGTCCGGCCATAGACGAGCTGCGCGCAGGAGCTGCGTTTGCAAGTTTTATAAGCAGCTGCGTTTTGAGCTGCGTTTGTTCATAATTTATTTACAAAAAATTAAAATAAAAAATTTGATTTTTTTTAAAAAATATGTTATAATTATAATAAAGAAAAAAATTTTTAAAATTTTTACTTTTTCTAGACTCTTTTCTTGTAAACTTTACTTACATATGAACGAAAAGTTGGAGGTAATAAAAAATGAAAACCTGTTATTGTTACGAAACTAAAGAGACCTATGCCAGCATTAAGGCTTGCTTTGAAGCGCTAAATTTACCAGCAAACAGATATTAGAGAGCCACCTCTTCTCTCAGACATAGCCAGGTAATAGAAATACAAGGATATCATATAGGTTATTCTGAAGAAGAAGTTAAAAAAGAATTAGACCTATGGCGAACTCCCTATCCAGCTTTGGACGTAGAAGTTACCGCAGACGGCCAGGCCAGAAAGAAGAGCACGAAAACACTTAAGGTGCCCACATACGATGGTTTGGGATATCAATACATTTCACTCAAGGATGAGACCGGTGCCTATAAATCTTACCGTATCCATAGACTAGTAGCTAAAGCCTTCTTGCCAAATTTTGATGAGCACCTGGTTGTTGATCATTTAAACGGCATACGCGATGACAACCGTGTAGAAAATCTATCTATCAAAACTCAACAAGAAAATCTCGCCGCGAGGGATGAAAAAAATAAGCCACTATATGAAGAACTGCGTCGACTAATTAAGACATATGGGTATGACAAGACTTATGAAATATTAACTCAATTTTAAAATTTGATTTTTAAATAAAAATATGTTATAATATATATAGAAAATAAAAAATAAATAAAATTTATTCACTAATGAAAGTTGAAAGAGAGAAAAGGAGAATTGTTATGAGCAAGAAAGCAACTAATGACGCACTCAGAAATCAGTATGTTGACGCAGTAATGAAGATGCTTGCAGATGCCGGTGAGGATGTTCTGCGCGTAGGTAGCAACGAGATTGCTATTCCGGTAGTCGATGCCGAGGGCGAGGACAACTATGTTGTGTTCGTAGTCAAGGTACCTACTGGTAGCAGAGACGGTGACGCTTACGATGCGTATGGCCTGGCGCAGGAGTATGTAATGAAGCAGGCTGAGAAGAAGGAGAAGGCTGAGAAAGCCGCAAAGGAAAAGGCCGCCAAGATCGCGCGCGATCAGAAGATGCGTGAGCAGAAGGCAGCAGCGAAGGCCGCACACAACGCAAACTAACAACGGAGAGGGACTAGGTCCCTCTCTTTTCTTTTTGCTTACGCAAAATGCGGCAGCCGTAAAAATTTGATTTTTTCACAAAATTGTAGTATAATATAAATAAGAATAAAAAAAGAAAGGCCGCCACCGTAGTGGCGACCTCTCGGTCTGTGTTACTGATTACTCAGCGTCAACAGCGGCATAAGCCTTCTGAGTACCCTTCTTGGGTACCTTAACCTCAGTTACGGTTGCCTTGCCATCAGCTACGAGCTGACGAAGGAGAGCGGAAGCCTTCTGGACAGAGATACCAGCAGCCTCAGCGATGGTAGCCGCAGTCTGAGCCTCGGTGGTGAGGATCTCGTTTGCGATCTGCTCAAGGATGGGAGCGTTCTCAGTTGCCTTCTTGGAAGGCTTGTTCTTGCGAGCCTCGTTGGTGGCGTCAAGCTTCTCGATACGAGCGGTAGCTTCAGCCTTGAGCTCTTCGGAGATGTTCTCCATGTTTGCGATTGCAGTAAGGAATTCACGATTAGTCATAGTATACCTCTTTCTACCACTGTATGCCGTGGTCGCTAAAATAATTTTTTTCTTTCTTTATCTTACATATATATTATACCACAGATTTGAGAAATTTGCAAATTTCGGTTGCCCCTCCCCACACACGGACAGGAGGCGCGCCGCATTACAACGTATATTACTAAGTATTACTACTAAGTAAATCTACTAAATATATCTCTCTCATCTTTTCTATATATATTATACTATATGTTTGTCTTTTTCTCAAATTTTGAGGGGTAATAAATTATATATTATTTTTAAATTTTTATATATAATAAAATTTGATTTTTCGTTGTGTTGTGGCCAGGTACAATTCCCTCTATTTTTTGTACCAGTATGCCAGCCGTGTGCTTGGAGCGTGCTACTGTTACTTTGGACCATTCACATATTATATTACGTAGTAGTATTACGTTCCTGTTTACCTTTGTTCCTGTTCCCGTATTATACTGTTATATTACGTTCCCGTGTTATTGCCCGTATTATGTTGTTGAGCTACGTTCCCGTAATGTGTTCCCGTAATACATAGTAGTTGGG
>ERZ808030.34-NODE-34-length-14229-cov-2.790206_pt1 | contig 14229 bp, 11 predicted proteins | sample MGYA00380186_ERZ808030 | MGnify/ENA primary metagenome ERZ808030 (study PRJEB31490, sample SAMN06133386) | cow dung metagenome | isolation source: M7 | host: cow | place: China: Chengdu | collected 2015-05 ...
GGAGGAGCGGATGAGCGGTGAGCGGATTAGTTTTCCGATTTCACATTTCACATTTCCGTTCGTAATTGAGCGGAACCTGCTAAACCAACAAATAAAAGAGAAAATGGTTTCTGAAAGAATAAAGGCCATACTCGGCACCTTGCCGCAAGGGGTGCAGCTGTGTGCCGTGAGCAAGTACCATCCTGCCGAGATGATACAGGAGGCATACGATGCCGGACAACGTATCTTCGGAGAAAGCCACGTGCAGGAACTCAGGCAGAAACAGCCTGCATTGCCACAGGACATAGAATGGCACTTCATAGGGCACCTGCAGACAAACAAGGTAAAGTACATAGCGCCATACATAAGCCTGATTCATGCCGTGGACAGCCCGAAACTGCTTCAGGAAATAAACCGCCAGGCACTGAAATGCGGACGTGTAATCCCCTGCCTGCTCCAGCTGCATGTGGCACAGGAGGAAACCAAGTTTGGCTTCACGCCGCAGGAATGCCTGGAATACCTGCGCACAGGAGAGTACCGCACTCTTGCCGGCGTAAGCATAGCGGGCATCATGTGCATGGCCACCAATACCGAGGACGAGGAGCGCATCCGACAGGACTTTGCCACAGCCAACGCCTTCTTCCAGCAATGCCAGAAGGAATTTCCGGATTTGGCCTTGTCAATGAAATTCCGCTCATGGGGAATGAGCGACGATTTTCAGCTGGCAATTGAGCAGGGAAGCAACATCGTACGCATAGGAAGCAGCATATTTGGGCACAGAATCTATTAAAATGTGCAAAAAACTTGTTCTATATGCCCTTTTTCTTGCACAAAGATTTGCGTGATGTGCAAAATAAGTGTACCTTTGTAGGCGAAAGTTAAAATAAAAGTAATTTAAACCCAACACAAACTATGAAGACCTTACCTGTAAGTTTCAATGAGGCTATTGAACAGAGCGTCAAGAAGTATTGGAACCGCAATGCATTGTCAGACTATGGAGAGATAACCTTCCAGTATAAGGATGCTGCACGAATTATAGCGAAACTTCATATCTTGTTTGAAGAAACAGGTATAAAGAAGGGTGACAAAATTGCTCTTTGCGGCAGCAACTCGTCACGCTGGGGTATGGCTTTCATTGCAACTATCACCTATGGTGCAGTTGCCGTGCCCATACTTCCCGATTTCCACCCCGAACAGATTCACCAGATTACCAACCACTCTGAGGCGCGCCTGCTTTTTGCCGCCGACAAGATCTGGAAGAAGATAAATGCCGAGGAAATGCCAAACCTGATTGGTATCCTCGGTACCGAGGACTATCAGGTGCTCTATGCAAGAGAGGCAGAACTACAGGAGACACGCAACAGTCTCAATAAACTGTACGGCGAAAAGTATCCCGACAGCTTCCGACCCGAACACGTTTCATACCACAGAGACGAACCCGAGGAACTGTGTATGATAAACTACACCTCTGGCACTACCAGCAACTCAAAGGGTGTGATGATTCCCTATCGCGCCATACACAGCAATGTGCAGTTTGGCTTTGAGAAGCTGGGACACGAGCTCAAGGCTGGCGAGAACATGCTCTCTATGCTCCCCATGGCACACATGTATGGTCTGGCATTCGAATTCCTCTACGAGTTTGTGAGTGGCGTGCAAGTGCACTTCCTCACCAAGATGCCAACTCCTGCCGTACTGCTCAAGGCATTTGCCGATGTCAAGCCCAAGATCATCGTTTGCGTCCCCCTTATCCTGGAGAAGATTGTGCGCAAGGCCATCCTTCCTAAGGTCAAGGATCCCAAGATCAGTGTTCTGCTCAAGATGCCAGTGATAGGCAACAAGATAAAGCAGAAGATCTGCAAGGGCTTGCAGGATGCACTCGGCGGCAACTTCTATCAGGCCATCATCGGCGGTGCTGCCATCAATGCCGAGATTGAGGCTCTGCTGAAGGATATCGGCTTCAACTATTGCGTGGGCTATGGTGCAACAGAATGTGCTCCCATCCTTGCATACGAGGACTGGACAAAGTTCAAGCAGGGTTCCTGCGGTAAGGCTGCTCCTCGCATGACTCTGAAGATTGACAGTACCGACCCGCAGAACATCCCCGGCGAGATTCTTGCCAAGGGCGACAACGTGATGCTGGGCTACTACAAGAACGAAGAGGCTACGGCAGAGACTCTGGTGGACGGCTGGTACCGAACCGGCGACCTGGGCATCATAGATGCTGAAGGAAACGTCTTCATCAAGGGACGCAGCAAGAATATGCTCCTTGGCGCTTCTGGACAGAACATCTATCCCGAGGAGATTGAGGACAAACTGAACAGCCTGCCCATGGTTCAGGAGTGCGTAGTAATCCAGAAGGGCGAGAAACTGTATGCCCTCATATACCCCGACATGGATACTGCAAAGGCTCAGAACCTCAGCGAGGAAGACCTGAAAACCATCATGGAGGAGAACCGCAAGGAACTTAACACACAGATTCCTGCCTACGAGCAGATTTGCGGTGTCAAGATTATGGACAAGGAATTCGAGAAGACTCCCAAGCGCTCTATCAAGCGTTTCCTCTACAAGGACGAGGAGATCTAAAGAGCGGTGAACGGTGAGCGGTGAGCGGTGAACGGTGAACGGTGAGCGTTTTTAACTTTTCCGTTTTAAAAGGCAATGACAAACTCATTAAATAAAATCATAGAAGACAGTCTCCGAAAGCATTGGAGCCTGTCCTCTATGTCTGATTACGGACAGTGCACCTTCCAATACAGCGACGTGGCGGAAGAGATTGCAAAGTTGCACATTGTCTTTGCCGAAAGCGGCATAGAAAAGGGCGACAAGGTGGCTATATGCAGCCGTAACATGAGCCGTTGGGGCATAGCATTCCTGGCTACCATCACCTATGGTGCCGTGGCTGTACCCATACTGCACGAGTTCCACCCCGAACAGGTGCACCACATTGTCAATCATAGCGAATCAAGAATTCTTTTCGTTGGCGACCTCGTGTGGAAGAAACTCTCTGCCGAGGAGATGCCCAATCTGGAAGGCATAATACAGTTGAACGACTGGACACTGCTCGATGCCAAGAACAAGAAGCTGAAGCACACGGTGGAGAATCTCAACAAATGCTTTGGCGAGAAGTATCCAGCGAGCTTTGGAAAGAAAGACCTTTGCTATCACGAAGACCAGGCAGAGGAACTTGCCATCATAAACTACACCTCTGGCACCACATCCAACTCCAAAGGGGTGATGATTCCCTACCGTGCCATTACGGGCAACATAGCATGTGCCAACGAACTCATAGGCAACAACGCCAAGCCTGGCGACACACTGCTGTCCATGCTCCCCTTGGCGCACACGCTGGGCATGTCGTTCGAGTTCCTCTTCGAGTTTGTCAATGGCATACATGTCTACTTCCTGCCAAAAATGCCCACACCAAGCATTCTGCTTAAGGCCCTGGCCGACATACGTCCCATTGCCCTCGTGTGCGTGCCCATGATTCTGGAAAAGGTGGTTCGCAAGGCTGTGATGCAGAAAATCAGCGACCCGAAGATAAAGCTCCTGCTCAAGACTCCCATCGTTGGAAGAAAGATAAAGCAGAAGATTTGCCAAGGCATACGCAACGCCTTCGGCGGCAACTTCTATGAGGTGGTTGTTGGCGGAGCGGCCTTGAACCAGGAGGTGGAGACCCTGCTGCACGACATAGGTTTCAACTTTACCGTAGGCTATGGCGCCACGGAATGTGCTCCGCTCATTTCTGTAGAGGACTGGAAGAACTTCATCCCTGGCAGTTGCGGCAAGGTGGTAAAGCGCATGGAGGTGAAGATAGACAGCCGCAACCCATACGACATACCTGGCGAGATACTGGTTCGCGGACAGAATGTGATGCTGGGATACTACAAGAACCCTGAGGCCACGGCCGAAACACTTCGCAACGGATGGTATCACACGGGCGACCTCGGCATCATCGACCGCCATGGCAACCTATACATCAAGGGGCGTATCAAGAACATGCTGCTCTCTGCCAACGGACAGAACATCTATCCCGAGGAGATTGAGGACAAGCTCAACAACCTGCCCTATGTCCAGGAATGTATCGTGGTGCAGAGGGATGCCAAGCTATATGGTCTTGTATATCCCGACCCCGACCTGATAAAAAAGAACAATACCTCCCACAAGGAGTTGGAGGAAATAATGGAGGAGAACAGAAAAATCCTCAACACACAGATACCTGCCTACGAACAGGTGGTTGGTATCATACTTCAAGAGGAAGAATTTGAAAAGACGCCTAAGCGTTCTATCAAAAGATTCCTGTACTCTTAGTCATCGGAACTAAGAAAATCATGCCCTGTTGGTGACTCGTTTTCGCCAACAGGGTATGGTGGGTAAAATAGGAGCATGCCAAAGCAATGCAACGCTCACACGACAAAAAGACTGAAAAACAGAATATTACTTACACACATCGAATGAAACATATACGCAATTTCTGCATTATAGCCCACATCGACCATGGTAAGAGCACCCTGGCCGACCGACTATTGGAAATAACCGAAACCATCAAGGCAACACACGGCCAGATGCTCGACGACATGGACCTGGAACAGGAGCGCGGCATCACCATCAAGAGCCATGCCATACAGATGGAATACGACTATGTGAGAAGCGCTGGCGAGAGTCCTCTGCCCGTTAGCGACGACATTGAGGACGGACGCTACACACTGAACCTCATCGACACTCCGGGACACGTGGACTTCAGTTACGAGGTTTCCCGCTCCATAGCAGCATGCGAGGGTGCATTGCTCGTTGTGGATGCCACTCAGGGCGTGCAGGCACAGACCATCAGCAACCTGTACATGGCCATCGACAATGACCTTGAGATCATTCCCGTAATCAACAAGTGCGACATGCCCAATGCCATGCCCGAGGAGGTGGAGGACGAGATTATAGAACTGCTGGGCTGCAAGCGCGAGGAGATTCTCCGTGCCAGCGGCAAGACCGGCGAGGGTGTGCCAGAAATTCTCCGTGCCGTGGTGGAACGTGTCCCCCACCCCGAGGGCAATGAAGACGCTCCTCTGCAGGCTCTTATCTTCGATAGCGTGTTCAACTCCTTCCGTGGCATCATTGCTTACTTCAAGATAGTAAACGGCAGCATCAAGTCGGGCGACCTGGTCAAGTTCATGAACACCGACCGCGAGTACAAGGCCGACGAGATAGGTGTGCTCAAGATGGATATGTCGCCTCGCAAGGAATTGCATTGCGGCGACGTAGGCTATATCGTGTCGGGCATCAAGACGGCCACCGAGGTGAAGGTAGGTGACACCATCACCACCACCCTCAACCCTGCCAAGGAGGCCATTGCTGGTTTCGAGGAGGTTAAGCCCATGGTGTTTGCCGGTCTTTACCCCATTGAGACTGAAGACTTTGAGAATCTGCGTGCTTCGCTCGAGAAACTCCAACTGAACGATGCCTCGCTGACCTTCACTCCTGAGAGTTCCGTGGCTCTGGGCTTTGGTTTCCGTTGCGGCTTCCTGGGACTGCTACACATGGAAATCGTACAGGAACGTCTAGACCGCGAGTTCAACATGGATGTCATCACCACCGTGCCCAACGTTAGCTACAAGGTCTACGACAAGCATGGCGAGATGCGCGAGGTGCACAACCCTGCCGGCATGCCCGAGGTAACGCTGATTGACCGCATTGAGGAGCCCTTCATCCATGCTACCGTCATCACCCGTACGGACTACATAGGCAACATCATGACGCTCTGTCTGGGCAAGCGTGGCGAACTTCTTAAGCAAGACTATATCTCCGGCAACCGTGTGGAGATACAGTATGCCATGCCCTTGGGCGAAATAGTGATTGACTTCTACGACAAACTGAAGTCCATCTCCAAGGGTTATGCTTCGTTCGATTATCACCAGTCGGGCTTCCGTCCCTCAAAACTTGTCAAACTGGACATCCTGCTCAACGGCGAGCCAGTGGATGCATTGAGCACACTAACCCACTTTGACAATGCCGAGACCTTCGGCCGCCGCATGTGCGAGAAACTCAAGGAACTTCTGCCTCGCCAGCAATACGACATTGCCATCCAGGCAGCCATCGGAGCAAAGATCATTGCACGCGAAACCGTAAAGCAGTTGCGCAAGGACGTGCTTGCCAAGTGCTATGGCGGTGACGTGAGCCGTAAGCGCAAACTTCTGGAGAAACAGAAGAAGGGTAAGAAGCGCATGAAGCAGATTGGCAATGTGCAGGTGCCTCAGAAGGCCTTCCTTGCCGTACTGAAACTTGACTAACACACCATATAACACCATGAACCACAGAAGAGACGTTGCAAGAGAGATTGCACGCAGATATTGCCGACTGGAACCGGAAAGCATCGAGGTTCTTGCAGACCTGCTTGTTCCCATGAAGTTCCATCGTGGAGAAATTGTTCTTGACGAAGGAGAGGAATGCACATGCATGTACTACGTGGAACGAGGCATGGTACGACAGTATTATTTCAAGAACAAGAAAGACGTTACCGAACACTTCTCCTTCGAGGGACGTATCGTCATGTGCATCGAGTCGCTCCTTAAGCATGTGCCCAGCCAGATTATCATTGAGGCACTGGAGACCACGCACTTGTATGCCTTGCCGCGCAAAAGACTGCTCGATGCCATAGAAACGTGTCCGGAACTGGGTATCCTCTACCGCAAGGTATTGGAGCATGCCCTTATCTCATCCCAGCACCATGCCGATTCCCAGCGCTTCGAGAATGCACACGAACGCTACGAGCGGCTGCTGAAAGAGAAACCGGAGATTGTTCTGCGAGCACCCATGATACATGTTGCCTCGTTTCTGCAAATGACACCGGAAACCCTCTCACGCGTCCGTGCACAGCATGAAAGGGAAGAAAAGTAGCCAGGGGCGGAAAAGTTGGCAACAAATGATTTAGACAACACACTAATCCTTATGAACAGAGTATCCTTCGAAAGCGATTACAACAACGGAACATTACCCGAAATACTGGCACGGCTCGTTGCCGAAAACAATGCCAAGACCTCGGGCTATGGTTCAGACCCATACACAGAAAGCGCCAAGGCAAAGATACGTCAGGCAATAGGTATGCCGGAAGCAGAGGTTTATTTCCTCATTGGTGGCACACAGACCAACCAGACGGTCATTGATGCCCTGCTTCTGGGATGCGAAGGTGTCATTGCAGCAGAATCTGCACACATCAACGTGCACGAATCTGGTGCCATAGAAGCCTATGGCCACAAGGTGCTTGTTATTCCTTCTGAAGGCAGCAAACTCACGGCAGAGGGAATAGACCGGTACATGTCCGCTTTCCTTGCCGACGAGACTTATCCGCACATGGTTCTGCCACGCATGGTTTACATTACCATGCCTACGGAACTGGGCATGCTCTACACACGCAAGGAAATTGAGGACATATTGTCTGTATGCCGCCGATATGACCTTCTGCTATATGCCGACGGAGCACGTCTTGGCTATGGTCTCACATCTTCACAATCCGACGTTACCCTCCCATGGCTTGCCCAGCATGTGGATGCCTTCTACATCGGCGGCACTAAGGTTGGCGCCATGTTCGGTGAGGCGGTGGTGTTCACCAACACACGTGCTCCACGTGCCTTCTTCACTACAATAAAGCGCCATGGGGCACTTCTTGCCAAGGGACGCATGCTCGGCCTTCAGTTCGACACACTCTTTACCGACGACCTGTATTTCCGCGTGGCACGTCATGCCAATGAAATGGCAGAACGTCTGCGCGACATCTTCATCAGTCATGGTAAAAAGATGGGAGTAGACTCTCCCACCAACCAGCAGTTTGTGATACTTACCCCACAGGAGAAAGAACAACTTATGAAGTCCATCGCCTTTGAGGTGTGGTCTCCCCTGCCCGATGGCAACATCCTGTGCCGCTTCGTCACCAGTTGGGCAACAACAGAAGAAGACCTGCAAGCACTGGACAAATCCCTTGCTCTGCTATAACACAAAAGGTTCAGCTCCCCTCCTACATTCAAGGGCTGAACCTTTTGTTTTAATAAGTTATGCAAATAAAAAAGAGACAGACTTTGATGTCTATCTCTCCGTTCTGTAGCGACTACGGGAATCGAACCCGTGTTCCATGCGTGAGAGGCATGTGTCCTAACCCCTAGACGAAATCGCCATTTCTTTTGTTTTGCGGTGCAAAGGTATGACTTTTTCTTAAAACCTCCAAACTTTAAGGCAAAAATCTGCTTGCAGATGGGCAAAAAAGCATAAAACGGGCATCCCTTCCCCCTGTTGCACAGAGGAAAGGGATGAATATTCAAGGGGAAATTGCATTCGCAGACAATGTTCAGAAGGAGCAGAGGGCAGGAATCACACCACTCCTTGTGCCATCATGGCACGTGCCACCTTCATAAAGCCCGCCACATTGGCTCCGCGGACATAGTTGATGGTGCCATCCTCGCGCTCGCCATACTTCACGCACTGGGTGTGTATGCTGTGCATGATTTCGTGCAGTCGCTTGTCCACATCCTCGGCACTCCACACGATGTGTCCGGCATTCTGGCTCATCTCCAGGCAACTGGTTGCCACGCCACCGGCATTTACTGCCTTGCCGGGTGCATAGAGGGTTTTCAGTTCCAGGAAGTGGTCGATGGCCTCGGGGGTACAGCCCATATTGGAAATTTCTCCCACGCAAAGCACACCGTTGTCGGTAAGAGCCTTGGCATCCTCGCCATTCAGCTCGTTCTGTGTGGCGCAAGGCAGGGCTATGTCCACCTTCTGCTCCCACGGACGACGGCCGGGGAAGAACGTTGCAGAGGGGAATTGCTCGGCATAGGGCTGAACTATGTCGTTGCCGCTGGCACGGAGTTCAAGCATATAGTCAATCTTCTCGCCACTGATGCCGTCGGGGTCGTAAACGTATCCGTCGGGACCGCTGATGGTCACCACCTTGGCACCCATCTGTGTGGCCTTGGTGGCAGCACCCCAGGCAACATTGCCGAAGCCGCTTATTGCCACGGTCTTGCCCTCGATGCTATGACCTGCACGCTGAAGCATCTCGCTGACGAAGTAAAGGCCTCCGAAACCCGTTGCCTCGGGGCGAACGAGAGAACCTCCGTAATCCAGACCCTTGCCAGTGAGGACACCACTGAAGTCACGCGTCAGGCGCTTGTACTGACCGAAGAGATAACCTATCTCGCGTGCTCCCACGCCGATGTCGCCTGCTGGGATGTCTATCTCAGGACCTATATGGCGGAAGAGTTCGCTCATGAAGGACTGGCAGAAACGCATTATCTCGCCGTCGCTCTTGCCACGGGGAGAGAAGTCGCTACCGCCCTTGCCACCGCCCATGGGCAGAGTGGTGAGTGCATTCTTGAAGGTCTGCTCAAAGCCCAGGAACTTCAGGATACTGAGGTTCACGCTGGCATGGAAACGAAGGCCGCCCTTGTAGGGACCTATAGCGCTGTTGTACTGGACACGGTAGCCGAGATTGACCTGCACCTTGCCCTGGTCGTCCACCCATGGAACGCGGAAAGTGATGATGCGCTCGGGCTCTACAAGCCTTTCGAGCAGGGATGTACGTTCCCATTCGGGATGCTGGTTATAAACATCTTCAATACTTACAAGCACTTCACGTACTGCCTGGAGATACTCTCTCTCCCCAGGATGCTTGGCCTCAAGAGAGGTCATGAATTTTTCAATGTTCAGCATGGTGAATGTTTTTATTAAGGTGTAACATTACTTATTATCTGGCAACGCCGAAACGTTTCAATACAAAGGAAGGGGAACAGCGGAAGTATACTCCGAAACTGAACGGAGTGCGGAACTCCCCTGGGATGGTGTATGGTTCTGTATGGCTATCGTCTGCAGGCAGAGCAAGGGAACCGGTCTTGCAGAGATAGGCCTTGAGGTGGGCGCCTATGGTGTAGGCCTGTGCAAAGGTGCGTGAATATTCTATGCCTATGAGTGCCGTGTTCATGCTGCTGAACCGTCCTCCGGCATGTTTGGTACTGATCGTGCCAAAGTATTGGCTGCCGTAAAGCGAGCAGAAGTCCTTGGCCGAGAAGAAGCCTGCCGTAACACGGAGGTCGCGCATAAAGTCCACACTGGCCTTTGCCCAGAGGGCAGGGCCGCTATTGAAAGGCCACAGACTGCCACTCTGCTGAAAGCAATACATTGCCATAGCCTCTGCCTGGATGCCGGTAACAATACGGTTGGCAGGTACCTGATACTCGTAGACCAATCCAAGGGCTCCGTTGGCTATGGTCTGCACACCAAGACCGGAATTGTCCTGTTCTCCTCCCCTATGCTGGATAAGCAGTTGGATGGGGATGCCGAGACTGTGCGTCTTGCCATCCTCTATCGTGCGTTTCCACACATTGATATGCTGCGTCCATCCAACGGCAAATGCCTCCTGATGATTGGATTCCTCGAAGATATAGCTCTGCCAGTTCATCCACAGGTCGGAATGCCAGCGCTTGGTGTCCACTATCATCTGGAAACCCATTTCGGGATCGTCCGTCAGAATAAGTTCGGGGTTGTACATTGGCTCTACGAATCCGTGCGTAGCACCTCCGTAGATATGTCCTACGGCCAGAGTGATAGCCTTGAAACGAGCCGTGGCACGGAAAAAGGGCAGAAGATGTGCTCCCGGCTGATACTGGTCGCCCTTCCATTTTGCTATATCATGAAAGACATAACAAGGATACTTGTTGGCACCGGAATATATGGTGGCATGAAGTCCGAGTTCCAGTTTTATCTCGTCAATGGGAGTGTAGGTGAGCCGTGGCTGAAGGCGCACACCAGGCAGGGAATAGCCTCGCTGGACATTGCCGTCAAACTCATTGTCCTTGAAGAAAGCCAATGCCTCCAGTTCTATGCCCAGGGTCTTCGTCCTGGCCGAATCCACACGATATGGCTGGTATCCCATACGGCGTGCCATATCGGCATTATCCTGCAATGTAGACCATATACTGCCATTGTCCTGTGCATAGGCAAACATGGCACTCTTTATGATTAAAAAGAGGACTAAAAGCCTTCTCATAGTAATGATTTATGCGTCTTTGACACTGCTAATTTACAAAGAAAAGAGGAATCAGGCAAAGTTTCATGCATTTATTTTGCATTATGCACACTTAATCCTATCTTTGCATAGAGAAAAATACAAGCATGGAGATTCACTTTGCCCCTTTGCAGGGATACACGGATTTTGAATACAGAAGGATTCATGCACGACATTGCGGTGGTGTGCAGACATATTATTCTCCCTTTATCAGATGGGAGAAGGGAGGCATACGCGACAAGGACATCAAGGATATCCTTCCTGAGAATAACGAGGGATTGCACCTGATACCGCAAATCATCTGTTCGGACACGGACGAGTTCAACCGCCTGGCGGATGCCGTGCAGGAGCATGGCTACGAGGAGATGGACCTGAACATGGGCTGCCCTGCCCCCATGCAGACAAAACTGATGCGCGGAAGCGGCATACTGCCCCACCCCATGCGCCTGCAGGCTCTGCTCAGGGAGATGGAACGACGACCGGAGGTTCGCTTCTCTGCAAAGATGCGCCTTGGCCTTGAAAGCAAGGAGGAATGGAGGGAACTGGCAGGCATGCTCAATTCGTCCTGCCTCCAGCACCTTACCATACACCCTCGCATAGGCAAGCAGATGTACAAGGGCGAGGTGGATATGGAGACTTTCCACGAGGTGTACGATGCCCTGCGCATACCTATTATATATAATGGAGATATCACCGGCATGGAGCAGATTGCCTCCTTGTCCGAAAGGTTCCCAAATCTTCATGGCATAATGATGGGCAGGGGTCTCCTGGCACGCCCCACCCTGGCACGGGAATGCATACAAGGCAAGGAGATGCACACCCAAGAACGCATGGACATACTGATGCAGATGCACCAGGACATGCTCGACTATTGCACACGCAAGTACAAGGCAGATTCGCAAATACTCCTGCACATACATGCCTTCTGGGAGTTTCAGGAAAGCCAACTGGAGCGCAAGACATGGAAAAAGATAATGAAGGCCGGCAACATGAAGAACTATCTGGAGGCAATAAGGAAAATATCGTTTTCCGACCTCACATAGCCATACAGCAACAAAGCAATTCAATAAATAACACACAGATATGAAAAAGACTATCCTCATCCTTTTCCTTGCCCTTGCATCCATCGGCATGAACGCACAGACGGCACTTCCCAAGGTGTACAACGAGAGCATAGACCCTATCAAGCAGATAGAACAAACCGTGAGCAAGGCTTCCGGGAGCAAGAAGAACATCATAGTGCAACTGGGAGGCAACTGGTGCATCTGGTGCCTGAGGTTTGCCGACTTCATCACCAAGGATGCCGACATCAAGGCCTGCATCGACACTAACTATGAGTACATCCACGTAAACATCCCACGACGTGGCACACCTCAGTACGAAGCCGCCGCACCCTTGCAGAAACGCCTGAACAATGCCGGCCGTTTCGGTTATCCTGTGCTGGTGGTGCTCAGCCCCTCGGGCAAGGTTCTGCACATACAGGACAGCAGTTTCCTGGAATCGGGCAACTCTTATGACCAGGCCAAGGTGCTCCGCTTCCTGAAAAACTGGACACCTGAGGCTGTGAAGTGAGTATAGCAGCACCTGTCATCAACCAATAACATACACTACTAATGAGCAATTACAATAAAGAGGAAAAGCACTCTGTGCCAGGCAGTTTCACCACAATAGAGAAAAGTATAACCAGATATTTAGGCGTAGTCATCTTGCTTGCATTCCTAACGTATCTTCTAACCATAATCCTGCCTCCTGTGACAGACTGGGCAAGAAGCAGGATCTATGGCTATGACTACTACGACGATGCAAGTCTGGCCTTTGCTATTGTCTTTTTAGTTCTTTCTTTGATACCACTCTATTTAATCATCCGAAGCGTTTTTGTTGACATCAAGGGAGAACTGAAATACGATGACACCTCCCTGCTGTACGAAGGCTACAGTTTTGATTTCTTTCCCCAAAAGACCAAAGTACACCTTCAGTTTGCAGATATTGCTTCTGCCAAAATATTTTCAGAAAAAATTGGCAGGTCTACTCGCGAAATAATGATTATAAAAAAGACAGATAGAACCAAATTGGAACTGAACATATGCCCATACGACATAAACCGTATTATAAACATTATGCAAAGCCAACTTAAATCCCAGTACGAAGCCAACCCGATTCCCAGTCCACAAAAATACAGCATCAACATTTACAACTACAAGGCGTTCCTTACAGGTTATCTTAATCTGACAGTATGCATAAACGACAATTGCACATGCAAAAGGGAAGCAGAAATCAACATTGATGTCAAGACTGGCGACATGCTGGCCATAAAACACGGATCAAGTATACACATTCTCCGTCTGACCGACCCTTCGCTCACGGAATACTATATTGATGACTTAGGCAACGTCTTTAACCTCATCATCAAGAAAACACCAACAAAGGACAATAGCACAAAATAAAATCCGCCAAAACCGGTATAAACCCAAATCGGTCATTAGCAGACGTTATGTGAACCAAAAGTAGCGGAAACTTTTACCGCCAGCAGCCGTTAGAGGGAACGGGTACTGACGGATAAATTGTACTGTAAGACAGTCTACTTCAGTCCTTCTGAAGCACCATACCGTTGACTTCCCCTATGTATTGGAGAAGTTCTTCGCGGCCCATGCGGGTTTCGCTGCTGGTGACGAAGTGCGGAGGGAGTTCTTCCCATTGCTTTGACAATTCCTTCATGTAATGGGGCACATTGCCTGCCAGATGGCCTTTGGAAACCTTGTCGCCCTTGGTGAAAATGAGTGCAAAGGGGACTCCGTTCTCGCCAAGCCACTCTATGAACTCGAGGTCTATGCGCTGGGGTTCGTGGCGCACGTCAATGAGAACAAAGAGCAAGGTCATCTGCTCTCTTTCCAGGATGTATGAACTAATCATCCGCTCAAACTCCTCCTGTGCCTTCTTGCCACGCTTTGCATATCCATAACCGGGCAGGTCGACAAGATACCATGGATGGTCTTCAGCCTTGGCTGGCATCTTACCCTCCTGTGCCTTGTTGATGAGGAAATGGTTTATATCATTGAAGCAAACCCTCGTGCAAGTAGAACAGTTCCATTTGTAAGTAAAGCTATTGGTGTGCCGTTAGCTAAAGTGGCTACCTGGATTATGAATGGTGCTAAACTCAAAGACTTTGGTTTAACAAAAGAAATTAAAATTAATCATGTTGCTGTTAAAGA
>ERZ808030.35-NODE-35-length-13953-cov-3.505837_pt1 | contig 13953 bp, 15 predicted proteins | sample MGYA00380186_ERZ808030 | MGnify/ENA primary metagenome ERZ808030 (study PRJEB31490, sample SAMN06133386) | cow dung metagenome | isolation source: M7 | host: cow | place: China: Chengdu | collected 2015-05 ...
ATGCAAAAATATTTGGTCAATTCAAAAAAAAGCAGTACCTTTGCACGCTTTTTCGCGCGTTTGCGCACACTTTGCTGTGTATATCGCGATAGAATAAGGCAAAAATTAACAATTAATTTATTAACTATTAACTAATTCAAAACATTATGTTAAATCATTACGAAGCCGCTTTCGTGTTGACTCCCGTTTTGTCTGAACCACAGATGAAGGAAGCGGTTGACAAATTCGAGAAACTTCTCGTGGAGAATGGCGGTACCATTCTTAACCGTGAGGAGTGGGGTTTGAAGAAATTGGCTTACCCTATCCAAGGCAAAACAACGGGATTCTACGCCTTGCTGCAATTTGATGTAGAACCTGAGATGATTGCAAAGCTCGAGACAGCATTCCGTCGTGATGAGCGCGTGTTGCGTTTCCTCACTACCCGTCTTGACAAGTACGCATTTGAGTACGCTCAAAAGCGTCGTAACGCAAATGTTAAACCAGTAGAACAAGAGGAGGCTTAATCATGGCACAAAATGACGAAATCCGCTATTTGACCCCAAAGACCAACGAGGCAAAGAAGAAAAAGTACTGCCGTTTCAAAAAGTCTGGCATCAAGTACATCGACTACAAAGATCCTGAGTTCCTCAAGAAGTTCCTCAACGAGCAAGGTAAGATCCTTCCTCGCCGTATCACAGGTACAAGCTTGAAGTATCAACGCAAGGTGGCTCAAGCCGTGAAGAAAGCACGTCACTTGGCTTTGCTCCCATACGTAACCGATATGATGAAATAATTTGAATCATTAACTATTTAATCAGAAAGGAAACATCATGGAAGTAATTTTGATTCAAGACGTAGCTAACTTGGGCTACAAGAACGATATCGTTAAGGTAAAAGATGGTTACGGTCGTAACTACCTCATCCCTAACCGTTTGGCTGTGATTGCTAACGATAGCAACCGCAAACAATTGGCTGAGAACCTCAAACAACAAGCTCACAAGATGGCTAAATTGCTCGCTGACGCTCAAGCATTGGCTGAGAAATTGGCTAACACAGTTATCACCCTCTCTGCTAAGGCAAACGAGGATGGCAAAATCTTCGGTACTATCACTACCGCTCAAGTATCTGAGGCTTTGGCTGCTCAAGGCATCGAGATCGACAAGAAGGTGATCACTATCGACGAGGCTGTGAAAGTTTTGGGCGAGGCTACTGCTACTGCTAAACTTCACCGCGAGGTTAAAGCTGAAATTAAGTTGAACGTTGTTGCTGAATAAGCGCTAAAGAAAGGAAACAAAAGTATGAAAAAAGGAATTCATCCAGAGAGCTACCGTATTGTAGTTTTCAAAGATATGTCCGATGGAACACAGTTCTTCAGTCGCTCTACAGCAAATACGAAGGACACCATCGAGATTGATGGCACAACTTATCCATTGATCAAGTTGGAGATCTCCAACACCAGTCACCCATTCTACACTGGTAAGTCTAAACTCGTGGATACCGCAGGTCGTGTTGACAAATTTATGTCTCGCTACGGTAACCGCAAGCGTAACTAATACGACAAGCAAAAAGGCGAGCGATATGCTCGCCTTTTTTGTTAAAACCTTCCTATGAAACCTAGAACAATAGTATGAAAAGAAAATTATGGAAAGAGTTTAGCGTGCAGATGCTAATTTCGATGGGTATTTATGCGACTCTATTCCTTATATTATATATAATAGAAGCATGTGTACCTGCAATAAAAGGGGCATTGCTTCAATGGAGTGATCCAGCATTCGTGGTGGGAATACCCGCAAGCGTGATCGGTGTGGCTTATGTGCTCACCATCCGCAATCCACAAAACTACACTGGATTCTACGGAGGTATTGTCATGGCATTGCTGCTGGCATGGCAATTTGCGCTGATGCAACAATGGGGATTAACAATAATGTATACAGCAGTATTTGTGCCATTTATGATCTACTCTATCATCTGTTGGCGCAAACAAACGTTGCAATCCAAAGAAAATGAGAAAGCATTTTGCCCAACATGGTTGTCACTTAAGGCTCAAGGACTTAATCTACTGTTTCTGATAGGGATAGTGGCGATAGATAGTGGGTTGCTAACGCATTTTGAGACAACTATCCATAGCGAGCAACTGCTACTGAAACTGATGAGCGGGGTGATGATTGGTTCTTCGGTACTTGCAAATTTCTGGCTGATATACCAAAAACTGGATGCATGGATATGGTGGGTGGTATATTCAATTGCCGGTATGACACTGTACGCGCTAATAGGCAACGCATTTTCGTTTGTATTGTTCAGTATCTTTTTGATTGTCAATACAGGGGCAGGCGTGGCATGGATTAAACTAAGAAAACAAAATATCAAATGAGACATAAACAAGATACGGTACTTCGTGTAGAGCAAGATGGGTTGCTCATGGATTTTTTGCAGACAAAGATGGGCGGTATGGCAAAATCTAGCATCAAGCAGTTGCTAGGGCAACGCCGTGTAACAATTAACAATGCTATTCAAACACGCCACGACACACCTATTCGTCGTGGAGATACCGTGGTTGTTGCTTCGGGACGCGGCAATATAGAGTTGCGCCACCCTAAGTTGCGCATAATATATGAAGATGATGCGCTGATTGTTGTGGAAAAGAAAAATGGTTTGCTGACAGTACCCGTAAACCAAAAAAGCAGCGAGACAACTGTGTTCTCAATCCTCAAAGAGTATGTAAAGAAGCAATCGTATCGTAACACGGTGCATGTGGTGCATCGCCTTGACCGCGAGACTAGCGGTCTGCTGGTATTTGCAAAATCACCTGAATTACAAGAGTATATGCGCACTTATTGGCGCCAACTGGTAACAAAACGCACCTATGTGGCATTGGTGGAAGGCAAGCTAGAAAAGAAAGAGGGTAAGATCACCTCATGGTTGACAGAGAATCCTCGCACCGCATTGGTGTCATCTTCTCCAGTGGATAACGGAGGACAGTTGGCTATAACCAACTACAAAGTGCTAAAAGAGAGCAACTTGCAAACAGACGAGATGGATTTGGGCGCAGCATATTCGTTGGTAGAATTAAACCTGGAAACTGGTCGCACCAATCAGATTCGCGTGCATATGGCAAGTATGGGCCACCCTGTGGTGGGCGATCGCAAGTATGGTCATGGCAACGAATCTTCGCCCATAGATCGCCTATGCTTGCATGCTCGTGTGCTGGAGTTTATCCATCCTATGACGGAAAAGAAGGTGCGATTCGAAGCTCCTATGCCCAAAGAATTTGCACGAATATTTACACAATAAATGAATTAAAACAGCCATACAACAACTTCATGAAACGTTTCTTACTACTATCCGCATGTATCTCATGCTTTACCATGCTCACTTTGGCTCAAGCCAAGTATGTATTCTATTTCATAGGTGATGGTATGGGACCTAACCAAGTCCTTGCCGCAGAAATGTATCAAGCCGAATTAGAGGGCAGAATAGGTCGTGTGCCATTGTTGATGACGCAATTTCCTGTAGTAGGAATGACACCTACCTTCTCCTTGTCCAACGCCATTACCGACTCATCCGCAGCAGGTACCTGTTTGGCTTCTGGACAAAAAACCAACAATGGCATGATAGGTCAGACACCTGATGGCACTCCTACGGTCAGTATAGCCACCAAGTTGCACAATGAAGGTTGGGGTATTGGCATTGTTACCACTGTACCCATTGACCATGCTACGCCGTCGCCTTTCTATGCGCACACACCATCGAGAGATGATTATTACGCTATTGGACGCCAATTGGCTGAATCAGGGTTTGATTTCTTTGCTGGTGGCGGATTTCATGTTCCAGAAGACAAACATATGCCTACTTCGCCCAATCTCTACGACTATTGCGAACAAAACGGATACTTCTTGGCAGGTGGTTACGATGAGGCGAAAGCCAATATGAATAGCCAGAAGATGATCTTGGTTCCCGCTTCTTGCCTACAAGACCGTTCTGCACATGGCGATGCACTGCCTTTTGCCATTGACCGTGAGAAGGGAGACTTAAGTTTAGAGCAATTGGTGGATGCGTCAATCAACTATCTGTCCTCGCGCGAGCGTTTTTTTATAATGGTAGAGGGTGGCAAAATTGACTATGCTGGTCATGGCAATGACGCCGCCACCAATATCCATGAGACCATCGATTTCGACCGTGCATTAGCGGTGGCATACCATTTCTATGAGCAACATCCCGACGAAACGCTAATTATCGTGGCAGCCGACCACGAGACAGGCGGTATGGCATTGGGCAATAGCGACTATACGCTCAACCTACAAGTGCTCCAACATCAGCGCAAATCATCGGGCTATATCTCCGATGCTATCAAGCTTCTATATGAGCAACTGGGCAGCCAACTCACTTGGGACGATGTGCGCGACTGTTTGTCGAAATACATGGGATTATACACCGCGGTAGAGGTTGCCGCTGCAGATGATGCGCTATTGCGTGAGGCATTTAATCAGACAAAGAAGAATGAAGGTAATGTCAAAACGCTATATAAGGAGGTAAATGCCTTGGCTGCAACTGCCTTGGAGATACTCAATCGTTATGCACACATTGACTGGAGTTCCCATGGCCATACTGCTACAGCTACGCCCGTTTTTGCTATCGGGGTGGGAGCAGAGCGCTTTACGGGTTGGTACGACAACGCTCGTCTAACACCTATGATTTATGACTCTACTCGCTGACGATTGATTGTCACTCTTTTGGCTACAGCGATCGAGAATAGATACAGAGCATACACAGGCAATGTCACCAACAGAAGCGTGATTGCATCTGCAGTCGGAGTTATGATGGCAGACAATAGCAATATCGCCACCAGAGCATGCTTGCGATAATGACTCATTTGCTCGCCCGTCACCAACCCCCACTTCGCCAATATATATGCTATCACAGGCAATTCAAACAGCAAACCCATCAGCAACGATAGCACCACAAACAAGGAAATATACGATGAAATCGTAATCTGATTGACTATGTCTGGCTGTACTTGATACGAACTCAAAAAGCGATAGGCAAAGGGAAATATCACAAAGTAGTTAAGAGCTATTCCCATTATAAATAGCAGCGAACTCAGCACTATCACCAACGCAGACAATCTCCTATTTGTCTGTCGCAAAGCTGGAGCTACAAACTGAAACAACTCATATATGATAAATGGAGTGCATAGCACGGCAGACGCTACCAGCGATACTGTGATATGCGTCATAAACTGCGCAGTTAACTCTGTTGCTATGAAGTGCGGAGTAAACTCACCTGGCGATAGCGATGGTATATGCCACAATGATGACAGATATTGCAACGCCTGAAAAACCAGAAAATCGCTTTGAGCAGGAGCAAAGATAATACGGAAAAGCAAATCCTTACACGCAAAGCACAACAGTGCAGCTAATATCCACACTATTACACACCTGCCAACAATCTTTCTTAGCTCTTCAAGATGCCCACTAAGAGGTAAATCTTTTGAGGTATCGGGCATTACTTATCGTCGTTATTTTTTGACGACTTCTCATCGTCAATATCTTCTCCTGAAAGACCTTTCTTGTACTCATGAATGCCTTTGCCAAGACCCTTCATCAATTGAGGAATCTTTGCGCCTCCAAAAAGCAACAAAATAACGAGTGCAATGACAATGATTTCAGTTGTTCCAATCATGATAAATATATGTGTTATGGTTACGTAATTCAGGGCAAAAGTAATACAATTATTTGACTCACACAAATTTTCATATCAAAAAACACTCAAAAAGCAACTTTTTTATAAAAATCTTTGCATTAATTAGGGGACAGCACCTTTTCAACTGTCTTACCTTTGTTTTGCTAAAACCGGCATCTCCATTTTAATAGTATGAAAAAAACACCAGAACAAATAGAATTCGAACAAATATACAAACAATATAGCGGACGCATTTATAGTTTCGCAATGGTAATTTCCAAAGGAGATACCTATTTGTCTGAGGAAATACTTCAGACCACATTTACCAAACTTTGGGAACATTGGGGAAATCTAAAATCGCAAGACAAAGTGCTATCATATTTGTTCACTACTGCCAAAAATACATTTGTCAACTACTGCGACCATGAGATGGTAAAACGAGTATATGCAGATTACCTCCAATCACAAGAAGAAGAGGTTGATAACATGCAAGAGGAAGGGCAAGATGCTAAATTCTTGGAGGAGTACATCAAAGACCTCGTAACGCAGATGCCTCCTCAAAGACAACGAGTGTTTGTCTTATCTCGTTTTAAGCACAAAACGAATAAAGAGATAGCGCAAATACTTAATGTCAGCGAAAAAACAGTAGAGGTGCATATCACTTTAGCATTAAAGCAACTAAGAGAAAAATTAAACGACTAACCAACCTAAACAACTTATACGGCAATATGGTAAGCATGAAAAAATTAGCTGAAAAATATTTACAAGGCAACTTATCCAATATGGAGAAGGAGCACTTACTGTATCTAATAAAAAACGACCAGAACGTAGATGAATGGGTGCGTACTTCCATCGAAATGGCAGACGAAGTGATGCCAGATGTTGTACGTGACAGAGTGATTAACAATGTATTCCGCAGCAATACCACTGCTCCTGCAATCCGTTCTCGAATGCCTATTTGGAAACGAGTGATGATGATATGCTCTGTCATGGTGGCCATGTGTGTGGGAGCAGCGGTGTATCACTACACCTTCCGCATGGACCATATGACGGGTATGTTTGAGGTGGCTACCAACATAGGAGAACGCAGCAATGTTACTTTACCTGATGGGACACACGTTGTGTTAAATGCTAAAACCAAACTGCAATACAACTACTCCATGATTGATGGCAAGCGAAAAGTATTCTTGCAGGGCGAGGCGTTTTTTGATGTGGAAGAAGACACAGATCATCCTTTCATAGTGTATGCAAATGACGTCGAAGTAGAGTGCTTAGGCACCTCTTTCAATGTACGAAATCACGAAGAAGAGCAAACGGTATCCGTGGTATTAGTGGAGGGCAAAGTGCGTGTGCAAGCGGGCGCAGCTGAACTGTTGATGGAGCCCGACAACCGAATGGTGTTTGACAAACACACCTTGGCTCTATCGAAGCATCGTGTAGACTCCGACAACTACCTCTGCTGGCTCAACAATGAAGTGCGATATAACAACCAAACACTCGAAGAAATTGCTGGAGAACTCGCACGTAACTACAATATACGCATTGTCATAACTTCCGATGAACTCAGGAAAGAGCGTTTTACTGGTTATCTTGGGCAAAGTAGCTTGCGTAATATATTAGAGGTACTATCCATGACTTCGGGAATACGCTACTATTACGATACAGATACGGTTTATCTACATAAACGAATATAATTTTTAGTCAACATTAATATTAACTCGAAAAAACTTAAAGTATCATGAAGAAACTTTATTTTTTGGCACTAAGCATCTTTGCAAGTGCGAGCCTTATGGCAACACAAGTGAAAGTGGCAGCAGGTAGTGATCTGCAAGCTGCAGTGAATGGTGCCTCCTCTGGTGATACCGTGTTGGTACAAGCTGGTACCTACGAAGGTAACTTCATTATGAAAGATGGTGTGTATGTTTCAGGTGGTTGGAACAAAGATTTCACTGCGCAAACTGAACATTGTATTGACTACCAAAGGAACACACAAAATTTCTATTAAATAAAGTTCTATTATGAAGCGATTTATTAAATGCCTATCGCTGATGGTATTCACGATTTTGACTTTGGCTTCTTGTGAGCCAGAGTCAAACGTGGTTATCCCTACATTCAGCGATATCACAATTTCTCCTCAACTAGATACCTATGCTATAGGGGATACTATCACTTGTTCTATAGAACGTCTTACAACAGGCTCAGAAGAGCTTTTTGAGGATGATAACCAGTATTGGTTTTATGCTAGTTGGTGGTTTGGTAATCATGAATTAACTGCAGATTTTCAAACCTTTGCTCAAAATGAAGCAGGAAAGTATGTGGCTACATCATCTCCCATTGTACTTACCGAGCCTGGAGAAGTGAAACTGTATTTCTTTGGTAAATTACAGTATCCTAATTGGGAGTTCTACAAAGTTGAAATTCCTATTACAATTACTGTTCAAGACACTACTAAATAACTGATAAGATTATGAAACGCATATTATTTATATTCTTTTCTATCTGCTGCGCCATCACAATGATGGCACAAAGTGTCACATTGAACATATCGGAAAAACCGATTCGTGATGTATTGCAACCATTCGAACAAGCTTCTGGATATCATTTCTTCTATAATTCTACTAGTCTAGTAGGTCTAGATTATATGGTTTCTGTTGCTTTCGATCAAACCCCTCTGGAAGTTGCACTCAATACTTTATTCCAGGGGACTACCATTGTTTATACCATCATGGATAACAATGTGATAGCACTTTCCAACAAAGAAAAGGAGCAATCAGTAGTAGGGAAAAACATAGATGGTGTAGTAGTTGATGCTACCAATTTCCCTATTATTGGAGCTACCGTTCGTGTGAAAAATACCGATAATGGTACAATCACCGATTTTGATGGTAACTTTTCGTTGAGCAATGTCAAACCTGGTCAATATCTTCAAATTTCATATATAGGCTATAAAACCTATGAATTGCGTGTTGCTGCTACAACCACGTCTTATAATGTCACATTGCAAGAGGATGCTGAGCAACTAGATGAGGTCGTAGTAGTCGGATATGGTGCACAAAAGAAGGTGAACCTTACAGGTGCTGTATCTGTGGTAACCGCAGAAGAAGTGGCAGGTCGTCCTACCCAAAACATGGCAACGGCTCTTCAAGGTGCCGATCCATCACTCAATATTACAATGAATGCCGGTAGTCCTAACTCTGACTTCAAAATTGACATTCGTGGTGTAGCTTCTATCAATAGTGGTGTGAAACCGCTTGTATTGGTGGACGGTGTGGAGATGGACCTAAAGCGTGTCAACAACAACGACGTAGAGTCAATCTCCGTGCTCAAAGATGCATCTGCATCTGCTATCTACGGTGCCAAAGCGGCTGCTGGTGTCATCCTCGTTACTACCAAAAAGGGTGCAGAGGGCAAGGCTCCTACTGTTACTCTTGATGCTAAAGCAGGTTGGAAAACGCAAACCACCAGTACCGATTTCATCACCGATGGTTTCATGTCTGCGTATATCAACGACCTCTTTATGCACCATCATGCCAACTATACCATGACTACCTACAACGAAGCCGATTATGCTGAATTGTGGATGCGCTATGGCCAAACCGAAGAAGACCCTGAACGTCCTTGGGCTGTAGCACAATCGGATGGGCGATACAAGTATTATGCCAACTTCAATTGGTACGACCACTACTACAAGAAAAACCGCCCTATGCAGGACTACAACATTTCTGTCACAGGTGGCAACGAAAAGATCAACTACTATGTCAGCGGACGCTATTACAACGAGGATGGTATGATCGCTATCAATACCGACAAATGGCAGAACTTCTCCACCCGTGCAAAAGTGAATATCAACATCCGTCCTTGGTTGCGCTATGGCGTTAACTTCAGTTTCTTCAACTCTAAATACACTTACCCAGGTACCGAGTCTGTACGCGAGGTCTTCCGTGTAGGTTCGTTACACGCTTTGCCTTTCGTGCCAGCCAACAACCCCGACGGCACACCAGTGTATATGAACTATTTTGTATATAATGGCGCTGGTACGGTGGGTGATGGTATGAATGCCTTGCTGCAATATGGCGGACACAAGAACGCTGAGAAAAACAACGAGATGGTTATCCAAAATCGTTTGGATATTGATTTGGCAAAGAACCTCACCCTGACTGCTGATTATTCCTTCAAGTGGCGCATGAAAGAGATTAGCAATCGCTCCGTTAAAGTGCCTTACACCGACAATGTCAGTGGCGATCTTATCCTCATGGATAGCTGGCGTTCTGTGGATCAATACAAGCAGACTTTAGCACGCTATCAAACGCACAACTACAATATCTACCTCACTTGGAATCCTACATGGGGGAGCCACCATCTTACCATGATGGCAGGTTTCAATGGAGAGAATTATCGCTACCACGACTTGGTAGTTGATCGTCTTGACCTTCTCACCGAAGACCTCAGCAACTTCAACTTTGCTACTGGTGAATTAAACGAACTCAGCGAAAAAGTACAAGAGGCTGTCACCAATGGTGTGTTCGGACGTATCAACTACGACTATGCTGGCAAATATCTCTTTGAGGTGTCTGTTCGTGCGGATGGTAGCTCACGCTTTGCCAAAGGTCACCGCTGGGGCGTGTTCCCTGCTGGTAGTATGGGTTGGCGTATGAGTGAAGAATCATTCTGGGAGCCAATCTCAGATGTTTGGAGCAATAGCAAATTGCGTTTCTCTGCAGGTCAGTTGGGTAACCAATTAGTGGGGTATTACGATGCATATCAAACTATCTCTGTTGATAACATCTTCGAGCAAAAGATCACCTTAGATGGTGCTACTGCGTTGCAATATGCTACAGAGAGTGCACCTAACTCGGGCGACCTCACATGGGAGAAGATGACCACCTATGACATAGGTGTGGACTGGGGCTTTTTCCGCAATCGCTTGAACTTCACTGGTGACTTCTATATCCGCAATACTACCGATATGTTGGTGGCTGGTAAAGGTTTACCATCCATTTATGGCGCAAGTGCTCCAAAAATCAATGCTGCTGACATGCAAACCATCGGTTGGGAGATTGCGCTCTCTTGGCGCGATAATAAGAAACTTGGTGGCCATGACTTCGGATACGAAGTCAGTGCAGGTTTAGGTGACTATCAATCTACTATCACCAAGTTCGACAACCCCACCAAGGTTATCGAAGCGGGCTACTACGAGGGCATGCGACTCGGCGAGATCTGGGGCTTCAAGACGGGTGGTCTATTCGCTTCCGATGAAGCAGCTGCTGCATACGAAGTGGACCAATCGCTCGTATACGGCGATATCAACCTCGTGACTGTGGACGGCAAGACTGGTGCACGCGCAGGCGATCTTATTTATCTTGACCTCGATGGCGACGGTGCAATTGATAATGGTGCGGCTACAGCAGATGACTATGGAGATCGCGTAGTTATCGGTAATAGCCTTCCACGCTATAGCTACAATTTTCGTCTCGGCTTCGACTACTTCGGTTTCGATTTCTCTATGTTCTGGCAAGGTGTAGGTCGTCGCGACTGGTATCCTACCAACGAGGCTACCACTTTCTGGGGACCATATTCACGTCCTTACCAAGGTCTGATCCCTGAAGGATTTATGGATCTCGTTTGGAGCGAGCATAATCCAGATGCATATTTCCCACGCTACCGCGCATACGAAGCTCTTGGTTCTCAAAACTCGTTAGGTCAACCTAATGATCGATATTTACAAAACATTGGGTATCTGCGATTCAAGAACTTGACCGTTGGCTATACTCTTCCTTGCTGGAAGAAGGTATTCTCTGAGTTCCGTATCTATTTCTCAGGAGAGAACCTCTGGTACACTTCTCCTCTCAAGAAATACTGCAATACCATCGACCCAGAATCCGCTGCAGCACTCACGCAGGCTATTACCTATGGTTTTGCTAAGTCATTTACATTTGGTCTAACTGCTACATTCTAATAAGGAGGAAAATAGTATGAAAAAAATATCATTTTTTGTTGTCTTAACTTCTGTACTCCTGCTTGCTGCATGTAGTATGGATAAGTACCCAGAAGATAAATTGGCACCTGAGACCTATTTCTCTTCTGAACAAGAATTGCGCTTATACACCAACTACTTCTACAAACTCATGCCTACTGGCACAGAAATGTACGAGGAGGAAGGTGATCACTTTGTAGCTCCTGTTCCTTGTCGTGATGTACAAGGAACACGCCTCATCCCTGAGACAGACAGCAAGTGGAACTGGGAAGTACTACGCAAAATCAATTTCTACCTCTCTTATTCATCCAACTGCGATGACGAGGACGCTCGTGCACATTACGATGGTGTGGCACGCTTCTTCCGTGCATATTTCTATTTCTCGAAGGTACGTAACTATGGCGATGTACCTTGGTACAGCCAAGTAGTGAATTCTGATGACAAAGAACTATTGGCAAAACCTCGTGATAGCCGTCAGTTGGTAGTGGATAGTATCATTGCTGATTTGGATTTCGCTATTGAAAATCTGCCAGAAACTCACACTCCATATGAGGTAAATAAGTGGACTGCATTGGCACTTAAGTCACGTGTTTGCTTGTTTGAAGGTACCTTCCGTAAGTATCATGCTGGCAAAACCTTCAATCCCAATAATCTACCTTGGGAGGACTTGCTCGCTACATCAGCAGAAGCCGCTGAGATATTGATGAACGAGAGTGGCTATACTATTTATTCAGATGGAGAGCAACCCTATCGCGATTTGTTTGCTTCGCTCAATGCTAATCCTAAAGAGTTTATCTGGGCACGCTGCTATAGTGCAGACTTGAGCATCAAGAACAATGCTAATGCTTGGTCTGTGGCTCGTACTACGGGCTTTACCAAACGCCATGTAAATATGTATCTCAATGTCGATGGCACTCGCTTTACTGACATACAGGGCTATGATACGTTGGGATATGTAGAGGAGTGTAAAAATCGCGATCCTCGTATGGCGCAGACCATTCACACTCCTGGATACATCCAATATGGCGAGACTAAGACCTACCCTGTGGATCTCAAGCAGTCTTCTACTGGATACAAGTATATCAAGTATGTCATGGAGAAGAAATACAATACGTGGGATGCTTCTTTGGTTTGTTTGCCAATCTTCCGTATGGGTGAGGTATTGCTTAACTTTGCTGAGGCTAAGGCTGAATTAGGTACACTCACACAGGCTGATTTGGACAAGAGTATCAATGTATTGCGCGACCGTGTAGGTATGCCTCACTTGGATATGGCTACAGCTAATGCTAATCCATGTGCGTATATGGAGAAGTGCTATCCTAATGTATCTCAATCTGCCAACAAGGGGGTGATCATGGAGATTCGCCGTGAGCGACTCATTGAGACGCCACTCGAGGGATTACACTATTGGGATATCATGCGTTGGCGCGAGGGTAAGGCATTTACCCAACCCTATTTAGGTATCTATTTCCCAGGACCTGGCAAATACGATATGACGGGTTCTGGTAAGGCAAGCATCAACCTCATGGAAGAGGGACAAACAGGAGGAGGCGGTATTGGTGTCACCAAACTCTATTTGGGTAGTGATGTTATCCTTACCAACGGCACTTTAGGCAACATGTGGGCATTCAGTACGCTGAATTTCCAATTCGATGAAAACAAAGATTATCTCTATCCTATTCCTACCAACGAGCGCGTACTTACCAACGGTGCATTGACTCAAAACCCAGGTTGGAACGATGGTCTAAGTTTCTAATCCATTAGGTAGAGGCTAGTCAAACGGACTAACCTCTACTTACAAACTGAAAAAGATTTCAAGGAATCTATAAAAAACACTTATCAACAACTTAAAATTTTATTATTATGAAAAAATCTTTATTCTTATTTGTGGCATTAGCTATAGGCTTCAGTGCCACTGCACAAACAAAGTATTTCTTCTCTCCTAATGGTGAAGGAGAAGGTACATCTTGGGAAGATGCAGCAAGTGGAGAATATCTTGGTGTAACTCTTGCAGATGCAGACCCAGGTACAGAATTCTATTTGATGGAAGGTAAGTATGCACCTGATGGAACTACCAATAAGTGGAATATCGCACAAGGCGTAATCATCAAAGGTGGTTATCCTACTACTATGACTGGTACTAACACCGATATTGACTATACTACTGCAGGCCAATCTGTATTCTCCGCTGACTTGGATAACGACGGCAAGGGCGACAATAAGGACTATGCTTTCGTATATGTAGGTCTTGCTGGTCAAGAAGGTGAAAAAGAGGACGGCCAATTCTACAAGGATGCTCCTCTGACACAAATCTGGGGTGT
>ERZ808030.36-NODE-36-length-13878-cov-6.603652_pt1 | contig 13878 bp, 15 predicted proteins | sample MGYA00380186_ERZ808030 | MGnify/ENA primary metagenome ERZ808030 (study PRJEB31490, sample SAMN06133386) | cow dung metagenome | isolation source: M7 | host: cow | place: China: Chengdu | collected 2015-05 ...
AATGTGCAATTAAAAATAACAACCATATTTCTGACTTATTATCTATAAAATATTGAGTAATAATCGGTTGTAAATACTAAGGATGCAAATCGCTTTCACGCATAACAATAGGAAAAAATGTTCGGAAAATAGATATGAAAGCATTTCAAGGTTGTTCTAATATAGATACGATAATATGTCGTGCTACTACTCCGCCTAAATTATATATATCATCTGATTCAACGACTTCATCATTTAAGAAATTCGAAACATTAGTAGTGCCTACAGGGTGTGAAGAGGCATATGCCAATTCTGATTGGGGATATTATCTAAAAGGGTAATAATATTGGAAGAAAAGAGTATAAGCGGTGTAAATAATAATTATTATTCGCAATAGAAAACCCTGCAAGTGTTGTTTATCAACTACTTACAGGGTTTTTGTTATTGATTTTTACCTATTGTTATCAACGCTTTATTCCAGTCATCTGGCAACTTATACTCCATCTTGCCATCTCTCAGTTCCATCAACAACCTGCCCATAATATTTGCTCCTTCATAATTCTCTCCCTTTGTCTTTACGCCCCAACCATTTGCCCTTGATGTGTCTTTATCATTTTTTGCGTCCTGTAATTCAACTATATGATACCCTTTGGTTCTTTCGAGTTCCGTTCTAAATTCAGGACATTGTTCATACTTCTGCTGCAAGCAAAACTTCATCACATCCAGTATAATTTGTCCCCAGTCTTCTCTTCTATGTCCGCCTATCTTTTGCCAATGTTTTGCAGTCATCTTTGGAGATTTAGATTGATACACTGCTGTGATTGACTCTGGTGTAGCAAACTTCAATGTTTGGAATAGATGTTCTGAAGTCTTGAATGGTATGCTCTCAATCTCTAATGGGCAAGATGCCATATTAGACAATATCCAATGATCGTCTGTCTTTTTGTGGAAGAATACTGATTGTGCAATTGGATAAACTTGGTATCCCCAGTATTCGGGGTAGTGTTCTTTTATGAATTCGGCTATGCTGGTTGAACTCTTCTTTTGGGTTTTCATAATTGATTGGATTTGTCTATATATTTCCCTTTCTCATCAAGTTCTACTATTTCTATCTTCTTGATTTTGATAATGTTGTCATCCAATATAGCAACATTGATTTGACCATTATCTGGTCTTGCTTGTGATTGTGCCCAAACTAAATAAAGGACACCTATTCCATATAGGAACTTTGACACCTTAATTTCACCCTCTGTGCTCAAAGATCCTATCATCTTTTTGACTGTTCCTTTATTTCCAAGAAGGTGATTTCCTATATATTTCCTGAATGCTTTCCCTGATCTCTTTGCTTCATCTGGTATTTGCTCAATTTGTTCTTCAGCCTTTTCAATGATGGATATGTGAGGAGGCTTGGCTGATACAATATGGTTGCTGTCAGTTAGGTCTGGTATTTCAAGGGTATATACATACTTCGTTTTACCTTTGCATTTGCCAGCATAAAGTGCTGCTGTGTCATAAACACTGCTGGCATAGTGTCCTACGCCAAACTTTGATTTACCCTCTCCCTCTCCGAGATGGGTAAGGTCAAAGTGGTCAAACTTCGAGGTTGTTCCGTGATATACTATCATATTGCAAAGTTAGCAAAAATAACGGAAGAATGTATGTAACGATAGACGATTTGAAAAAAACTTCGATGTAACAAAAAACAAAAATTATTATTTGTTGCTCCTCAAAAAAGTGGGATTATACCATTAAAAATAAGCAAAAAATACCTTGGCAACATTTGGCAACAGATTGTGGGTGCTAATCGGGATATGAGCAGAAAATGTGCCCTGTGATGTTTTTTAATGCGTATTTGAGGGTAATCGGACCTATTAGAATGGACCGAAAATAAACCCGGTGGCACCACGAAGAATCACAGCAAAAAGATGAAAACCTCTGAATTTCAACGAATTCAGAGGTTTTCTTTTTGTTTCAACTGTGCAAAACATGCAGATTTAGGAATTTCAATCGTGCCAAATTCGTGGCTTTTTTTTGAGCCACTGAAAAAAGCCATGAATTGATATGTAAAGCACAGATATTCACTTATTTGCATAGCGTGCGTTTCATCAAACATTAGCACTTTTGTACCACAAAAAATGTATGTAAGATGAAGCATGAAACAATGAAAATCCTCTTCGTTATCAAGAAGAGCAGCTTGCTGAAGAACGGCGAAGCACCTATCGTAGTCCGTGTTACTATCAACGGAGTGTCTGACGAGGTACGCATACAGCGTAGCGTATTGCCTCGTTTGTGGAACCAAGCCCGTGGCTGCTGTAAAGGCAGAGACAGGGTTTCAATCGAACTGAACGATTACATCGAATCTCTCAAAACCAAGATTCACAACCTTCACAAAGAGTTGTTACTTGAAGATGCACTTATCACTCCTTCCCACCTATTGAAACGGTTATTTAATAAAGGTGATAAGCGAACCTTCCTCAATACAATGGAAAAGGAGATTAAAGCAATGGAAGCACTTATCGGTATCGAGTATGAGAAGATAACCATCAACCGATATTGGAACTGCTACCGTTGCTTGAAGGCTTGTGTTCAATCTTTCTATGAAAAGGAGGATATTGTCTTTCCTGAACTTTCTCGTGACTTTATTATCTATGTCGAGCGACATATGCGTCTTGAAAAGCGTCTTTGCCAAAATACATTGGTGAGATATATGAAGTGTTTCAAGAAATTCGTCAATATGGGACTTAATATGGGTTGGATGAGAATCAATCCATTCGCCGGCATACAATATCGCCAGCAGGAAAATGATCCTACATTCCTGACTCTTGAAGAAGTCAAGACAATAGCATGTATGGAATTTCCTGTAGCTCGACTAAATATTGTTAGGGATATGTTCCTGTTCAGTTGTTTTACAGGTCTTGCTTTTATTGATGCAAAGGAGCTGAAACGCACTGAAATCATTAAGGACAACAATGGCAAGATGTGGATTAGAAAAGGTCGTCACAAGATGAAAAAGGAGAAGGCAAGATGTATCAGCAATGTACCTCTTATCACTCCTGCCATAGAAATACTTGAGAAATATGAGGATCATCCAACCTGTATTGAAAAGGATGTTTGTTTGCCTTTGTTCTGCAATCAGACGATGAACTCATACCTGAAACAAATTGCTACGCTTTGCAATATTGACAAGAATCTGACCACACATGTGGCCCGTCATACGTTTGCCACGACCATAACTTTGGCTAACAAAGTTTCGTTGGAAAATGTTGCAAAGATGATGGGGCACGCATCTACCCGTATGACTCAACACTATGCAAGAGTATTGGATCAAACCATCATGAGTGATATGGAAAAGGTTCAGATATTATTCTAATAAATAGATTCGTAGCCGAGTTCACCAAACCACAGGCAAAGGTAACTCGTGTTCTTTTCGTCCAAGCAAGGTCAAGCCCTGCGGGTGTCGTGGAAAAATCATCCTCGCCCCGTGGGGCTTTCTGTATTTTTCCACACAACCTTGCCTGACGAGAACACGACCTTTTAGAGCCTGTAGTTTGGGAACTCCGGCCCCGAATAGCCGGACTAACAAGAAATATATAATGTTATGTCAAAAGCTAAAAGGTACACACTTGAAACACTCCTACCTCTGAATGTTTCATACGACAGTGATCACGGATTGACGCAGGAAGATGTCGATATGGTCAATTCTCTTGTAGAGGTAATTGAAAGCACTCGTTCAAAGCATACTCCGAAGATTGGAGATAGAGTTGTCTATACGCAGAAAGGCGGCGAGTACCATCCTCATGGTTTGATAGAGAAAAAACACGAGGACAAATTCTATGTCTGCCTCGACCCGTTTATTCCGTTTGTATGGGAAAGCGACACTGCTATCAAAGTGGATGTCAGCGGTGGCCCATTCTATCACGTAGATGCTGATAAGTTCAAGTTCATAGGCTGGACTGAAGCGGACTTCAAGGAATGGGGACACTGTGGTGCGACAGCAAACGGAACAGTCAGATTCAAGGCTAAAGTTCCTCTATGGGCTTATTCCGAGCCAAATCCCTTGTACGGAGATTTCACAACCAAAGATTGGAAGAAAATCACTTTGCGTAAGCGTAAAGAGGGTAATCTGTACGACTCCATGCAGATTGCATTCCGTGATGAAGATGAATTGCAGGAGTATGTGAAGGACCACAACGGAACGATATTCACCTGTTCCGACCCTACCTTGTTCGTCCTATGGTGCTACAAGCGTCAGTTCGAGTTCCTCACACTTGACGAATGGAACAAGGTAGATGCCGAAGCCGTAGAGCGTAGGTTGTCATACCGACCTGAACAGGTCAAGATAGTTAAGGATAGCGAGAAGCATATCTCTACATTCTATCGCATTAAACCGGAATAAGAAAATACTAACCTTTAACACTAATCATTATGCAGACAACATCAGCAACATCAACAGGTCATACCGACCTGCTATCAGGTATCTTGAAGGTACAAGTGAGAAACGAGGAGAAGATTACGGAACAAGACCGTATCTATTGCCAGAATCAGCAGGACGAGCTTTACAAGACGCTCGACCAGATTGCCTGGTGGTACAACATCTTCAAGAGAGAAGCCGAGAAGTATGAGGGTAAAATCAAACTCAAGCACGAGCCGAACGGTAAGATTACCACAAGCAGCTATGACCTCCACTATCGGTACAATAACGATGAGAAGGATTATACCCATCACGAGTTTACTCCTTTCAAGAACATCAATGAGTTGGTGGATAGCCGTCATAATGCTATCAGAAACTTTATCAACCGCATTATCGGCTATTTTAACAACACATACAGCGTCTCTGTTGAAGTTCCAAAGATTGATGAGAAGACTCTGCCGATAGACTTCCGACCTGTATATAACACCTATGTAGATGTGGTCATCGAACATCTCGGAGGCAAGAGTTTCCGAGATACTGCCGAGGAGGAGCTGATCAAACGATTCCTTGAAACGGTGAGACCATCTAATTGGAGCAAGGTGAAGCCTGAACTGAAGAAGGATAAAATCATCTTCCCCGATATTGTCACTTGGGACTCTTTCCATTACGAATGTTATAAGGATTATAGGTTCTCATACGAAACAGACCGTAAGGTTAGCCGTTTCTGTGAAGGCATTGCTTTCGGTGCAGACGATGTACTTTGCGGAAGTATCGAGATGATTATCGGTCTTGATACACGCAATGTAGATATATCCAGATGGTACGACCTGACAACGACCAATGCCGTAAGTCTCAAATTTTACGGGAACACCCGCATCGATGTCAAGTTCAAGGACAGTGCTGCGGCAGAGAGCTGTTTTAAGCGACTGCGACTAAATGAAATCAAACTAAGAGACGAGAACTGATGACCACACGATATGTATGACACTCCGTAGGTACTGCCTGCGGGGTGTCTTTCGTTTTTATCCACTTCAATCATTACAGCCATGTATGCCATCATACCACAACAGATACCGCAAGGCAAGCGTGCAGAGATCAACGAGAAGATTCTCTTTGCCATCAACTCCGGTAAGGATATGATTCCTGCGGAGAGTATATACAACTGCTATACGGGTATCGGAGGACTGCATAACCTCAAGCAGTCGGACTTCGCCAGCTACCACGAGTATGCCGAGGCAAAGAAGGAGTTCGAGATTGGACAGTTCTTCACACCGCACGAGGTATGTCGGGATATGGTAGATGTACTCTCTCCCACATCATCGGAGATGATTCTCGATATGTGTTGCGGTATGGGCAACTTCTTCAACCATCTGCCAAACCAACACAATGCCTACGGCTTTGACATAGACAGCAAGGCTGTGGCAGTGGCGAGATATCTCTATCCCGATGCACATATCGAGAAGTGCGACATACAGCAGTACCACTCCGAGCAACGCTTTGATGCCATCATTGGTAATCCTCCGTTCAATCTGAAGTTCGACTTCCGACTATCACAGGAGTATTACATCGACAAAGCATACCATCTACTCAATCCAGCAGGCTTCCTGATGATTATCGTTCCTGCCTCCTTTATGCAGAATGAGTTCTGGGAGAAGAGCCGTGTAGGAAGAGTCAATGAGGACTTCTCCTTCATCGGACAGACAAGGTTGACACCTCACGCCTTCACTTCGGTAGGTGTAGATAACTTCAACACCAAGATAATGGTCTTCCTGCGTCGTTCACAGCATATAGAGATGAATCCCTACAATGCCGAGGAGTTTGTCTCTATGGCAGAACTCAAAGAGCGTGTGAAGAAAGCCCGCGAGATGAAGCACCGCCTGCGTCTTGACCTTATGCGTGAGACCAACCGCATAGACAAGGAGGAGTTGGAGCACTTCGAGTACAAGCTCGCCAAGTATATGTATGAGTTGAAGGCTCACGCAAGACTCAACAAGCATATCGACAAGACTGTAGCTCTTGTTACCAAGTTTCGTAACCAGAAGCCTCCTGAGAATGCCACCAACGAGCAGATGAAGGAGTGGGAACGCAAGAAGCTGACCACTGCCAAAGTGCTGGCCACCATACGCAAGTATATCACCTCGCAGAATGTCGTGCCACGCAAGGAGGTGGCATTGGTAAAGACCTCCTACGGCTTCAAGCTCAAACAGTATGCACCACGACTGCTTGACAAGGTGGAACATAAGGCGGCAAGCATCAATGACCTCATATTGGATAGTACCGTACTACCTATTCCGGAGATTGCAACCGAAGAGAATCTGCGACAGATACGCATCGCCAAGAGGCTTATCCGCCGTAAGCGTTGGCTCTATGATATACAGAATCAACCCTTCTCCGATATGGAAACGGACGATGCCCTTGCCGAGTATCTTGACAATGCCACCTTCGTAAACAAGGATGGCGAGGTATGTGAGTTCACGCAGTTGCAGAAGCACGACCTGAATCTTGTACTTCAGAAACGGTATGCTCTGCTCAACTGGCAGCAAGGCTCCGGCAAGACCGCAGCGGTATATCACAGAGCCAAGTATCTGCTCAAATATGGCAAGGTACGCAATGTGGTGATACTTGCCCCTGCCATTGCCACCAATATGACCTGGACTCCGTTCCTCGCCATCAACAAGGAGCGATACAGAGTGATACGCACATACAAGGATCTCGAAGATGTGCCGAGAGGTATCTTCCTGCTGCTATCCACCTCTATGGTCGGCAAGCTCAAACGCGACCTTATGCGGTTTGTGAAACTATCGTCAAGGAAACTATGCCTTGTGTTCGATGAGTCGGACGAGATTACTAACCCATCATCGCAACGCACAAAGCATATCCTGGCAGTCTTCCGCAGACTCAAGTACAAGATTCTCGATACGGGAACAACCACCCGTAACAATATCGCAGAGCTATACAGCCAGTTTGAATTGCTCTATAACAACTCGGTCAATATGACTTGTTGGTGCAGCAGTATCTATCACGAGAACAGAGATAAGGAGATAGAGTGTGAAAGAAACCTCCACTGCGGAGAGCCATTCCCTGCGTTCAGAGGTCATGTGCTGTTCCGTGCCTGCCACTGTCCGGGTAAGGCAACGGTATTCGGCATTGAGAAGCAGAATCAGGATGTCTATAACAAGGATGAACTCTTCGACCTCATAGGCAAGACCATCATCACCCGTAAGTTCCGAGACTTTGCAGGCGAGAAATACAAGATACGGACACATACCGTAAGCCCCTCAAAGGGTGAGCATGAAGTTTATCGTGTCATCATCGAGGAGTTCTGCCGTATATGCGAACTCTACTACAACAGCACGGGTGACACGAAGAAGGATGCAGGACTGAGACTTATGCGACAAATAAAGTTGCTTATCAAGGCTTGCTCCGTTCCACACCTCATATCGGGATACTACGGCGATGACTATCCGAGCAAGACACGATATATAGAATCATTGATACGCAAGATACCGGGCAAGGTAGCCATCGGCTGTACCACACTTGCCGCCTTTGACCTCTATGAGAGTTATATCCGTGAACGCTTCCCCGACAGACCGATATATGTCGTGAAGGGAAATGTGGCATTCAAGAAGCGTCAAAGCATAGTGACGGAGTTCGACTCCACCATCAACGGCATACTGATATGCACACAGCAGAGCTTGAGCAGTTCGGTAAACATACCCACCTGCAACGATGTGATACTGGAGTCGCTGCAATGGAACATACCCAAGATGGAGCAGTTCTACTTCCGCTTCATACGCCTCGACTCCAAGGAGATGAAGGATGTGCATTATGTCACCTACGAGGACTCCGTTGAGCAGAACCTGATGGCATTGGTACTCACCAAAGAGCGTCTCAACGAGTTCATCAAGACAGGCGAAGTGAAGGAGCAGTCGGAAATCTTCGAGGAGTTCGACATCACCATGTCGGTCATCGACAGCCTGCTGATACGATCTACGGACAGCGAGGGTAAGATACATATCAGCTGGGGAAGCCAGCGAGTAACAAGTTAAACAGAAAGTCTATGGAAAATATGGATTTGAACAATGCCGAGGTTGCCGTAACCACGCAGCACATCCTGGACGGGAAAGAGTACAAGGACTATTGGGTGCAGATGTCCGACTATAGCGATATGGGAGAATTCCTCTGTGCCTGCTCCTACCTCTTTCCCGAAGAAGAGGAACCGGAGTACAGATATGCCAGATGGGAGAACATACCCGACAGGCTGATAAACCGTGAGTGGATATGTCCCAACTTCTTCGAGATACGCGATGCCATGGAAAGGCTCGACGAGAACGAAAGGGAGTATTTCGTCACTTGGAGCGAACACTTCGGATATGACATCACAACCGATGATCCGCATATGATGGTATCACACTATCAGGATATATACGGTAACACCATACAGGAGACCGAAGAGGAACTTGCAGACATATCCGATGATGCTTTAGTGTATACGGGCATATCGGGTAACTTCTGCGATATGCTTCCTCTTCAGTATGAGATATTCGATGATAACTATAACTAAAATAAAGGATATATGGAAATCAGTTTCAAAGGACCGGTAATGCCGATTGACCCGTACTCGCAGTTGGCATTTGTGGAGATACTCAACATCATACTCATTGCAAAGCACATTATGGATGTGAACAGGTATCTCATAGCAAGGAATGTAAACCCTCAGTTCGGCTCACTGTCGGGATATTTCCGATGGTCGTTTGCCGATGAGAGGTTCACGCTGTGGCAACGCACGGACTACAACTCCGATATGTGCTTCTCACATCGCATATTGGATATGCCGTTCTGCATACTTGCAGCAAAGGACAATGAGAGAGATAACACGGCATTCAACTAACCTCAAGAATATGGAAACGACAATCAAGGTATCCAACAGAGAGATAGCGATACGAGCCTTCGATTATCTGAGGCAAGAGAGAAAGACCGACCCTGCACTGCGATTGGCTCATCACCTGCTGCACTATGACCGCATATCACTCGGCATAGGTGAGGTGGATTGGGAGATAGATATGGCTATCCAGAAGTTCGGTGGCAATCCACGAACTGGATACAGATATACGGCACATTTCAGTTTCAACGCAGAAACGGAGATAGAGAAAGAGAGATACGAAGAGATATTCAACGGTAAAGAGTAACCGAAGGGCGGCCACAAGGTCGCTCTTCGCATTTATAGACATATGTACGGGAAACAGAATCCTGCCGTACACAGGTAACGACAAATGAACGAAGCAAAGAAAACACTCACAATGGAGTTCATCGAAAGCATAATGGACGAGAACTACACCCTCGTATGGGTGGACTATCGGGAAAGCCTCAACGAAAACCGAGACCTCTTGCAACAGTGCCTTGAAAAACAAGGCTGCGAGGATCTGTGGTCAAAGGTCGAGGATTGGTACGAGGATGCCGAGGAGCAGGCAACACAAGAGATTATCAAAGGACTGAAGAGCCACTGCATCGACTTCCACGACTTTGAGGAGGACGAAATAGAAGCCTTCTTCGAGGAACACGATGATGAGATAAGGGACGAGATACGTGAGCGTGATGACTCCACAACGGTAAACGACCTTATCAAGAACACCAGAGATATTCCTGTACGGGTGGAGATGCTATCCAACTACGACTGCATCAACTCCTGCTGGCTGGAGTCGCAAGGTGGCTTCCGCTACAAGGAGAGTTACTTCGGAGATATGATTGATACTCTCCGCCTCAACCCTGCAAAGGTAAAGAAGGCATTGACGGAGAAAGGCTACACCGTATATGGAAGATTCCCGAACAAGAAGTATCGTGACGGCAAGGAACAAGTGTCCTACGAGGATTTCTGCCAAGAATTGGAGAACTCCTGCTGTGGAGCCAACCTGCTTACTTACATAGGTCTTGTAAACCTCCGTGACCTCTATGATGCCGACTTCAAAATAAAGGAGGTCGTTATCCCCAAAGGTAACACCTGCGGGCTGTTCAGCTCGATGTATGGCGGTGGCAGTCTGATAGAGATGGAACTCAAGAGCGATGTCAGAATCCGGTTGGATAAGGCTCGCAAGGATGGCTATGGCTTCCGCCTGCGACTTGACAATGAACGCTCCGAGTATGACTGCTCCATCAAGCATGTTTATGGTGTCTGCGACTCCTTCTTTGGTAAGCAGGTAAGCATTGTTCCGGCAAGCTAAATCAGTATTAACCATAAAAACATCAATGTATGAAAAAGATTGAAGTAAAGGTAAGATACCTCTTCGAGGGGACTTACACCGTAGCGGCAGATGACCGCAATGAAGCACGCACAATGGTAACAAGAGATTGCGGGCTGGTATTGGGTGGAAACATTCACACCACACTCGATGATGACGAGGTGGATTGGGAGTTTGATGTTCACCCCGATATGCAGATTCTATCCTACACAGAGAAAGAGAACGAAACAAAGCGTCTGAAGATGGACTTCTCCGACAGGATAGAGACACTCCGCAAGGATATCATAGATGCCATAAGGCAGTTGCTCTACTCGCATGGGCTGACAGAGATAACCTTCCCCGAAGAGCAGGATGATCCTGTATGGGTGATATGGTTCAATTGGGACGGAGACCCATACGAGTGCAAAGTAATGGGTGTCAAGGTAACGGATAACAGTATGACTGTGATTGCCCACGACAAGATTTGCAATGATGAAGTGACTTGCTCCACACCCTTTGAACTCGGAGCAAAGAATATCGACTGGCTATATGAGATATATGATGCCGTATGGCAGCAATTGGAAGAGAACAGAGATAATAACGCTCAAAGATTACGACTATGAGATTAGACCCTGTAAATGCAGTATCGAGCTTCCACTACTATATGTGGAATGCTTGGGGCGAGGAAGAGTGCAAGATTACTTTTGGAGGTGCTTATAAGCACTTCTGGGAGAAATGGAACTCCCTTGCAAGTAAATCAATACTCGGAGCGGCAGAACGATTCTATGCCGAACTCTCGGACAACAATCGTGAACTGCTTGTCAATCATGCTGTGGCACTCTATGACGGCAAGGCCACAAGAGAGGAGCCACACGATGAAGATGTATATGTTTGCGATGCTTGCGGTTCAAAGCAGATTGAGATTCAGGCTTGGGTAGATGCTAACAACGCAGAATATCTAAGCGATGTGGATGATGACGATACAGACTGTAAATGGTGTGCAGACTGTGAGCAGAGTCAGAATTTCTGCTCCCTAAGTGATTACAAGCAGCGTATGCAAGACTGGTGGAAAGACCTTGACTTTATCACATTGGAAAGCATTACGGGATTGCGTGAGGCCGACTACTCCTCGGAAGATGGCTCACAATCCTTTATTGACGCCTGTAATGATTGGTGGAATGGTCAAGACTACGACACCCAGAGAGAACTCTATTTCAAATCACAATCTTAATACTTACGACAATGACTGATAAAGAAATCATCGAAAGAATATGTGGCTCGTGTAACTGCGATGAAGCAACTGCAAAGGAGTATCTGAATGACGAGATACGCCACCTCAGAGAACTGCAAGAGGTAAACGACCTGCAAGAGAGCGACATTGAACTCTCTTGCAGCGGTCTCGGCATTGAGTCCGAGTGTATGGAGTATTTTACAATGGTATTAACCTACTAACATCTACTACTATGACTTACTTTAAGAATATACATTCATTGGCGGAACTCAAGAAGGAGTACCGCAGATTGGCATTGGAAAACCACCCCGACAAAGGCGGCAGCACCGAAGTGATGCAGCAGATCAATGTGGAGTTTGAACGGCTCCACGAGATTTGGAAGGATGATACCACCGTATCGGCAAATGCTTCAGGTTATGAGAACGACTATGCAGGAGCATCGGCAAAGGAGTATGCCGACTTCGTATATAACGAGTATCGTTGGAAAGGTCGCAACTATCAAGGACAGCACACTCCTGAGATTGTGGAGTTGGTGCGTAACTGGATGAAGGAGACCTATCCCAAGTATAAGTTCTCCGTATCAAGGCACCACTATAACTCTATCCATATCTACCTTGTAAAAGCCGACTTCGAGGCATTCAAGAAGGATAAGGGCGTAGTGTTCCACCACGATGTGAACCATTATAACATTGATGGAGACCAGACGCTCACCGACAGAGCCAAAGAGGTGATGAAGAATGTCTGCGACTTTGTGATGTCGTACAACTTCGATGACAGCGATCCGATGACCGACTACTTCTGCACCAACTTCTACCTCACATTAGGAGTCGGCACCTATAAAAAGCCATACAAGGTAGAACTGCCGAAATTGGATTGCAAGGGTAAGAAGCCCGATGTGTTCAAGCACCCCGAAGGTGCTGCACACAAGGCAATACGCCAGGCATTGGGCGGTGCATACTTCAGTTTCCACAACAGCCAACGACTGCAAGGCAAAATGGTCCTCGGAGAAGATTCCTACGGACATAGTGGCGATAAATATTTTTGGCCACTATCATACTCAAGTGCCAAGACCGCACAGAAACGAATGGATAAATTGGAGAAAGCCGGTATCCGCTGCAAACTCACAGGCTACAATGGCGGCTGCATCGAGTTCCTCGGCTACACCCCCGAAACCGAAGTACTACTCGAAAAAGAGCGTCAGGAGGTTATCGTTGCTCATCAGGCGTGGCAGGCTATGCAGGTGCAAACAGCGTAAAAAGAAGTCGGTTGTCCTGAGATTTTACTCTGGGCAACCGATTTTAATAGTTTAGCTATAATCAGTATCGTATTTCTTTCAAATCTACCAAATCATTATACAATCTCGTGTGCATCTGTTTAGTAATTTCTCGATATGATTTCTGCTTTTCTTTTGGGAGCATCAGAGCGATTTGCTCACGCACTTCTTGCCAATTTGATAGAGCTGTTTCGTAGTAACGAAGCATCTCTGCTATCTTGCCAAAATCAAAGCGTCCATCGGTACGTTCACGAGCAAAGTCATAATCTTTCTCTGCCCAGTCGGAAACCATCTCTTCGACAACCGTATCATTTGTTCGAGCCTTGAAGTAAGAGAGTAACTTCTCAAACTTCTTGACTGAGATGGTTTTTGCATCACTGCAGAATGGCTTCCAATCGTAAGACCAATAGATGTCCCGTTCTATCTCGAGTTCTGCAATGCGGTTATTTGACCAAATCTCGAATGTGCCGTTTAAGTCCATTGATAGTGCTGAATATCCGGCGGCGGCATAGGTATAGAAGTACATAAGACCGTTTACGGCATTATTCAAATCAAACCACTCCGTAAACTCACGATAGTAAAGAACCCTCAACTGTACATCCCAATTGCTATACTCATCATAGTCATCAATAAACTCTATAAGGCGCCAATATGTATAGACTGCTTTGTAATGTTCGAGGATTGATTCTACATAACTTGCGGTATTCATCTCAGGCTGATTACCTACATTGTATATATTGATAAGTTCTTCAATAGCATTGGCTGCTGC
>ERZ808030.37-NODE-37-length-13619-cov-2.603751_pt1 | contig 13619 bp, 21 predicted proteins | sample MGYA00380186_ERZ808030 | MGnify/ENA primary metagenome ERZ808030 (study PRJEB31490, sample SAMN06133386) | cow dung metagenome | isolation source: M7 | host: cow | place: China: Chengdu | collected 2015-05 ...
GACAAGGTAATCAACATACCGGAAGCTTCCAACATCCGTTCAAGAAACATTGGATCGGCTGCATTGAAATCCAGCTGTTCCTTGCGCTTCTGCCAATCAGGAGACTCTGCCAAGGCACTCTCATCAAACACAAAGCCGAAGTGGTTTGTGATGTTCTTTTTGAAACGCTCCAAAGTCATCCGCTGGGTGGGGACAAGCGAAAGTACAAAAAAGCGCAACAGTTTATCCGTTAATACAAAACGAGCCTTGCCGCCGCGACGGGGAACTATCAGACCAATGCTTTTTCCAACTCGGCTGTATAATTTGTGACCGTAACGACGATCAGCATCTTGGTATTTTGTTTTTCGCTTATCTTCTGGAATATCTTCCATTATTTCATTGCGTCGCAATGTTTGGTGTATCGTCAGAAAAATATCTGCCAAAGATATTTGAGACAGCTCTTTGCGCTTATTATTATTTTCTTCTATCTCCGAAAAAAAGCAATCTGTACACCAAGCCATCTTCATTATCAACGCCTTCTGCATAACGATAACTCTGAGCAGCCAACGATCGCAATAATTGCATTCCACAAGCAATTTGCATCATTTCAACGATTTCCATAATGTCTATGGGGGCTTGTAAAATGCGAACAAGTTCTACTGCAAAAAGATAACTCTCGTGCCAACTTGTTTCAGGACACCAACCGCATGCAGCTCTTCTTGTTGCAGAATCTTCATCAATATCTTCGTTGCTGTTACCTTGCTCGTTTATAAAATCAGCTAAATCGTTAAGTTCTTTCGGAGGAACAGAGAAAAAATTATCAAATGCAGTTTGCAGGTTTTTATGCAATGTCTCCGGATTGCGTTCATGCGGCAACAAGGATTCCCAGCGATTTGATTTTTTGAGCCATGTTTCAACTTCTGCTGCACTTTTACTTAAAGCATTGCAAATTTGCAAATATAACAGTTCTCCGCCACGAGCAAGAATTAGATGCTGGGAATACTTAAATTTTTTTAAGGCATCTTCCCACGTGTCGATATCTTTAGCTCCACTTGCATTCCATATTATTTCACTTGATAACAAACTTTTGCTGAATGGCAAAAATCCTTGCGCACACCTTGGAAACAATGGCTTAAAAGACATGAGGGGGTTACCTGGGCTGGGGATTTCTTTTCTGTTTATGTATGGTCAGAACTCTCATTGATCGAGTATCATGTGCTGTTTTTTATTCATCTTAAAACAAGACGTGTTGTTATTGGCGGTATAACTGCCGATGCAACCGAAACTTGGCTCGTGAATATTTTGAAGAGCTGGACTGATGGATTTTGTCCGTTAGGACCGGATGCAAAATTTCTTGTGCGAGACCGAGATCGTCGATACACTCCGCAGGTTGACTGGTATTTAGCGTGCATTGGTATCACCCCCAAAAAAATCGCAGCTGGAGCTCCGGTAATGAATTGTGTTGCCGAGCAATTTGTAAATTGTATAAAGAGAGACTGTCTATCTCATTGTGTTTTCTTTTCTGAAGATGCTTTACGCAAAGTTATTACACTGTATTTGGAATACTACCATAAGTATCGCCCGAATAGAAAATATGGCGGTGGCTGCATAATGCCGGAAGAAACGAAGGAAGATTTTATGGGAAAAATAAAAAAGAAAACCATTATTCCAGGACTTTTAACGACCTACTATAGAGAGTGAATTATAATCAGTTGACAGCGAAAATCATCCTGTTTAAAATGAAGAAAAATATCCCCAAAGTGTCAAATAGGCACTTTGACATGACACTTCGATTTTCTGCAGAATTTTACAGTTTGCCAGGAGCTTTTCGCCGTTCTTTGGCGGCCGAATCGCTCAATTCAAAGTGCGGACACGCCGGATCTGAATAGTTGATTTCAACCGGCTTATCCGGATTGAGAATGCAGAGTTCTTCCGAACCATCGTCCGGGCATTGTTCAAGGTAAAAGAAACAGTCGATACATTGATTACACATAATAATTCTCCATTATCCGTGATGCCACCAGATTGCGATTCGGACGGCGATGAAGCCGAGGAAACACATTCCGGAAAGGCAAAAAAATGTGATTCCAAATGGGATTGCCACATAGAGCAGCCCGAAACCGGCAAAAAGTGTCAGGAACAACATTGCTGTGACAATGAGTTCCCAACGCTTCAGTCGCTTGGATGTCTGCTCAATCAGAACAGTTTTATCCATGGCGGTACTCCTTCCAACTGCCGCTTTCGATGACTTGGGCCATCTCCGGCAGATTGTGCATGACATACACCCAGCCTGAAACCTCCGTGCCGTTTTCGAGCTTCGCCGGGAACATCAGCCGGTCATAGAGCCGGGGATAACCTTCCAGCCGATCCACCGCTTCCCAATCTTCAAAGGGAATCTCGATCAGCTCGGCTGCGACCGTATTTTCGCCCTCCGGCACGAACGCCGGGAAACCATAGCCGGTATCGTAGAGTGTGCCGGTGATAGTGCAAGGGGTAATATTGACTGCGTTCCGGCAGAAGCGGTGGTTGCGTTCGCCGGACATCAGAGTTCCGTATACGATGAGTTTAACAGTTTTCATTTTGTGACCTTTCTTTTCTTGGTGAAGTTGTTTTTGATATTATGGACTCTTGCTCCGTTTGAACAGAGCAGACGGTATTCTTCGGGATAGCGGAGTCCGCTCCGGGCAATCTTGGTGTTCCATGCCATTTCGTAAGTGACCGCCTGGTAGATGCAGTCCTCAAACTCCACGTCTACCCAAATTCTGCGGTACACGGAAGGGTAGCCTTCAAAGCGGTCAAGCCGCCGCAAATGTTCTTCCGTTATGACATAAAGAACGCCCTGCATATCAGTGCCTTCCTCAAAATCGATGTCGGCATAGAGCCGTTCCACCACCCGGTGGTTGCGTAAGACTGCGCCGCCCAGGTCGATTGCTCCCGGACACCGCTTTGCCATCCGTGCCGGGTTCATATTACTGCCGTAGGCGAAATACAAAAACATGGTATTCATTGATTTACCTCCAAAATTTAGCTTACGACATATATAAGCGTGGAAAAGCGAATATTGCAAGTTGATACTGCGGAATAATTTGCAAATAAACCCAATCCCGATAAACGCCCAGAAAGCCGCCAGTCGCGGCTGACAGTTTTCAGCACGATCGGGGCGGTTCAGCCTATCCCCACATAAGCGGACAGTGGGCCGTTTCTGGCGAACAGGTGGCGTTATTTTATTACGGCTTTGAGTGCGATGGGGCATAATAATATATCCATATTTTCCAATAAATACCGCCCCTGCGACTTGACAAGGGCGGTATTCATGCTGCGTTTTATTTTAACTCATTTTTTTCATACTCATCTTCCGGAGGGTCCAAAATAATAATTTCAAATCGCATCCACTTCTTATCTCGCCGGTCAAAGCGAGAAAGCCAAGTACCATCCACCCAGACGTGCAGGCAAGTTACAGCCATATCATAATAGCATCGTGCCGCAAAGTCATCCAAATTTTTATAAACGAAATACGGTTCAACGGCATCGCCCCGATCCCGGTGGTAGGCGATTACTGTGTTGGGTTGCGGTTTGTCAAAGCTGTGATGTTCCCCAAATTCCGGAGCAATCTTTTCTCCAAGGCGACTCAGATGGCCGAGCGAGAGCAATTCCTCTGCTTTTTTCTGCGAGTTGTACCAGCCGGAAAGAATGACGTGTGCGGGAGAACGCCGGTCATCGTTGTAAAGCATAATTGCTTTTATTGTTCCATCGGATTGCTGAACACCGATTGCAGATTGTGGTGGCATAATTTTTCCTCCAATGTTATTTGAACCGCCCCCGTCCGGAGGCGGTGTTGTTTCTGCGTTACTTCTGATTCCGTTCAAGGTCTTTCTGGGCCTCCTGACGGGCTTTGGCAATCCCCTCCGGCGAAAGGTCGGAGGCTACGGCAAAGCCGCAAGCCGGGGGCGGTAAAGGGTGCTTTTTGAGGTTCAAAAACTGCACTGCAATTTCAAAAAGCTCCACTGGCAAATTGGAATCGGTGAAATCACCATCGCCGTTGTCCCGGACCACCAAGGCGTTTCCGGCGATGCCTTCGCTCTTGGGCAACCGGAAGCCGACCTCCCAATTCCGCAGGCGACCTTCTTCATCAACCACCATCAGGTGTTCGCCACCGAGGTGGATTATTTCGATCATGTCGCATCCGATCTTTTCGTAAAAAGCGTGAAGCTCGTTTTCCACCTGGACTTCCTCAACCTTCCGGTTGACCGCATCAATAAAAATTGCTCTCATATTTTCCTTTCCGGAGGCGGCTTTCGCCGCCCCCTTGTTGTTGGTGTTAAAATGCTGTTACAAAGGCGTGGGGCGGCGGTACATCTGCCGCATCTACCCATTCGGTCATCATCTCAAAGCTGGCGAGGTTTTCCTGCAGGGCTTTCAGTTTACTGCTGTTGCCTCCAAGGACGATGCCCGTTCCGGCGATCACCGTTCCCCAACCAAGGAAGGTAAAACCGCCCTTGATTTCCTTCAGCTTGCCTTCTTCATCGATCGCCATGATGATGCCCCGATCGAGCTGAACCAACTCAACAAGGTCGCAACCGATGAGGTTGTAAAGTTCCTGCAAGGTTTCGTTGGGGTTCTGGGCGAGTTCGATTTCGGTGATGGTCTTGGCGACCGGGTCAATTTTGATTGCGCGCATATTTTTGTCTCCTGATTTGAGGTTGTTTTCGGCGCTCGGCGAGGCTCCGTACCTCGCCCTTGACTACGCATACTATGCCGCTACTATGCAGACTTATCCAGTATGCAAGTGCTTTATTATCAAGGTTTATTTTGCGTATATTTCCCATTGTCGACTGGACTTGCGGCAATAGGATGCTGCGTGTCCAGTTCTCCTTTGTCAATGGCAAATTCGGCGTACCCGAGGGCGGTCAGCTTCTGCAAGAAAGCCAGTGCCGCCGTTTCCGGATCTTCCGGCAGGGAGAACTCTTTTTCTCCAATGGTAGCCAAGGTCTGCTCCATAAATTTGTGGGGTGTCAAGTGGCTCTGAAACGGGTTCATCGTCATTCCCTCAACAATGTCGAGGGCGGTCTTGCCGGAGAAGTATTCGCCGGAACAGTCCACCGGACGGCCGTCAAAGTCGGTTTCATAAATGCGGATTTTCATGGTTTATGCTCCTTTCACGTTGGGCGTTTGTTTGCGATGTTTGCCCCACGTCGCGGCGAACGGCTCGCAATGACCTACAGGGCGGTTCTGCTCTACCCATAAGATCGCACTGTGGGGCTGTGTGGGGCATTTCTGGGCATAATTTTATTTGGGATGCTCGTGCGATGCCCCATAAAAATATTTGCGATTTTGCCGGAAATGACCGCGATGGAAACTTGCATAACAAGTCAAGTCATGCTCGCAGCAAAACCGCAAATAAATTTCAACTTTATTATCGCATTCAGACTTGCATAACTTGTCAAGTCACGCTGTCAGTCAGACTGCGACTTTTTTCCTATTATATTTTCAAAGAACCGCTTGCTATTTCAGCAAGCCACGCTGTGGTAGTGGGGGGCTTTCGCCCCCCGTTCCGGCTTACCGTCCGTTCGGTCTGCCGTTCTTCCAAGCGGCGCTACCCGGCATCCGTTTCATGAGGTGCATTCGGGTGTTCTTGAATTCGGTTCCGATCATTCCAAGGCGGAGGAGGAAAACCCGAAGGTCGTACCGCGCGCTTTCGGCGTTGTAAGGCCGTTGGGCTTTGGTGCTCGCGCACTTGGCGTTGAAGGCTTTGGCGGCGATCGCAAGGCAAAGCTGAATGTGGGCTTTGACCTCTCCGGCGTGGGTCGTGCCGTTGAAAAGGCGGAACTCAACCGTTCCCGTTCTCCAAACGTTGTTGAGGTTGATGGCGCGGTAGCGTGCCGAATCGTAGTGTTCGGGGTTCGGGTTTGCGTACCCGAACCAAGCCTCGTTCAAGGCCGCCTTGGTGGTGGGCTTGGCTTTTTCAAGGCGGGCAATGAAGTTGCGGTCGGTGCGTTTGGTGTAGTGCGAAAGCCGGGTTTCAAGGGTTCCGGCGGCTTTCAAAATCAGCTCTTCCTGCTTGTAAAAAATCCGCGCGATGTTGGCGATCTGGCGGGCGCTGAAGGCGCTCACGCCGACGTGGACGTGCTGGCTTGTGCAACTCGGGGTTTTCGCTCCGGCTTTCCGCAAAGCCCTTACAACCGCCTGCAAGGTTTCCATGTCGTTCCACCGAAGAATCGGGGTGACCACCTCGGCGCTTGTGGCGCGGTCGGTCAGGCTGCCGTCGCTGACCGCCTTCCAAATTCTGCCGTCCGGCGCGGTCACCTGCCAAGCGTCGTAGCCGCCGCCGTAGTACCGAACCGTGCCGCCGACCACGCTGTGGATCGCCTTTGCCGCCTTTTCGCGGGTGATGTTGGTGTACTCCAATTCCGTCCCGAAGGTCAAGCCCTTCGCCGTCTCGATTGTCGCGTTGTTGGTCATTTTTTTCTCCATCGTGTTTTTTGACCGTTTTTCGCTTCCGGGCGGTTCGTGAACCGCCCCCGTTTACAGTGACATACTATGCCATCGATATGCTACTAAATCCAGTTAAGTCCGCAAGAAATAGCGATAATATAAGCACTTTATTATCAATAAATTACAACTTTTTAACTTGCTATTTTTGTCAAGTGGAGCTGCGGTAAAAACGGCCCGGAAATATGGCTATTTTTCAAGCAGCATGGATGTGTTTTTATGCAAGTCAAAACCGGGTATGAAAGTGGAAAATATGCGTTTATTTTTATGGGCAATCGCAGGCGGGTATCGGATAATAAAAATGCCCACGTTTGCCCAGAAACGGCCCACAGTGCGATTATGCGTATCGACCAGCATCGGCCTGTAGGTGGCCTTGGGGCGTTCGCCGCGAGAGGGGCGAGTCTGGGCGTAATAAAGGGGGTTGTGTGAATAGCATATATGAGAAAAAGCCCCGTTGCCGGGGCGGTGGAATTTTCAGTCTTCTTCGTCTGCGTCACAAAGTCCGTTGATGGAATCTTCAAGCCAACGGTTATCATCGTCATCCTCATCTGCGTCGACCACAAAGTAGTCGCAGACCGTTGCCAAAAGGTGGTTGTAATCACTTGAGGTTGCCTCCTTTCGGAATTCTTCCCAAAGGTCGCGGCGTCTTGCTCTCACGAGGGCTTGGTAGCAACGGCCAAGGATCGCAAATGCGTTGCCGTCCTCGCCGACCAATTTTACTGCAATGTCTGTCTTTGCCATGGTGTTTTCCTTTCGGTTGTGGGGGCGTTGCCGCCCCCGTGTTTGCGTTCAGTCGTCCAGGCCGATGCCTTGGAAGTTGTAGTTGCCTTTGCGGATTTCCGCGTGGTCTGCCTCGACCGCCTTGCGGTAGTCGGCTCTCTGCTGTTCCTTTTCTTTGCAGGTCATGCAAATCACTTGGGTGTTGAACATTGACATCGTCCGGCAACCGTTGAAATCGCCGTGGCATCTGTCGCACTTGGTCTTCTTGAAGAAGTCGTCCATTTTTGCCTCCATCGTTGGGCGTTGATTTTTAGGTGGTTGCGGCATCCGTACCGCCCCCTTGAACTGTTCATACTATGCCATCACTATGGCACTATAGCAACTCTATAAGTGCTTTATTATCAACATATATTATCGGTTTATTTTCAAATTTCGACTTGACTTTTTATAATAGCAAAAACACAAAAAAAAGCCCCGTTTCCGGGGCTCGGTCGGCAGGCTCAATATTCTATCGTCAGCCTTTCGCCCCTTGAGTGGATTGCCTGAATGCAAGTGTTGCAAAGGTAGCCCATGTTCACCTCCTTGCGGAGTTCGCTTTTGGGAAAAAGGTCTTCGCACCAAATGCAAAGGAAATGTTCTTCGTAGTTTTGGTCGAGGATTTCAATTTCCCGTTCTTCCTCAATGGCTTTCTTGGCGGCTGCCTGGGCGCAATCGTAGCAGACCTCTTGGTTGCCGTCAATGGTGAAAATCGTGTCGTTGGGTTCAAATTCTTTTTTGCAGGTTTCGCAGTTCATTTTTTTGCCTTTCGGTTGAGGGGGCTTTCGCCCCCCGTTGGTGTTTAAAGCCACTCGCAAGTTCCGTTGCCGTCCGTGATGTTTTCGAGGTAATCCTCGAAGGTTTCTGCCTCGGTTTCCCCGGCGTTTTTGAGGGTTTCGTATTCTTCCCGAAGATCCGTCAAGGTCAGCTCTTCGCCGCGTTCCGTGTCTTTGATGACCGCTTTGTCCATTTTTGCCTCCATCGTTGGCGTTTTTCTTTGGTCGGGGCGGCTTCCGTACCCCCCCTTGAACTGTGTATACATTACCATGATAAGTGCATAATATCCAGCAACTTACGCAAGAAATATCGATAATAAATTTTGTTTATATTCAACAATTTATGACTTTTTTACTTGCTTTTTTCGTCAGGTGGAGCTGCGCCGGAAACGGCCCGAAAAAAGGAATAAAAAAGGGGACAGCGTACATACGATAAAAGTCAAGTTTATTCCGTCAAAAATCTTGCAAATCTGCATAAATTATTATGGGGCATCGCACTCGATAGAGCAATCATAAATACGCCCACGTTTGGCCACAAAGGGGGCGTGTTGCGATTATGCGGGGGGCGGCTGAACCGCGCTGATCGTGCATAAAACTAAAAGCCCGACACGGGCCGTTTCTGGGCGAGTGTCGGGCTATGGGAATTATTCAGTTTTTGGGACTTCGACCTGCACCTCTGCCACGGAAAGCTCTTTCAACTTTTTCTGCAGCTCCTCGTAAGACTTCAGAGCGGCGGCTTTGAGCTGAACTGCCTGTTCTTCGGTGATTTTGCCGTCAGTCACCATCTGGTCGATGCGCTGTTCCACACGGGTAGCACCGCCAGCGACATAGGCAATTTCAAGAACGGTGCTGACAGTCCCGGCAACCTTCTCCTGCGAGAAGTAGGCACAGCCGGACATGGTCAGCATACCGAGGGCAAAAGAGAGAACGAGGGCGAACACATAAGCAAATTTCTGTTTTTTGGTAGACATATAAAAACCTTTCTGTTATTTCAAACTTTCGAGAACTTTGTCGGCATCAGCACCGGCTTCTACGAGATCCACCGCTGCTCCGTTGATTTGCCGACCGATTTTAATTTTGAGATTGCCGTCAGTGGCAACCCCGGCTTTCCCGGCAGTGCCGCCTTCACCATTGACGTCGGCTTTACCAGTGAGTTCGATTTCAGCGTTATCCCTTACTACAGCAGAGAGGATTTTCCCATACCGCAGATTAAAAGACATCGTGAAATTTTCGGGGTTAATTCCGGCGTCAAAGCCAACGCCATCGCCGTATGTAATGGCGTTATGACCACAGCCGGAGAGCAACATGGTGGCGATGACCGCCACCACCAACACAAGTGTTTTACGCATTTTTGTCTTTTACCTCCTTGATTTCTTTTTCCCGCTTTTTCTGGCAGACCTTACAGGTGCAGTCGGAATTCCAGGCATCCCATCCGAAAATCTGACAGTAGTTGCCGAACCTGCGCGCTTGGTTCATAACCACGTAGCGCCTCGGATTGTACCAGCCGAATTCAGACTTTGCCACTTTGTAGCCGTTCTGCTTAAAGCGGTCGTTGGACTCGGTGAATTTTTCTTTGCTTTTGTCGGTTTCGTGCCACTCCACATCATGAATAAGAGCAACGACCGCAAGGGACGGATGCAGTGCGGAAATACACTCACGCAGCCAGTCCGGAAAACTGTCGGGACCGATGCCGTTGTAGATGGCACACAACTGCTGCATATTGTACTTGCGGAGAATTTCGGTATTGTCAAGTTGCAGACTCTCCGCTTTGGCCCGCAGCTCTTTGAGTTCTTTGAGTCGGTTCATATTCCTCCTTACTGGTTAATAATGTCATCACTGGCAGTACCGCCCCAACTGATCGGAACTTGAGAACGGATTTCCGCCGGACAACTGGCAAAGGCTCTCTCTGTATTGCTCCATTGGATTGTTTTGTCTTTCCACAAAATGTCTGCAGGAACTGTCCCCGTGATTTTTGAACTGGAAAAAACGGCCTGAAAATCAAGTTTTTTTGCAATAAATCCGCTTTTCGGCAACAGCGTTGTAATATCACTTTGCAGAGATTTGCAACCTCCGTAAGTCGTTGCGAATGCGTTTTTATCCAACACAATGGACGGCAAACGGAAATCGCTATACCGAAGAGCCGGACAGGAGCTGAACATATTTGCACAACTGCGACAAATAATGCTTTGAGAGCCAAATCCTCGGACATACCTCAAGTTCCGGCAGCCAATGAACGCATTACTGGTGTTGTACAACTCCCGGCTGTCAGTATAGGATTGAAAATACACATAAAACAACCGGGGACTCCGTCTGGCAAAACTGCTCAAGTTGTAAATATGGCTGGCAATGGGTGTATTTATGCCCCAACAACGGCAGAGCAGATTGTATTTCGTATAATCTGTTTCGCCGTTGAACTGGATGCCATTGATTATTCCGTGATAATCTTTTCCATAAATTTTAACGGTATATACGCGGTTGGGCGTTTTATATGTGTGGAACAGGGTATAAGTTGATTCCCCCATATCTTCGGAATCTTCGGCGATGTAAGTGTACGGATGCTTTCGCTCTTCAGCAATTACATCCGGGGCGTTTTCATCGCTCAACTCAGTAACAGTTCCATCGCCCCAATCCACCACAACATCAATGCCGGTTTTGCGGCACTTTTCGGAACGAATGGTGAAGGCGTGAGTGCATTGAGCTGGGATTGTTTCGCTGATGGGAGACTCTGTAAGTTCCGCATCGTTTAACTCATCGAGAGAACGCCCTTCATATATGATAGGGATCAAGGCTTCCGGCAAATCCTCCGGCAGAGTTCCGGCAGCAATGTCGTGATCAGTGGGGAAAACATCAAAGGCGGTACAATCGCTTGTTTCCAGATGTTTTCCATAGTTTAAAGCAATACGAACTATCCAGGATTCAAGTGTTGCTCCGAGAACCGCAACACCGAGATATTTGTTTCCTTCACGGCAAGCGGTAGCGACACCTCTTTTCTCGTTCCAAAATACCTCGCTCCCCATAGCGATTGCTTCTTGGCCTTTGTCAATATCGTAAATACCGTTGAGACACAGCGTTCCAAGTCGTCCCGCTTTTGTTGCCAATTTGACAATACCTACGATGTTCCCGAAACATAAGACTTCCCCGGAAAGGATATCGCGAGGTGCAATAAAGTCCATTCCGTCACTTTTTTGAAGATACATAGCTTTCATTTTTCCTCCTTACTGAATAGTTGAAATTTCCATTGCGGGGTCGATGTACACATATCCGGTCGCAGAATAGAGCTGATAGTGTATTTTTACATCAATGGGGCTGATGGCTTGAGTAACCTGAAAGGGAATGACGAGTTTTTTCTGTACCAATTCAGAGTCATTTACCCATTCGGCTTCTGAATCATCGAGCCACTGACCGTTTGTGGAACTGAACAGTACCTCTTCCGTATTGTCAGGACGGGGAACGGTTACTTGCACCAAAAGACTGCGGTTGATGGCAGAAATGTCGCTGATACCCTTGGCTGCAATGTGCATCGTCAAGGTGTAGTTCCCGACTTCTCCAGTTGGCAACTGCAATCCTTTGAATGGCGCATGGCCGAGAGAAAGACCGCCAGAACCATTGGCTGAACTGGAGAATTTCCAGACTGCCGGAGCACCATCTGTTCTTCTGGCGTTCCAAGTGTCGCAGATGTAGTTGCAACTGCGGCAAGTGTAATGACCAGTATCCATTTCATTGCTGCAAATGAAATTGTAACCGTTCCACACGTTGGTGACGGTTTCACCGATGTTACTCTTCAATGCTCCGTTGGATGACTCGACATAAATAAAGGAGTTGTCGCTGTACCGAGAACCAACTGCAGGGTCATCTGCTCCGCCGGTTATATCGGTGTTGTCCTTACCCAAAATCAGATATCCAACTCGGAGCGTTGTGGCTTCTGCGGCAAAAAGTGCATAACCGGGATAGAAGCTCTCCAACGTCCCTACATCGGCAACACACCTGCGGAGCTTGATTGCCCCCTTGAGATCGCAGTTCCGGATTTGGCATCCGTAGGCATAGAGAGCTACACCACGAGGGTGATTGACGGTAATACCGCTTGCAACCACAGGCTCCCATGCCCCTTCATAATACGAGTATTCGGAAAAACTCATCTCAAGAGCAGAGTAATACGGATATTGACCGATATCGGTTGTTCCGTATCTTACCCAATCGTAGTAATTTCCGTTTCTTTCCGTGTCGATTCCATCGGTTTCAGCCATATTGATGGTGATGTTTTTGATGCTTTTACAATGTCCCGGAATCGTACTGTTGGCAAATCCGCTGATTGAAACCACTCTGCCTCCGGAGTTGATTCTCCAGCATTTCGGCAAATTGACCGTGATATTTTCAATCATAAATTCCCGGCTTCCGTGAGTACGGAAGAGACTTTGTGAAACACTGTATCTGGTCGAAGTACCTGTTCCGAGCTGTCGGGATTCCAGCGTTATGGTGACATTGCGGATTTTGCAGAAGTCATTGACCGCAGAATAGAAAAGCATCGGCAAATAACCCCATTCTTTCATGGGCAGAATGTGGAAGCGGAGGTTCTGGTAGTCAGAATACGCACCGCCCCAGCTGCCGTTGGAGAAGTTCAACGCAGTCCCGACACCATATCCCTCTTCGTGTTCAGAGGTTGTGGTATAAACATCAATGTCTGAAACGGTAAAAAAGTTTGCGTTATTGACATTGATAGGATTGGGCGTGTCCATGTAGTAATCGTTGTAGGTGTTGACCAGATTAATGATGCAGTGATGCATACTGAAAACATGGGCAGTATTGACGTGGAGATACATTCTGCATCCGTAAACACTGGAAACATCGTCCACATAATCCTCTGAATCAATGTTTATCCCTTTGTAACCGAATTTGCAGTTTTCAATGGAAATCTCTGCAATGTAGTTTTGGGACGGAAATTTGAAGATGGTGTTATACGCAGGGGTATTTTCCCGAAACACATAGCACCGATGGAGCAGAAATGTTTTCCCGTCATCCATACGGAAAGACCACTCTTCGCCCCACGGATCAGTGCCGGTGTCAGCCTTGATGTTGGCATACTCAAACAAGTCATCGCTCCATGCTTCCTGTGCAATCCGCGGCATCATAGACCACATCGGATCGCTGGGTTTGGGCATTCCAATAAAGAGAATGTTCTGAATCGAAGTCGCTCCGTGTGGCAGAAGTGCCGAGTATTCCTCGGAAGTTCGGCGGATGATCCATGCCGTATTGTTTGACAATTCGTCAATAGAGGCAGGAAAGTTGTTCATCGGCGTTACCGGAGAAGAGCCATCTCCATTGACGGGGGACGATGGGTCAATGTATCGCACGTTAAAATCAATATTTGAAAAGTTCATATTCACCTCATGATGTTACAATTTGATAATCGGTTACGGAATTGCTTTCTGCTTCGGGGATCGTCACCTCCGGCATATCAGTCAAGCCACTGCCAGAACCGCCTCCGGAAAGAGAGGGAGAGCGCAGTGTGTTGGCATTGACAGTTTTGTAGCTGACTGCGGAAACAGGCGAGTCATCGGTATTGATTTCAATGGTTTTCCATGTCAGTTGACCATTTTCAATACAGAGAAACTGACCTTCTTC
>ERZ808030.38-NODE-38-length-13488-cov-2.712549_pt1 | contig 13488 bp, 8 predicted proteins | sample MGYA00380186_ERZ808030 | MGnify/ENA primary metagenome ERZ808030 (study PRJEB31490, sample SAMN06133386) | cow dung metagenome | isolation source: M7 | host: cow | place: China: Chengdu | collected 2015-05 ...
TTGTTGATGGCAGCTCCTATGGTTAGTGTTGTAGCACAGAGAGACGACGTATATCAGCAAACAACGCAATTGCGACAAGTAGAGTGTGTGGTTGAAGAAGACGAGAACGGAGATTTTATATATGATGTGGTAGAGGAAAATGCTTGTTTTCCTGGAGGTGATGAGGAATTAATGCGTTGGCTCTCTCAAAATATACAGTACCCGAGTTTATGTTTGGAGAAGCGTGTTCAGGGTAGAGTTATCGTTTCTTTTATTGTTAAACCAAATGGTTCTGTTGGTAACGTAAAAGTGGTTCGTTCCCCCGATGAGAATTTGTCCAAGGAGGCAGTGCGTTTGGTTAAGTCAATGCCGAAGTGGAAGCCTGCTCGTATAGGGAAAAAAACGGTAAGTGCTGTATTTAACCTGCCAATTATGTTCCGTATAATAAAGGAAACCGGTACGTATAGAGAGTAATCCAACGAATGGCATAATCTAATAGACATTGTAATTCGTAATAGAACATGCCTATAGTCAATAGTATTTGTTCCGAGAATCAACCTTGATGGAGTTTTCGTTAATTGCGTTGGGATTTGTGACTGGCGGCGGTTAAATAAACCTTTGTGAAGGCTCTTAATTTCCGTTTTATGGGGTGGGACGGATTGCCAATAAAATAACGGGGATGCGTCCAAATCGCATCCCCGTTATTTTATTGGTGTGTAGTTTCTCGTCCTACATTACCGTCATGGAAATGACCTGGATGGCAATGATGAGGCAGACCATGGCGATGGGGTAGACGGTGGCGTATGCCACGCTGGGGATGTTGCTGTCCACCATGGAGTCGGCGGCTGCCAGACCGGGAGTGGAGGTCATGCCACCGGTGATGGTGCCAAGGAGGTCGAGCATGGAGATCTTGAATACCAACCGGCCTACCAGGGTGGCAACAAGCATGGGAACCAGTGTGATGGCAGCACCTATGCCGAAGAGCAGGAGACCGCTTGTCTGGAATGTAGAGACAAGAGTCTTGCCGGCAGATGTGCCTACTTCAGCAAGGAACAGGAGCAGGCCCAACTGGCGGAGCAACTGGTTAGAGGGACCAGACATGGACCAAATGATGGGACCTGTCTTGCCGATGGCACTAAGTACAAGGGCTACAAGCAGCACACCGCCTGTCAGACCGGGCGATATGTTCATGCCGCCACCGAAACCGATGTTCATTTTGCCCACGATGACGCCGAGTACGATACCCAAGGCAATGGGGAAGAAGTCGGTGTCGGACAGGATCTTGGCGTTGTTTCCCAGCATGCAGGCAAAACCGTTCAGGCCTTCCTTCTCGCCGACAACCATCAGTTTGTCGCCGAACTTCAGTTCCAAGGACTCGGAAGGGGTGAGGTCGATGCCGCTTCGGCGAACACGGGTAACGGTACAGCCGAAGTTCTGGTGCAGGCGCAGTTCGCCCAACTGCTTGCCCACCATCTTCTTGTTGGTGAGAAGAAGCTGCTGGATATCTTGGTCGGGAGCCAAGGGAAGCTCGCCCTCCTTGCGCTCGCCCAAGAGAACTTCCGCCTGGGCCAAAGCATCCTTTGTGCCTACGCACTGTACCCATTCGCCCTTTTGCAATATGCTGGTGCCCATGGGGATGATAATCTCGTCACCAGACTTCATACGGGAGATGATGGCGCCGGTCATGTTGGCGAACTTCAGTTCCATAAGTGAGCGGCCGATTACGGCATCGTTGGTTACGCGGAACAGACAGGTTTCCATCTCGGGAAACTTGCTACGGCGCTGGGCATCCAGTTCTCGTGCCTCTTTCTCCAGGTCGATGCGCATGATCTTGGGCAGAAGCTTGACAAACAATATCACGCCAATAACGCCGAAGGGGTAGGCTATACCATAGGAGATGGGAGCCAGGTCGCTGTTCAGCAGGTTCTTGGTGCTGTCTATGGCTACGGCCAGGCCGGGAGTAGAGGTCAGCGCACCTGCCATAAGACCCACCAGACTGGGAGTCTCGATGTTGTAGAGGTATTTCAGGCCGATGCCTGTCAAGGCAGCCGAAGCAATCAGCAGGGCTGTGATGATGATGAGAGTCTTGCCCTTGCTCTTGAACGAGTCGAAGAAACCTGGGCCTGCCTGGATGCCGATAGTGAAGATGAAGAGTACAAGGCCGAAATTTCCTAAGTCCTTTGGAATAAATACTCCGAAGTGGCCAAAAAGCAGGGCGATGAAGATAACGGCGGATACGTCCAGCGACACACCCTTAATCTTGATTCTTCCCAACATGAAGCCTAAGGCCACGATGGTGAAGAGCGCGAAATACGACGATTTTAGCAGGTCGAATAGCATAGTTAGTGTTAATTTATATGATTTCTGCGTAAAGATACGAATAAATGCATAATGCCATATGCGCTATACCTTATAAATAGAGATAAATAGCATGTATAATTAAAAAACATCATGTCACGCTGTCGGTTCCTCATTATTTTTTATTACCTTTGCACGCTGAATGCGCCTATGCGCAAATTAGATAGAGGAGAATAAAAACACAATAATAGATATAAACCAATGAACATTTCATTTGAAAAGACTGGCAACGTAACTGCGTTGCTGACCATTACACTGGCCAAGGCTGACTATGCTGCCAATGTAGAAAAGACACTGAAGGACTATCGCAAGAAGGCTTCTCTGCCCGGTTTCCGCCCCGGTCAGGCTCCTATGGCTCTGCTGAAGAAGCGTTTCGGCCAGGAGATTCAGGCCGAGGAGATGAACAAGATGCTTGGCACCGAGCTTTATAAGTATATCCGCGAGGAGAAGATCGATATCTTGGGCGAGCCCCTTCCCAGCGACAAGCAGGGTGAGGTAAGTCTGGAGGCTGACGAGCAGACCTTCGTGTTCGATGTTGCTCTGGCTCCCCAGATGGATGCCAAACTGAGCAGCGATGACAAGGTGGAGTACTACAACATCACTGTGGACGACGCTATGGTTGACCAGCAGATTCAGATGTACACCAGCCGTGCCGGCAGCTACCAGAAGGTAGAGGAGTACCAGGCCAAGGATATGGTGAAGGGTACTATCACAGAGCTGGACGAGAATGGTCAGGCTGTTGAGGGCGGTATTGAGGTTGAGGCAGCAGTAATGCTTCCCGACTATATGAAGGACGAGGACCAGAAGCAGAAGTTTGAGGGTGCTAAGGTTGGTGACGTTATCGTCTTCAATCCCTCAAAGGCATACAACAGCGATGTTGAGTTGTCTTCTCTGCTGAAGATCACCAAGGACGAGGCTGCCCAGAAGACTGGTGACTTCCAGTACCAGATCAGCGAGATTACACGCTATGCGGCTCACGCTGTAGACCAGGAGTTGTTTGACCAGGTTCTTGGTGAGGGTAAGGTAAGCGATGAGGCTGCTTTCCGTGCTGCTATCAAGGAGACTCTGGAGAGCCAGTTCCGTGTGGACAGCGACTTCCGTTTCGTTATGGACCTGAAGAAGTACATCGTTGCCCGTGTAGGTGAGGTTGAGTTCCCCGAGGAGATCCTCAAGCGCATCATGAAGCTGAACAACCAGGACAAGGATGACGAGTTCATTGAGAAGAACTTCAAGCCCAGCGTAGACGAGCTGAAGTGGCACCTCATCAAGGAGCAGCTGTGCGACCAGTTGGAAATCAAGGTTGAGCAGCCCGACGTTATGGAGACCGCCAAGGAGGTTACTCGCATGCAGTTCGCTCAGTATGGCATGACCAACATCCCCGAGGATGCACTGGAGAACTATGCCAAGGGTATGCTGGAGAACAAGCAGCAGGCAGAGGGTCTGGTGAACCGTACCGTAGAGCGCAAGCTCGGCGCTGCTGTAAAGGCAGTGGTTACTCTGGACGAGAAGACCGTAAGCCTGGACGAGTTCAACAAGGCATTCGAGGAATAATTTTGTAAATAACACAAGAAGACCCTCCCCCTTACCCCTCCACAAGGGAGGGGAGTAGTTACTGCAGACTGACGGAAAACTCAGTTCATTCTACTCCCCTCCATTGCGGAGGGGCAGGGGGTGGGTCCTTATTATATATATAATGTATATATGAAAGACTTCCGTAAATTCGCAACCAGCAAGATGGGCATCAATGGTATGGTGCTGGACGACATAGTGTCCATGCAGAACCAGTACATGAACCCCTACATTCTGGAGGAGCGTCAGTTGAACGTCACCCAGATGGACGTGTTCAGCCGACTGATGATGGACCGCATCATCTTCCTCGGTACGCAGGTGGATGACTATACCGCCAACACCCTGCAGGCGCAGTTGCTTTATCTGGACAGCGTTGATCCAGGCAAGGATATCAGTATCTATATCAATTCTCCCGGTGGCAGCGTGTATGCCGGATTGGGTATATACGACACCATGCAGTTCATCCAGAGTCCTGTGGCAACAATCTGCACAGGCATGGCTGCCTCCATGGCTGCCGTGCTGCTCGTAGCCGGAGCCGAGGGCAAGCGCTCTGCCTTGCAGCACTCCCGTGTGATGATACACCAGCCCCTTGGCGGTGCACAGGGCCAGGCCTCTGACATAGAGATTACTGCTCGTGAGATCCTGAAGTTGAAGAACGAACTCTATACCATCATTGCCGACCATTCGCACCAGCCTTTCGACAAGGTGTGGGCAGATAGCGATCGCGACTACTGGATGACTGCCCAGGAGGCAAAGGAGTATGGTATGGTGGACAATGTCCTCTCACGCAAAGCCTAAGGATAAAGAATGGCAAAGAAATTGAACCGTTGTTCCTTCTGTGGCAGAAGCGAGAAGGATGTACCCCTGATGCTGAATGGCCTGGAGGGCTTCATCTGCAGCGACTGTGTGGAGATGGCACACCAGATGATTCGTGAGAACCTGAAGGGTGGCAGGAGTAAGGGGGAAGCCTACGATGTAGATAAGCCTCTGATGCGCCCTGCCGAGATAAAGGCCAGACTGGATGAGTATGTCATCGGTCAGGATGAGGCCAAGGTGGCATTGTCGGTGGCGGTGTACAACCACTACAAGCGCTTGCGCCAGCAGGCACTGGGCAAGGCCGACGATGATGTGGAGATAGAGAAGAGCAATATCATCATGATAGGCTCCACCGGTACCGGCAAGACTCTGTTGGCACGCACCATAGCCAAGATGCTTGATGTGCCGTTCTCCATTGTCGATGCTACGGTACTGACAGAGGCCGGTTATGTGGGTGAGGATGTGGAAAGCATCCTGTCACGTCTGTTGCAGGCTGCCGACTATGACCAGCCCAAGGCAGAGCGTGGTATTGTTTTCATTGACGAGATAGACAAGATAGCCCGCAAGGGTGACAACCCCAGCATTACACGCGACGTGAGTGGCGAGGGTGTGCAGCAGGGCTTGCTGAAATTGCTGGAGGGCAGTGTGGTGAATGTGCCGCCAAAGGGAGGCCGCAAACACCCCGATCAGGACTATGTTCACATGGATACACGCAACATCCTGTTTATCTGCGGTGGTGCCTTTGATGGCATCGAGCGCAAGATAGCACAGCGCATGAACACCCACACCGTCGGTTACAACAATGTGTCTGTGCGTCATAACATCGACAGCAAGAACCTGTTGAAGTACATCCAGCCTCAGGACCTGAAGAGTTTTGGCCTTATCCCCGAACTTATCGGCCGTCTGCCGGCACTGACATATCTCCGTCCTTTAGACAGGGAGGCGCTGCGCAATATCCTTACCGAACCCAAGAACTCGCTCATCCGCCAGCAGAAGAAGCTCTTTGAGATGGACGGTGTGAATCTGGAGTTTGCTCCCGAGGCATTGGAGGTCATGGTGGACAAGGCGATGGAGCGAAATCTTGGCGCCCGTGGTCTGCGCGGCATAGTGGAATCTGTGATGACCGACCTTCAGTTCTCCGTTCCCGGTACCGGCCAAAAGGAACTTCTCATCACAGCCGATTATGTGCGTGAGCAGTTGTCCAAGTCCGAGGTGCTCTGACAAAAGCCTGTCAATCGTCATACAAACTCTGCCCTTCAGTCTGATATAAAAGCCTGGAAGGCAGAGTTCTTTTTTTTGCAGTTTTCTTTGGATGTTTCGCAGATATTTGTTACCTTTGTAGACGTGCGCCACTATCTGCGACTACCACTATGGAGAAAAACGACCTTATTTCTAATCTAAAGCGCTATTTTGGTTTCACTGCCTTTAAGGGACAGCAGGAAGACGTTATAAACAATCTTCTGGAAGGAAACGACACTTTTGTTCTAATGCCCACTGGCGGTGGAAAGAGTCTTTGTTACCAGTTGCCGGCTCTTATTATGGACGGTACGGCAATAGTCTTGTCTCCGCTTATTGCCCTCATGAAGAATCAGGTGGATGCAATACGCCAGGTCAGCGAGAATGATGGTATTGCCCATTACCTGAACTCCAGCCTGACACGCAGCCAGGTGGATGAGGTCAAGAACGATATACAGTCGGGCCGGACCAAACTGCTCTATGTCGCTCCCGAGTCTCTGACCAAGGAGGAGACAAAGGAGTTCCTGCGCAATATCAAGGTAAGTTTCTATGCTGTGGACGAGGCGCATTGTATCTCCGAGTGGGGACATGACTTTCGTCCCGAATACCGAAGGATAAGGCCGATTGTCAATGAGATAGGCCGTGCTCCCATAATTGCGCTTACTGCCACGGCAACCGACAAGGTGCGCCGCGACATCAAGAAGAGTCTGGGAATATTGAAGGCTGTGGACTTCGTGAGTTCGTTCAACCGTCCTAATCTATATTATGAGGTACGCCCCAAGACCAAGGACGTGGACAAGGACATCGTCCGCTTTATAATGCAGCATCCTGGCAAGAGCGGTATAGTGTACTGCCTTTCTCGCAAGAAGGTTGAGCAGTTGGCAGAGATCCTGAGGGCAAACAAGATCAATGCACGGGCATATCATGCCGGAATGGAGACGGCAGAGCGCAACCAGACGCAGGACGACTTTATTATGGAGCGTCTGGATGTCATCGTTGCTACAATTGCTTTCGGTATGGGTATTGACAAGCCCGATGTGCGTTTTGTTATACACTACGACATACCCAAGAGCCTTGAAGGCTACTATCAGGAGACCGGTCGTGCCGGCAGAGATGGTGGCGAGGGCAAGTGTATAGCATTCTACTCTCCAAAGGACCTTATAAAACTGAAGAAGTTCATGGAGGGCAAACCGGTGGCAGAGCAGGATATAGGCAACCAGTTGCTTGCTGAGACCAAGGCATACGTAGAGAGCAGTGTCTGCCGTCGCCGCCTTTTGCTTCACTACTTCGGTGAGCATTATGGCGAGGAGAACTGCCACAGGTGCGACAACTGTCTGCATCCCCACGAGTATATCGAGGCCACGAAGGAAGTGCTGAAGGTGCTGAAGGTTATCCAGGCCATAAAGGGAAAGTTCAAGATAGACCATGTGGTCAACATCATGACTGGAGTGGAGTCGGAAGAGGTTACGTCGCATTGTCATGAGCAGTTGCCCGAGTTTGGCTCAGGCTCTTCCAAGGAACCGCAGTACTGGTATGCTCTCATCAAGCAGGGCATATTGTCGGGCTACATAGAGAAGGAGGTTGAGAACTACGGCTTGCTGAAGGTGACGAAGACGGGCAAGAAGTTTATGGCAACGCCAGAACCGTTCTATTTTAAGGAGAATGCCGAGTTTGGCGACTATGAGCCCGAGTCAGAGGAAGGTACTGCCGTTTTGGATGATGCGCTTCTGAAGATGCTTCGTGACTTGCGCCGCAAGCGTGCCCAAGTCCTTAATATACCACCTTATGTCATTTTCCAGGACAACTCCCTGGAGGCGATGGCAACAATGTATCCGATATCGCTTGATGAATTGCAGAATATCCCCGGAGTGGGGCAGGGCAAGGCGCAGAGATACGGAAAAGAGTTCTGCGAACTGATAAAGAAACACTGCGAGGACAACGATATAGAGCGTCCTCTCGATCTTCGTGTTCGCACTGTTGCCAGCAAGAGCAAGCTGAAAGTGAGCATTATACAGAAGGTGGACCGCAAGCTGGATCTTGAGGATATTGCCGACGGATTGGGCATAGAGTTTGAAGAACTGCTCGATGAGATGGAGGCTATTGTATATAGCGGAACCAAGTTGGATATATCCTATTATCTGGAGGATGTCATGGACGAGGATTATATGCTGGATATCTATGACTATTTCCACGACGAGTCCGAGACCGACCGTCTGTCCGTGGCTGTCAAGACCCTTGGGCCGGACTACGATGAGAACGATATACGTCTTGTGCGTATAAAGTTCCTTTCCGAATTGGCAAATTAAGTGCTTTAGTTGGCAAAGATGATCGAAAAGGAGAAGATGCAGCGTCAGATGCTGTATGATGCAAACTATGACAGTCAGTTGCTCGAGGAACGCAAGGTTGCCAAAGATTTGTGTTACGAGTATAACCGGTTGCATCCATCTGATGAAGAAGCACAACAAGCGCTTATGCGTCGTTTGCTTGGCAAAACGAAGGGAAACTTTTGTATAATCGCCCCGTTTTGGTGTGATTATGGCTATAACATAGAAGTTGGCGAGAACTTCTTTGCCAATCACAATACTGTTATATTGGATGGTGCCAAGGTGCGCTTTGGTGACAATGTTTTTGTGGCTCCAGGTTGTGGGTTTCATACTGCTGGTCATCCTATTGATGCTGAGCGAAGGAACCAAGGATTGGAATATGCATATCCAATCACAATAGGGGACAATGTTTGGATCGGTGCCGGAGTGCAGGTAATGCCTGGCGTTACAATAGGTTCCAATGTTGTAATTGGAGGAGGTTCGGTTGTGGTTAAGGATGTCCCCGATAATTCTGTGGCTGTGGGAAATCCTTGTAGGGTAATCAGGTCTATAACAGAGAAGGATAAACTTCGTTCGTGGGATCGAGGCTTAGCGGAATGACCGTCTTTTCTGTCGAATCATATTGTTTTGCTTTGTATTTCGCTCACTTATTCGTACCATTGAGACGGTGTCTCGAAGGTACTCTCGCTTGGAAATCCCAAATTAAGTCAACTTTATTTGGTATTTCGCTCACTTATTCGTACCATTGGCCTCTGCCCGAAGGTACTTTCGTTCGGAAATAAAAACAAAAAGTACTTTTTGCTTTGTATTTCGCTCACTTATTCGTACCTTTGTCCCCAATAATAACATACAAAAACTTCAGATATATGGCATCATTTATTGAAGACAAGATTGTGATGGACGGTCTTACCTATGACGACGTCCTGTTGGTTCCCGCTTATTCCGAGGTTCTTCCTCTTACTGTGGAACTGAGTACCAAGTTTTCCCGCAACATCGACCTGAAGATTCCTTTCGTAACAGCTGCTATGGACACTGTTACCGAGGCAAAGATGGCTATTGCCATTGCTCGCGAAGGCGGTATCGGTGTAATTCATAAGAACATGAGTATTGAAGACCAGGCTCGTCAGGTGGCTATAGTAAAGCGTGCCGAGAATGGTATGATCTATGACCCCGTTACCATCAAGCGTGGCAGCACCGTTGCCGATGCGCTTGCACTGATGGCAGAATATCATATTGGCGGTATTCCCGTTGTTGACGACGAAAACCACCTGGTGGGTATCGTTACCAACCGCGACCTGCGTTTCGAGCGCAATCAGAACCGTCTGGTGGACGAGGTTATGACTTCCGAAAACCTTGTTACCACACATGCAGGTACTGATCTTGTTTCCGCAAGCGACATCCTTCAGGAGAACAAGATTGAGAAGTTGCCCGTTGTAGACGAGGAGAACCATCTCATCGGCCTGATTACCTATAAGGACATTACCAAGGCCAAGGATAAGCCCATGGCTTGCAAGGACAGCAAGGGCCGTCTGCGTGTTGCTGCCGGTGTGGGTGTTACTGCCGATACTTTCGACAGAATGCGTGCTTTGGTTGGTGCTGGTGTTGATGCCATTGTCATTGACACTGCACATGGTCACAGCAAGTTCGTGATTGAGAAGCTGAAGGAGGCCAAGGCCAACTTCCCCGGTGTGGACATCGTTGTTGGTAACGTTGCTACCGGCGAGGCAGCCAAGATGCTGGTCGAGGCAGGTGCCGATGGCGTGAAGGTGGGTATTGGTCCCGGCAGTATCTGTACTACCCGTGTGGTTGCAGGTGTGGGCGTGCCTCAGTTGAGCGCTGTGTATGATGTGGCTTCTGCTTTGCAGGGTACCGGTGTGCCCCTGATTGCCGATGGCGGTCTTCGCTATTCTGGCGACGTTGTCAAGGCTTTGGCTGCAGGTGGCTATTGCGTAATGATCGGTTCTCTTGTGGCAGGTACTGAGGAAAGTCCTGGTGATACCATCATCTACAACGGCCGTAAGTTCAAGAGCTACCGTGGCATGGGTTCTCTGGAGGCCATGGAATGCGGTTCCAAGGACCGTTACTTCCAGGGTGAGGTAAAGAGCGTCAAGAAGCTCGTTCCCGAAGGCATTGCCGGCCGTGTTCCCTACAAGGGCAGCGTTCAGGAGGTTATCTATCAGTTGATAGGTGGTCTGCGTAGCGGTATGGGTTACTGTGGCGCTGGAACCATCGAGGCTCTGCACAATGCCAAGTTTGTTCGTATAACCAATGCCGGTGTGCTTGAGTCGCATCCCCACGATGTGACTATCACCAGCGAGGCACCAAACTATAGCCGTCCCCAATAAAGGGGCGGCTCTTTCTGCTTTTATAAATATCAAGAAAATTCCTACCTGAAACTATGCTTAAGAAAATACTGACATCCTGTGCCTTGTGCCTTTCTGCAGCCTTCGCGTCTGCCCAGCAGGCTACGGACCCAGTTGTGATGACCATTGCAGGAGAACCTGTCACCCGTAGTGAATTTGAATATAACTTCAATAAGAACAATACGGATGCTGTAGTGGACAAGAAGAGCGTGCGCGAGTATGCCGACCTGTTTGCCGTCTATAAGATGAAGGTGCGTGCAGCGCTGGACGCAAGGATGGATACCGCTTCGGCTTTCCAGAAGGAATTCCGCCACTACCGTGATTTGCAGATTCGTCCCATGCTTGTGCCGGATGTGGTTGTCGAGAAGCAGTGTCAGGACTACTACAACGAAATGCTTGCCGCCCTTGGCGGAAAGGACTTGCTGCGTCCTGCACACATACTTGTGCTTGTGCCGCAGAATGCCGATGCCCAGCTCCAGGAGCAGAAGCGCCTGTTGGCAGACAGCATCTACAATGCGCTGCTGCAGGGCACTGCATTCGAGGATCTTGCCCACACATTGAGCGATGACGTCCAGACCGGCAAGAACGGTGGCGCATTGCCATGGATTGGTCCGGGCAACACCTTGAAGGAGTTCGAGGATGTGGCATACGGTCTTAAGGTAGGCGAGATGAGCAAGCCTTTCCTCAGTTCGGTAGGCTATCACATCGTAAAGATGCTCGAGCGCAAGCAACTGGAACCATTCGACAGCCTGCATCCCCAGATTCATCGCTTCATGGAGCGCCGTGGCGTGCACGAACGTTTGGCATCTGATGCTTTGGACTCTTTGTCCAAGAAGTACGAGGGCAAGTATACAACCGATCAGATTCTTGACATAGAGACTGAACGTCTTTGTGCAGAAAACCAGGAGTTGAAGTATCTTGTCAAGGAGTATCACGACGGTTTGCTGCTCTACGAGCTCTGCTCCACTCAGATCTGGGAACCTGCCAAGGTTGATACCGCCGGTATTGTGGCGTATTTCGAGGCCAACCGTTCTGCCTATGCATGGGACAATCCCCATTTCAGCGGTATGGTGTTCTACTGCAAGGAGAAGGCCGATGTGAAGAAGGTGAAGAAGTTGCTGAAGGCGAAGAAGGACGATGCCCTGTGGATTCAGGCAGTTCGCGAGGAGTTCAACAAGGACAGTGTTCAGGTTCGTATGGACAAGCGCCTGTTTGCCTTGGGAGAGAACAACAACGTAGATGCTTTGGTGTTCAAGGCAAAAGGAGTTAAGGTAAAGCCACTGGAAGGTTTCCCCTATATTGGCTATGTAGGCCAGAAGTTGAAGAAAGGCCCTGCCAAGTGGACCGATGTCAGCACCAAGGTTGTGCAGGACTACCAGAAGTTCCGTGAGGATGAATACGTAGCGGAATTGCGCAAGAAGTACCCTGTAGTAATCTACGAGGAAGCCCTGTCTACTGTTAATCAACATTGATTTCATTCATGAAGAAGATTTTTGGTCTTTTCGTATTTATAGCAGCTCTGTTGCCATTGTCTGCCCAGAACCATATTGTCGACGAGGTGGTGTGGGTTGTGGGCGATGAGGCAATCCTTCGTTCCGATGTGGAGCGCATCCGCACAGACTACGGCAGTAATATAAAAGGTAATCCCTATTGTGTCATACCCGAGCAGCTTGCTGTGCAGAAGCTCTTCCTGCATCAGGCAGAACTGGACAGTATCACTGTTGGCGACAACGAAGTGAGCAAGGCTGTGGAGATGAAGATCAATGAAAGGGTCATGTGGGCTGGCAGCAAGGAAAAACTTGAAGAGTACATGCGCATGCCCATGACCCAGATTCGTGAGGAACTGTTCGAGACTGCCCGTGCGGAGATGATCACCCGCCAGGTAAGAAGCAACCTCACCAAGGACATCAAGGTGACGCCGGCAGAAGTGCGCCGTCACTACAAGAACATGCCCGAGGACAGTCTTCCCTTCATCCCCACTCAGGTTGAGGTGCAGATTCTTGTCCAGCATCCCAGAATTACCCGTGAAGAGATAGAGAGCGTCAAGGAGCAGTTGAGAGGCTGGGGCGAACGTGTCACAAGTGGCACAACCAGTTTTTCCGCTCTTGCCCGTATGTTCAGTCAGGACGAAGGCTCTGCCCGTCAGGGCGGCGACCTCGGCTTCTTCGGCAAGGCCGATATGGACCCCGCATTTGGTGCCGTAGCCTTTTCGTTGACAGATCCCAGCAAGGTCAGTAAGGTTGTGCAGAGCGAATACGGTTTCCACATCATCCAGTTGATAGAGAAGCGAGGCGACAAGATCCGTGCACGTCATATCCTGCGCCGTCCTGAGGTGGACCAGAAGGACATTGACGCCTGTCTTGCCCGTCTGGACTCTATTGCCACGGACATCAAGGAGGACAAGTTCCCCTTTGAAGTGGGAGCACAGGAGATCTCCGACGACAAGGATACCCGCAACAACAAGGGCATCATGATCAATACCGACGAGGAAACCGGCGAGCGCACCACACGCTTCGAGATGGGCGACCTGCCAGGCGAGGTGGCACGTGTTGTCAATGATATGGAGATAGGCGAGATTTCCAAACCCTTTGTCATGATGGACAAGCGCGGCCGTCAGGTATGTGCCATTGTAAAGCTGAAGAACCGCATTCCTGCCCACCGTGCATCGATAACAGAAGACTTCCACATCCTCAAGGGTGCTGTGGAACAGCAGAAGAGCGAGGAGCTTGAGAGAGCTACAGCTATGCTTGACGAGCGCAGAAAAGACCTCGATATGAAGAAAGAGGAACTTGATGACATCGTTTCTGAGACAAAGGCTGAGGAGGAGAAACTTCGCGAGCAGG
>ERZ808030.40-NODE-40-length-13399-cov-4.171521_pt1 | contig 13399 bp, 17 predicted proteins | sample MGYA00380186_ERZ808030 | MGnify/ENA primary metagenome ERZ808030 (study PRJEB31490, sample SAMN06133386) | cow dung metagenome | isolation source: M7 | host: cow | place: China: Chengdu | collected 2015-05 ...
TCAACATTTGATACTGTTGCCTCTACACTATTAAAGTATATTTCATTTAAATCTTTGAACATAAAAAAATCTCCTTGTAAAATAAAAAATAAGGGCATATGATTTTCATATGCCCTATAATATTATAAGAAAATTTTATAAAAAAGTCAAATTATTTTAACTTTCTTTTTTTAGCGATTAAAGCAGTAATGCTGGATACTACGAGAGCACCTGCGGCACCGAATGGAGCAGCGCTGATACCAGTATCAGGAATCTCAGGCTCAACATAATCATTATCTGTATCTGAATATGTAGGAGCTGTTGGAGATGGAACTTTATCATCTGCTTTATTTGTTGTAATAACGTTATCGCCTGTTGTTAGTTCATTCTTTTCAATTGGCTCTGTTGTAGTTACTGGTGCTTCTGTTGATTCTTCATCAACTACGGGAGCTTCTGTTGTAGTTTCAGGAGCTACTGTGGTTGTCTCAGACTTGGAAGGAGCTTCTGTTGTAGTTTCTGTTACACTGGAATCTTCTTCTGTAATATCTTCATCAACCTGCCAAACAAAATTAAAAGTAACGGGTTTAGAAGTTACTTCAAAAGTTTTAGTTGCTCCCAAGCAATGAACTGTAATATTAACCTTTTCAGCAGTAGCAACATATGCTATATATGTAAATGTTGCTGATTTTTCTGAACTAATACCAGTTTTTCCAGGATCTTTATCGAATCCGCTATCTTTGGTAGTATATACATTTAAAGCAGCTCCAGTTTTCTTATCAGTAAAACTTGGAGAAAAATTACTAATAATCGCACCAGACATAGAAGAGCTGGTATTATTTTTTACAGTAATTTCAAAAGTGCATTTACGTCCTTCATAAGTCACCAAAGAATTCTCTTCCTTTTCCAAGGGAGCTTTTGGATCAATTTTAGCAGATACAACAACTTCAAGTTTTTCTGCTTTCACAGGAGCGGCGGTTGTTGTTTCTACTACTTTTGTAGTTGTTTCTTCTACAAAAGCTGCAAATGATGTTACGCTCATAGAGAATAGCATCAAAACGCCAAGAATAATAGCAATAATCTTTTTCATTATAATCTCTCCTTTTTAACTTTTTATATTTATCCTACGAAATAATCGTATGCTTTTACAGCGTTTGTTTGACGAACACTATAAGTTGCGGATGAGCATCTTTCGTACGCTACTGCGAAACATAGCGCAACTTCTTTGGGATCTTCAAGTTTTAAAAACTCTTTATAATTCATCCCTGATGCGTATCTTTTACCATAGATATCAATCTGTTTTTTAATTGTATCTCTTAAAAAATCACATTGGGTCTTTAAATCAGTTCCTTGAATTTGTGGATAATATTTTCCACTCCATTGACATAAACCATAATATGCTTTATTTTTATCATAGGCATTATATCTTAAATTCAAAGTATGACCTCCAACCTCGGCCATCATATTTCCCATGATACCCGCACAGACCGCGTCGCTCCACCCAAGAGCTTTCATGTAGTTCCAAACCTCAGTTGCCACAGGGTATTTGCTTTTATTGGTTGTTGGTTTGGGTGCTTGTGTTGTGGGTTCCGTAGTAGTAGTGGGATGGTTTTCCACTTTACTAGTGCTAGTTTCATTTGACTGTGTAGTAGGCTCTTCACGCGTAGTAGCCTCCTCAGTGGTGACCTCTATTGAAGTAGATGACTCCAAAAGTGTGGTTTCAGAAGGGATGTAAGCTTCCGAAATAGTAGTAGTTTTTTCAGTGGCGCCGCCAACTCTTACTGATGATACTGCTACAATAGAAAAAATTAGTAGCGCAGCAGCAATAACTGAAATAATAAAATAGATATTTTTCTTCATAATTTCCTCCTAATATTTTACTATCAGGCCGCCATTATATTAGAAATAGTATTTTTGTTCTCCTACGATTTCGTAATCTTCGATAATAAGTTGTGGTGTTGTAATACCATTCCATATATTTCGTTCGCATTTGCCAACGACGTTGATTGTTATACAACCAGTTTGAGAGTTAAATTTTTCAAACTCCTCTTTTGACGACTTGAATTTGATTAAACTCGTACCATTTGGTAAGGTTATCTTCAAAGTAGGGCTCTTATCAGCTGACATTAAAGTTACATTACCAGAATGAACATTTAAGTTTTCAATTGCGATAAGTGGTTCCTCTACTCCTTGGCCCCATAAAGATTTTAATTCAGCTAATTCAATAATGTCAGATCCTTTAAAATCTGCACCACTGAATATGAAATCAACCTTATAACATGGGGTAAAGTCAAACTCTGCCAGTTTTTGATTAGAGTAGTTAATAAAGTTTTCAAAGAATACATCATAGATTCCAACGCCCAATGCGTTTGCGTGTCCTTCGGCATATGTGACGAATTCGCACTCCTTTAAAAATTCTCTAAGGTTATCAAATTTAGATTTATCGTATCCTCTTCCAGAGCCTTCCCAGCTAATTACTTCACGAGTTTCAATGAGAGTTCCATCTAACTCATACATAGACATATCTTCAATTACTTTGTTAAGTAATAAAACAGGTCTTTGATATTTAGCCATTAATTGGTTTGCGATTAAACCAGTTAAATTTTTGTCGGCACTGAAAGAATCTAATTTGATAGCCAAAATCTTATTGTCTAACAGATTTTTTTCTTCGATTATGCGTTCAATTGTCTCCAAGGCTGCGTCTCTTGCTTTTGTCTGTCTATTCTTTATGTTTGTGCAATTACGACAAGCCTGTTCTACTCTCGTCTCTTGCTGACCCTTACATCCTCGTTTGGTTGATGGGATTAGTTCATATCCCCGATAGTCAAGCATAGACTCGAATAGCATGAGCTTTTCATCTTGCGTTCCCATACGAATAGTGGCATTTACATAGGGAGCAATATAAAAGGCTACTCCAAAGGGAGTTAATTCACCCTTCAATTGATATTCTTGTTTATCAATCATACCTTTGAAGTAAGGATTACGAATTTGATTCAACCCTAGCGTGATTAGATGTCGAGTTTCAAAATCGCGTAAATCCATCATGTCGGCCACCATACCAAGCGCAACTAAATCTAAAAACTAATCCGCAAAATCAACGTTTAGAAGCTCGTCTATATAAGAACAAAACTTATAAACCATTCCAACTCCCGAAAGGGATTTTGTTGGATAATCGCATAATTGATTGTTTATAATGCAGGCGTGTTCTGAAATTTGGTCTGCTTCGTGGTGGTCTATTACTAACACGTCAATTCCCTTGGCCGCAAGTTCCGCATGAACTTCATAGTCATTTGAACTTGAGTCTGGGGCAATTACTAATTTAACTCCTTCTGGAATTGTATCAGCAATTATTCCGTGCTATTTCCCCGTATGGATACGATAAAAAACGTTATTCTACACAAAACCGGGGAAAAGACAATTTAAATAGTTGATAAGAGTTGCGGCTGACGTATAACCATCACAGTCGCTATCAATCTAAATTAGAACTTTGTCGTTTTGTGAAACGTGTTTGATGAGCATCTACGCTCCCTCACGCATATTCATAATAAGTGAAGGTGGTAAAATATCCTCATCGGTTGTATTGATGTAATGATATACATCCACAGGGAGGATTCCCCTATTGGCAAGCACCTACTCGACCACTGACAACTCTTTATTAAGTGGGAGGCTAGGTGTCAAAAGTTGATATTCCATTGGAAATTCAACCTCCTTTCATGTATATCACCATCATTAAATATGATTTTTGTATCAAATTTATTACTCCTTTTTGTCTAAAAAAGGACCGTAATAATGATAAGCACTATATGGGATATCTAAAGTACAAGGTTTTATAACACAATTAACTATGTCTTCTGGAACTCTGCGGTCGATATAGGAAATATTGGCTCGTTGACCGCGCGCACTTTCTGCCGCATATACTGATCTCCAAGTATCTCCATTGTCAAAAGCTATAAAAGAACCACTTGATTTTGAAATTCTTTCTTTAACAGGCTATATGTCTAATAGCTAATATTTTCGTTTTATTTCCAATAGCTATTCATTACCAGAGTCTCTATCATAAGCCCAGATAATTCCTCTGACTCCTCTTCTCATAGTTTAATTCCTCCAAACATTCGAGGATGTTTTACCTCATGACCCTTTGGACAAACATAAAAATATTCCCAATAAGTTTCTTCTTCATATTGATAATCATCAAGATAACCCATTAAAGGATTAGTGCAAACGGTTTTGGTTTTCTCTTCCATTTGTGGTTTACAATCTGTTTTATAATACCAACGATTACAAGTCGGACACCAATGACCTTTTTCTTGGATTGCGAATTGAAGATCTTCTAATTCACACATTGTATCCATTATACAATTTAATCTATCTTGAATATCATCAGAGGGAAAGTTTTTAAATACTTTATCAATATCGTATATCATAAAACGATCCTTTCTTTAAATAATTGTAAAAATGTTTCCGGTCCATGATCGATAGGACTGGATTTATAATCGGTAATCATATTTTTATCAAAAATAAATGAAACAGTTACAAAATTCTTATATTTATCTCGAAAACGCATTAAATTTTGTTTTAAATGTTTAAACTCTTTATCTCCAATATCTTGAAATTGTCGGTCAAAAGCAATAACTATTTCATTTACACCGCAATCCAAAAGCATTTGAGTTTGATAAGCCGAAATACTTGATCCACAGCAAGCAACTGAAATATCATTCTCTAAGCCAAAATATGATTTATATAAAAGAGTTGATTTTTCTCCTTCAAATATAATTGCGGTTTTCATTAATTTAATATTTTCTTTTGAGTTATTGAAATTATATAAATTCATACCAAGAGGATGATTATATAATTCTCCGTTAATTTTCATTGGTCTATATTTACCGAATCGTTCGCCCTCTTCTTTACAAAGGGTGCGGCCGCGCAGACCAATGAATCGGTTGTTCTCGTCATAGTGAGGTATCGTAATCTGATCTCCTCCTGGATAGAACCCGATATTTGATTGTTCGATTGCGGACTGCGATATACCCTCGCGCAACCACGGACCTATCTTCACCGTATAGTTGAAACGTTCTAATATACCAGAATCGTATTCTTTCAACACGAGTGAGTTATCTTTCAGAGAAATATCTTGTATTCTCTCGTAGTTAGCAAGGATTTTCCAATCGTCTAATGAATCCTCTTCAGAGCCATCTTCATGTTCCCCAGAAAATCCAAATCTTTGAGCTATCCATCTAACTGCGTCATTTAGATCAAACTCTTGAGACCATTGGATATCCGCAATCTTTGTTGTTAGTTCAAAAATATCAAAATAAGCATTACAACCCGTATAACATTTAAATAATCCCGTATTTGAATAATAATATAATTTTCTACTACCTTCACCGGGAGGGTTGTGGCAAATTGTCGCACTAACGTATCCGAATGGAGCGGGAACTGGATCCCCACCCCATTCATGTAAAAGTTCAAAAATGTTTTCGTCTGTTAATGCGTCTCTTATTTTGAATTTATCAAACACTAACATTAGTTAGCAAATACTCTGACGCAATAGCCTTTGAGACCGTGTTGAGTATTAACATATTCACATAGAATCTCCTGAGGAGGTCTATTGTCATTATGTTTCTTGGCATGAGTTAGAACTGTTTCGGCAAGTTCTTTACTCATTTCATACTCAATCTGTTCGCACATCAAGTCTTCAACTGTGATACGCTGAACTGGCTTTGGTTTCTTTTGAGTGTTTTTCTTTTTACCATTTGTTTTCTTAAAATCTGCCATACTATTTTCAATCTCCTTTTTATCTACAATTCCAAAATCGGAATCATGTAACAAATTTGCTTTTGCCCTCAAGCCTCGTTTAATCGTCGCAGTCGAAGGCTGATTCATCGTCAACTCTAATTCTAACGTCATCTATACTTACCATTTCATAATCATATGTGGTACAAAACATCGGTTTGATTCTACAACATCCAAGATCTGCTTTACACCATAAGATTACGCCTTTATATCTACCTCGTCTATTTTTGTAAATCGACATTTTAATTGTCGGTCTTTCAAAAATATTTGACGATAATATATTTTCTAATGCGACCAAATCATCATCTTTTACTGCTAACAAAATTGAACCATAGTCAATTTTATCCGCAATCGCTTTCGCACCACGAAGAAGATTCTGGTCTGGTGTTTTTGATTCTTGATAATCACCATTCAACTGTGTAGCTGACATAATAAATACTCCATATTGGTTACATATGTCTTTTAGTCGTGTAGATAACATAAACAAGATATTATCTTCACGAAGTTTAATACCACCACTACGACGAGTAATTTCTTCAAGAATTTTCAAACTTGTATGGATATAATCGTGGAACACATATTTTACATCGTGGTCACGAATATTTTTCTTAATCTTATCTTCTACATCTTTCAATGAGAAGTCAGGAAGTTCTTCAACATAGATTGGACTCTCTGATAAAATCTTTGCGGCCTGGAGTACTCGCTCTTCTTCACCCTCACCATATTCACCATTTAGAATATGTTCTTCATTAACATTCGACAAGAATGCTAACATCATAGTTTGAATTTCTTCGAGTTCCTGCTCGGTTGTGATAAACAAAACTGGCTCTGCTCGTCCGCTACCAATCCAACCAAAAGTTTCATCATATAACTGATTACATCCAATATAACAGCAATCCGCAATCATTGAACGCGTCTTACCGATACCAGTAGCCGCTGAGCGCAAATAAAACTTCTTTAATCTTGCGCCACGAGTGACCGTATTGACAAGCGGTCCATACATAGGAACACCGACTTCTGGATGAAGTTTAAACTTTTCAATTAAGTCATAAATTCCTTCTGCTGCTTGTTGAGCTTCTCCAAAAGAGTCATCAACATATTGTAATCGAATAGCATCAATTTTTTCATCAACTTTATCAGCTATTTGCTCCAAAGTTGAGTTATCGAGCATATCTTCTTGTAATTGTTTCTTTTTTGTATCCAAAATATTATCTACATCATAAATATCAGTAATATCAATTCCGCAATTATCATATGCTCTTAACAATGAAAACTTTTTTAATCGACCGTAATAATAATCAAAAGCTGATGGAATAGTCGCTTCAACAATTTTAAGCAACCACTCTTCTCCTTTGCCCTCTTTATATACCGCCGCACTCTTGGGGCGAGAAGATAAAAAGTCAGAGATGCTTTCCAAAGTTATTTTATGTGCGCCAAGTTCATGGATCTTATAAATCGCACCAAAAATTGTTTTATGAAAAATATCTGGGAAATCTTCATCAACAATCGTATATCTATCAGTCATATCAAGTATTTGCGGATTTTGGAAAACCGATCCGATAACCTGAATAATACTTGTGGTATCTACATATTTAGATGCCATTGCTTTCCTCCTCATCCAAAAACGCAAACAAAGGGCGTTTCTTTACTTTTCGCTCTGGTCGAGGGATAACGATTTCTTTAATCTGTGGAACATATAATTTTATTTCCACATCTTTGTTTTTTTGTTGAGCCAACCAGAGATTGTAATGATAATTATACGCATCTTGATATACATACGGAATAATACCTATTCCACCATTTGCTTTACTTTTATCTCCACCTTTTATTTCATAGAAATAATATAAAGCTTTCTGCATTCCAGAATATGTATAATTATATTCCTCAACATATTTTTTGATTTGTGCTTTGACTCTTGGTTCTATGTAAGTTAAGCTAAATAAAGTTTTTATATAATCTTCCAATTTTTCTCGGTCAGTTTTTTCTCGACTTTCTTCAAGAGCCTGACACTCTTTATGGACATATTTACCATTATTTAGCATTACACAATTTGCGTCTTTTTTTGATAAAGGTTTCTTACAAAAAGCACAAATTACATTATCCAAAGGGTCAATAATTTCTTTTTTTACATAATTAGGGTCTTTTTCCGCTTCGCGTAACATACAAGCTGCGTGAGCGTATCGACGAGCACTTACAACCGCATATTCTTCTTTATCTCTATCGAATCTTCCTTGACAATACGGACAAATGACAAAATGGGCCATAAGATCGCTCCTTTCTTTTAATATTATATTTTTTTTCTTATATATATATTATAACAAAAAATAATAAAAAAATCAAGCCGAAGATAAACTCCGACTTGATATTAAATTACATAAGTTCAGCCTTAATATCGTTAAGAATTAAATAAATAAACTCAGCTTGTTCTGGAGTTGTATCATTTACCTTCTTACCTTTACCAAGGTATTTTTCAACAATAGTGGTAATTTTTGGAGCATTCTGTGTACCAGAGCTCATTAAATGTCCTACAATATCTTTGAACTCGTTCATAAGAGAATCATAATCATATTCAGTAGTTTGAACGATAACGCTTCTTTCATCGGTTACAAATTCTCCGCCATGCTCGCTAGCCTCTTTGTCAATTGCTGTTGAAATCGCATTAACAAGACTATTATAGCTCATAGGAATCTGATTTTCAATGTACTTAAAGCGGCATCCGCACTGAATTGAACCATCGCCGCAACGAAGAGTAAGAACTGAGTTCTCACCTGCGCGAAGCTGATGTGCGTAACCGTAGATATCAGCCATACCCGCAATTACTTCACGAGTTGAATTAGAAAGTGAGGGGCGGATAATCATACGCTCTGCGCCAGTCTGAGGATCGGTTACCATAGTTTCCTTTTCGTGTCCGATGAAGAAAACTGCGTATCCAAGCTGAGTCAAGCCACGGAATACTTCGTTAAACTCATCCTTAAACTTAGTCCATCCTTTACCGTATCCAAGATCACCAAGATCTTCAATACCATTCTACTGACAAATATATTTCTTACAACGATCGGCAGCAACATCAATTGTATCAACGATAACTGCCTTATAAACTGCTTGAACTTCTGGCTTTTTTAACTCACGAAATACCTGCTTCATTTCACCCCAAGTTGTAATGTCCTGAGCCATTACGCCGGGAAGGGCGTTGTATCCCTGCTCGAAAGCAAGTAACAACGCTCCGCCCATCTGTGTAGCAAGAGTAGTCTTGCCAGTCTTGGGTGCGCCGTAGATATATGTGATATAGCCGCTCAAATCACGAGATACTTTATGAGGCTGAATGCCTAATAGATTAATTGCCATATCTTATATCCTCCTTACGCAAATTAGAAATTGAAGCCGCCTGCTGCTGGAGCAGTTGCGTTAGCAGTAGCGCCTGTTGCGCGACTTGCTTTATAATCGTCCTGACGTTTCTTCATAGCAGCAAGATCAATTTCACGCTTCTGGATAGCGTCATTAAGTTCAGCTACTGTGATAGAACTTTCGTCATCCCAAACATAAGGATCTTTTGCTGCGCCTGTGATTACGAAATCACGACGAGTATTTTTAACTTCACGAACTTCATCTTCACCGAAAGCAGACTCAGTTCTAACTTCTCTTACAAGAACTTCAGAAACCTGACGTCCCCATACACAAGTGAATACAGGCTCCTTCTGAGTTGCGCCAAGACCTTCGAAATATGCGATAGCGTTTGGATTTGTTGCGCTGAACTCGATAGGAAGAAGGCTCTTACGGAAGTCAAAGATTGCTCCCTTAACGATTGCCTTTTCAGGTGTGCCTTTTTCATCATCAGCATCAACATGAGTTACACAGTTGATAAGCATATCTACTTTAAATGTATTACGAACTTTTTCATCTGAATCAATAGCGTCAACCTTGTGAACGAATCCACCTTCGTTACGCTTTGCGCTTATAAGCTCTTCCTTACCATTTCTGTCAGTATAGAACTCATTAAGACCGATAGCTGAATCAACACGAAGTTTAACAGCTTTATCTGCGCCATCTTTCATATATGTGCCGAATACACCATCAACGATATTCTTTAATGTTGTATAAGTATCATTTGGCTTACCTGAACCAAATGTTGCTGTTGTATAAGTGAAATGAACTGGAACAATATTTGTCATAGAGTCATCAGTTGCGATGCTAATTGTTCCTGTGATGAAAGGAGTACCAGGATTCTTTGATGTATCACCAGTTACCTTTGCTTCGAGTGCGTGCTCGTAAAGAACACCTTCAATGTGAGTCTAGTTAATCATATTCTTTTTCATAATTCATTATTCTCCTTTTTCAATATCAATATTTTTTCCTTTTTCTGTGATTGAATAAATTACTGGATCCTGACCGACTTTTTCAACGAAACCATCTGTGACAAGCTTTCTCATCGCACCGGACACTGCTCTGGAACTAATGAAAAGTCCTTCCGCAATATCTCTTGCTTTCCACATCGGAGTATCTGTGTTCTCCTGTAAAAATTTCATAATCAACTTGCCATTATCTGTAAATGTTGGTTTGTCTCCGTTTTCATCAGCTCCTCTAAACGCATCCCAATAGAGTAATGCGTTTTCAGGCCACTGATCTCGAGAATCGACCTTGGCAGCATCCAAAACTTCTTCAATAAATTTAATAAATTCTTGTTTCTTACTCATTTTTTATTACTCACTTTCTTTTTTTTACCTTGTATTATATTATAACAAAATTAATTTAAAAAATCAACTATTTCTATCATATTGCCAGAACTGATACGTAAAATCCTTATATGTTTCTAACTCTCCGATAGGAGTTTGCTTCCAACAATCCATTTCATCTAAGTTTGGAAAATATGTATCTACATTTTCGTGTTTTTTATAAATCTTTGTTACATAAACTCGGTCACAATAAGGAAGGAGTTGTCTGTAAATTGAACCTCCACCCATAACTACATATTCAGTATCATCTAAACTGTTTATAAAGGTGTCTAAATCCATATGCGCGATCGGCGCATCAGGCTCTTTATAATAATCAGTTGGTTCAATGATGATATTAAATCTGTCTGGAAGAGGCTTTTTTGGGAGAGAATCCCAAGTATTTAATCCCATAACAACGGTTTTTCCAGTAGTCATAGTTTTAAAAAACTTTAAATCTGCGGGGATGTGTTCTAATAAATCATTATTATAACCAATTCCCCAATCTTCATTTACTGCTACAATTGCGCTAATCATATACCTAACTCCAATCTTAATTGAGGTTTAATAGGATTATAAAATTCCATTTCAAAATCGTCAATTGTCATACCATAAAAATCTGTTTTATATTTATTTAATGACAACAGTGGGTTTGGATATTTTATTTCACCATTTAAATATTGAGTTTCGTATCTGGTGCGCATTTCTCTTGCGGCATCGACATGACGATCGTAAATCTACTCATTTGCAACGAAATGGCTGAATACACCGGGCTTATAACCTGTGTGTCGCGCAATCATCATTAACAAAGCTGCGTATTGTATCTCATTAATACCTCCTGGTCCAGAAGCAGTAAGCATATCTCCACTGCGTTGAATGAGTACCATGTCAAGATATTCATTTCCTTCTCCGTCATTTCGCACATTCCAAATTGTAAGGAAAGCACAAGGAGCTAATCCAGGAGTTTCGTGTAAATCAGTTTCTTGCCATAAAGATACAATCTTGCGGCGACCATATGGGTCATTTTCAATATCTTTAATTAATTTATTAATTAAATTATATCGACTTATAGTTGCGCCATAGCGCTGACCGATCGTTCCATCGCCAATATCCCAATCTTTCCACCAATTAACGCCCATTTCTTCCATTTTTGCGATTTCATTGGTTGGCTTTTGGTATATAGTAAATATTTCCTTAATACCAGTTTTCCAAGCTATTGGACGCAAAGAGCAGATTGGAAATTCGCCCTTTGAAAGATCGTAAGTGCGGAATGTATGATTTACGGAGATTGTGTGCGCAGGTTCGCCGTCCGCATATTTTGGACGAGGATTTACATCTTTATAGCCATCTTTTAAGATTTTTTCAATCATTTCTTTCATATAAAAATCTGCTCTGTTCATTATTCTCTCTCCAATTTATTTTATACTATAACCAAATTCTTTTGCTTTAAAATGCTCTTGCCAGTATTGCTCCCTATCATTCAATTTATCTCTGCCACATTCTTCTACAATTTCAAATGAAAAATTTTCAACTCCATATTCCAACATAGCTGGATATAGTTTGTTTCTCGTTGTAGATTCTGCGCCAATACCTCTTTTAATGTGTTGACGCCAACGATCGGCAATATTCACTGCCTGGCCGATATAACACATTCCATTTTTTAAATTAGTAATTTTATAGATACCGGTATGAACACCTGACCCTACAACTCGACCAATTAAGTCTGTGTAGGCTTTTTCATAATATACCTTCCAAATTACTTTATTAAGAGGTTCGCTATCACGTAGATACGGAGTGACCTCGCGCAATCTTTCAATTTCTAATATATCTGCTTGAGGGAGGTTCAGTTTATAGAAGTTTTCTTTTTCTTTCATCTCTTGGGCTCTTTTATAAGCTTCAACAGATGCGTCATGAATTGCTTTTAAATCAGCAATCTGAGCGTTAATTGCGTTGAGTTCTTCCGTTTTTGCGGCGATAGCATCTTGAAAGTCTTTGGTGCTTTCTTCCAATAGGGACAAATATTCAGCTTGATATTTTTCTTCTGTCTCTTGGTAATCTTTACCTAAGGACTCGGCAGAATTAGAAAATCGTTCTTCCATTTTAGCTATATGAGCATTGTATACAGCTTCTGCCGCTTGCTTTGATTGTTCTTGGAGTGCGCCGATACTCGCAATAATCTCTTCTTTCTGCGCATTCTTGGCAACAATTTCAGTTTGGAGTCTGTTGTTTTCTTCCTGTAACCAAATATTTTCGTTAGCAGTTGCTCGATCCAGCTCTTGAACAGTTTTAAGCCTCTTGCGAAGCTTTATCCAAACTATTAGTGCGCCAATACCTCCTCCAAGTAAAACGCTAATTATTAAGTCCATAGTTGAAAATAGGGGTAGATAAAATCTACCCCTTAATATTTATAATCTATATCTTACTCAGCGTCTGCGTCTGGATCGAATTCCATTCCTGCTGGAGTTAAAGACAGGAACTTAACAGCCTTATGTGTACCGTCTTCAAGTTCGATTTCAGCTGGAGTTCTAACTCCTAAACCTTTTCTCTGGATAGCAGATGTGAAAATGCCATCTACCTGTCTTTTTTCTAAGCCAAGTGCTTCAGCTACGTCAGCAGAAGTAACCTGATCGCCATTGATTCCTTTAAGATAATTCAGAACTTTCTTTGAGTTTTCTTTCATTGCCATAATAATAATCTCCTTTGTTAAATAAATATTTTTTGATTTTTAATTTTTACTGCTAAGCTAAAATTTGTATTTCTTAGCTTATGTAAATATTATATCATAAAAATTTTATTTTGTCAAATTTTCCTGAACTTTTTTCTCAAGAATTTCTTGAACCATTTCATCCAGTATGACCATTTCTTTTAAACCTAAAGGAACCGCCTACGCTAATAACATAATTGAATTTTCTGCTTTTTTGATT
>ERZ808030.41-NODE-41-length-13199-cov-3.789285_pt1 | contig 13199 bp, 21 predicted proteins | sample MGYA00380186_ERZ808030 | MGnify/ENA primary metagenome ERZ808030 (study PRJEB31490, sample SAMN06133386) | cow dung metagenome | isolation source: M7 | host: cow | place: China: Chengdu | collected 2015-05 ...
CTCGATGCCCAATTGCCTGCAGTCCTGAATTACCAGATCCAGCAGTCTGGAGAATGTCGGTACATCGTACTCACTGGAACCCCGGTACATCTTCAGCAGTCGGTATCCTCTCAGCTCCGTTGTTCTGCAGGGGCCTATGTCCTCCACCATTCTGCCGATATGTCCATCGCACCATTCCTTTGTCCATGCCTCCACATCCTCTGGAAGGGAAGGAACGAACCTGAAGTTGTTGCCAACATCCGGGATATATCCTTGGTAAATTTCCTCTGGAGGCAGTCTCAGAATGACGGACATCTCATTGATCAGCGCCCAGAGTTTTTTATTGGCATCCATGCTGCGTTTCTTTTGAAACATCTTGAGGGTGGCGCTATAAATCTTTCCCTGCTTAAAATTTCGGAGAAAAGCCATGGCCAGTCCCAAGTCTTCTCTTTCCGGCTTAAGCATCAGCCATCCACCTTCCAGCCTAACCTCCCGGAATCGAATTAGTTCAGACATAGGGGAACACTCCTCTCTTCAGGCAGTCACACAGGATCATGTGCTTCGGCAGGTACACGGTATCGACCCACTTGGGGTCATAGGCCACCGGGATCTCCTGAAGCCTTCTGGGATCGATGTCCCGAAGGAAGTTATCGTAGTCAGCCTTCTCCAGACCGTAGGCCACGATGTCTGCGCCGAAGATCTTGCTGCCGAACATCTGAACCTGTACCTGATTTTTGTACTTCTGAGGGCATTTGAAGCCCTTCTCCCACTGGTAGGTCTTGACCTCCTTGATGCGGTTCGGCCTGTTTCCATCCAGATTCACTCTCAGCCGGAGGTCCTCAATGATGAACTGCTTATCCTTCTCCAGATCAGGGAGGTGCAGGCTGTCTAAGATTCGATGCTCCCAGTTGGTGCCGGCGATGGTGTACTTGTTATCGAAGTGGTCCTGATTGATGCCCAGCTTCTGCAGCCACCACTTCTCCCAGGTCTTTGTGCGCCAATTTCCGATGACATACTGCACATCAGATGCGCCCTAACCTAACCAGCCACTTCTATCGTGATTGGTTATCATTCACACCACCTCCTGTCGGTCTTTCGAATGCATCCTCAACACTCCATCCTTTTCTAATTCTCTCCCGGAGCGTTGAGTAGTTGATATTAAGTTCTCTGCTCCACTCCATCATCGTCCTGGTTTCGCCATGGTATGTAATGAAGTGGTTATTGGAGCGATTATTTGCTTGCTGATATTTGTCTGCCCATCGGCAGTTATCGGGACTGTAGTCACCGTCCATATCAATGCGATCAATCGTGAGACCGTCTGCATACCCATTTGCGATAGACCAGTCGAAGAATGCCTGAAAGTTATTCAGCCACTCAGGGCATACCTTAATACCTCTCCCTCCGTACTTCTCCCACCGCTTGTTCTGCTTCTGGTAGCATCTGCGCTTCATGTCGAACCAGATATGATAGAGACGGTCATGCGAAGGGGCAGCGGCATTGAATCCGTTGACATACTTCCGAACTTTGTTGGGCAATCCCCACTTCCTCGCCTTGGTCTCCAAAAACTTGCTGCTTTTGTAGCCATACTTCTCTGCGATTTCTGCCCATGTCATAGGAGAAATAACATCCGCATGAAGTTGTTCTCTTGTGGGGCATTTCTTGCTGATCATAATGCACCCAGCGCTTTCTCAAAGCGATTGATCTCATCGAAGATGCCGTTCAGGTAATACTGGACCGTCTGCTCGCTGGTACCCATCATCTTGGCGATCTCGCCGGTGCTGAGACCACGCTTGACCAGTTTTGTGTACTGCTGCTGCATCCGCTCGCGGATCGCGTAGATGTTGTGCTTGGTCAGGTCCTCGCCGGAGTCCTCGATATCGGAGTCATCCAGCCAGAGGTTGAAGCCAAGGCCGGTATTGATGGCCACGCATTTGACGAAAGCTCTCATCTGGGCCTTGTGGACTGCGTTCTGGTTCATCAGGTTGTCACGAACAGGGTTGATGCCGTTCATCACAGGATAGCTGATTCCGTAAGTAGATCCATCAATTACCACTTCCAGACGAACCTCATAGCACCGGTTGATGTTACCGTTCTTATCGGTGAATTCCTGGTCACTCATAAACAGACTGGAACCGTTTGCATCCGTCAAGGTACGGATTCTTACATTCTCAGCGCCGTTCTCATACAGCAGCTTCAGGCAGCTTGCCCAGGGCAGGTAATCAGCCTTGTCCCTCTGCTTCACATACTTGGAGATGTCCAGATCGCACAGCTCTTTCCAGCTCTTAAGCATCTTCATTGACCTCCTTATCGATTTCCAGAGTCAGGGTGAAATCCCTGCCATCATGGGTCTTGCCGGTGATATAGATTCGCTCGAACTTGCCAATCCAGTCACCCTGGCTGATTTCCTCGATACTGCCAACATTCTCTGCTGTGCCGAGAACCTGGCGAAAATGCTTATTGATATAGCTCATTTTGCATATCCTCCTCTTTTTTTCTTTGCGCCACCCATGGCGTACACGCAGTTCAGAGCGACAACTACCGTTGCGGTAGATGCGATGAACTCACACACAGCGGTCCAGCCACCCTCGCTGGGGATCATGATGAATCCGTATACCGCCAGACCGATCAGACCTGCTGTGGCTGCGCCGAACAGCATTCTGGTAAAGCCCTTCCACAGGATCTTGCCGTGGTTCACGATGGCATTAACTGCGCTCTTAAAATCTTTCATTGCAATCCCTTTCCGAAGCCCCTCAGGGCATCAATGACTTGACCTTCTCTTTTGCTTCGCTCCGCATCCGTCAGGATCGGGCGATTGATCTCTACGGTGGCATTGCCCACCTGGATCACCTTCGTGCGGTATCCCTCATGGATGCCGGTTACCCATTCGTCAGTTGTGCTCATAGAGCATCCCTGCCATTTCCTCCAGCTCATCCAGGGTGATGCCCTGTGCCTCAAGAGCCTTGCCCTTCTTCTCGTACATCCTGAGCTGGTACATATACTGGCGCTTCCGGTTGCGGATAGCTTCCTCACGGCGAGCCAGCTTCACATGGGGCGAAGACTGCAGTCGGAGGATCTCCTCATCGACCATCTCATCGGACATAAATTCTCTTGCCATAGATTACTCCTCCTTCGGGTTCGTGTTTTCCGAACTTTCGGAGTAAAAAAAATATACTCCTACCTCATCATCGGAAATATTAAGAATCTTACAGATCGCGCGGATCTCGTACTGCTTGAAGTATGCTTTGTTGTTCAACTTCAGGCTCATAGATGCCTTAGTGATGCCAATTTCCTTGGCCAAGGTCTCCTGAGTGAAACCAAACTCCTTGATTCTTCCAAGCAACTTCGAATAATTGAACTCCATAGTGCCTTCCTCCTTCCGTCTGTGGTCCGTATGATGTTCGTGTTTTCCGAACTTGAGCTAATCATAGCATCCGTGTCGATTCTTGTCAAGAGGCAAGTTAAGAAAAGTCGAAATATTTTTTCGAGTACCCCGAACTATTTATTGATTTCCTTTAATTGGTGTGATATGATATATAAAGAAGGAGGTGACAAAATGAGCGGCAATATTTCAGAACCGTGTTCCGTCAGAATCAAAAAAGCACTCTCTATCAGAGGCATGAAACAATCGGAATTATGCGAAAAAACCAATATCCCCAAAAGTGCGCTCAGTGAATATATCAGTGGAGCCTATGAGCCAAAGCAAGATAGGGTTTTCCTTATTGCACAGGCACTCAGTGTTGATCCTGTGTGGCTTATGGGATTTGATGTCCCAATGGAAAAAACAATCTCCCCCAGCGAGCCGCAGCTCACCGAGGGAGAGATGACTATGCTGGAGCTGTTTAGGCTGGTACCTGAAGACAAACAGCAGCTCGTGCTTCAAATGATTCGGGCTGCCTTAAATACTCCAAAATAATATCGATGGCGATCATAGCCGCCTGTTCAGGGTTATCGTTTTCACGAATCATTCTCATCAACTCATCTTCATTCTCATTAAACATCCTCTTAATCCCCTTCCGTATAAACGATAACGAACAAGTGTTCTAAAATCAGTATAGGTGAAATTTTCTGTATAGTCAATAGACTTTTGTCGAAAACTGTCGCATTATTGGGACAGTTAAAAAGAATGTGGAGGTGCCAGCTACCAACTACCACCCCCACACCGAGGATGATAGGCCATTTCTGACCTGATTAAAGCCTATCATTTCCAGAACAAAAAATCCACAGACATATAAAAGGATTTGACGGTAATATAAGAGGGCAAAACCCTCGTATATTAGGGTGAATCCCTTGTATAATTACGAAATGAGGGCAACTTAATGAAAACAAGGCAAGATCCGTCCACCAAGCCATACTACCGGTGCCTATCCTGCGAACGATTTCGTAAGAGCTGCGGTGGAATTCCAACCAGAGATATGGACCTGCAGAGCTGGTGCGAGTATATGCGTGATGTTAAAGAACTCGCACATTTAACCAATGCTTATATCTCAAAAGAGGCAGATGTCTCCCAAAAGACCATAGAGCGAATCATGGCTATCAATATCGAACAGGACATCATGAGAGCCACCGCAAGAAGAATAGAGAGGGTCGTTATAGGTCCAGTCGGCGATCACACCTGCTACATGGATTACAGTAGCGATACTGCCGCAGAGCGAATTAACAGGCTGATGGCAGAGATCGAATACTGGCGCAAAGAGAATGACCGGAAGGCAAAAATCATCGATAAATACTTAGACAGTTAATGGAGGAAATAATTATGAACAACAAAAAAATGCTTGTATTTCTCGGAGTTGTCCTTATTGTTATCCAGTTATTAAGCTATTCTGGTATGTCCAAAATGTATGTTGGCCTGTATCCTGACTTTGACGATTTGTTATATCCAACTTATGTCAAAGATTCTGAGCTTAATGCCGAGAAAGCAATGTTTGCAGTTAGCGCAGGATTCGATAGATTTGTGTCTGGATTCGAGGACATTACTTACGGAGATGATGAATACAGAGTCATGACCGCAACGCAGATCACTTCTGCAATGGTCAGAGAGTCCTTGAATTGCAGGTCCGGTGGATCTTTCGGCCTTACTATCTATGATACAATTCTCACTATTTCTTACTGGTGTGTAGGAATCATTGGCGCTATCCTTTTATTTGTGTCAACAAAAGTTAAAGAATAAAACAAAGAGAAACGAAAGGAGTTGAGTTAATTGCCATATAATGTACTGACACCAGAATATAAGAGCAAAATATGGCTGATGTATTTAAGAAAGTCAAGACAAGATGATCCAAATGAAACAGTGGAAGAAGTTCTCGCCAAGCATGAGGCTATGCTTCAGGATTGGGCCTTGAGGGAGCTGGGCCACACCATACCGGAAGAATATATCTTCCGTGAAATCGTAAGCGGCGAGCGTATTTCGGACCGTAGAGAGATGCAGAAGGTCCTCAGAGCAATCGAGAGCAATGAGGTGGCCGGAATTATCGTCCGCGATTGCGCCAGACTTTCCAGAGGAGATCTCATCGATTGTGGAACCTTGATGTCCACGCTGCAATATACATCTACATTGGTGGCCACCCCCATGATGGTCTACGACCTGGAAGATAAAAAGCATAAGCAATTCTTCCAAGACGAGTTGCTACGCGGCAGTTACTATTTGGACTATACCAAGGAAGTGCTGGCAGCCGGCAGAGAAGTCGCAGTAACGAAAAGAGGCGCGTACATCGGGTCTGCTGCTCCGTATGGATATAAAAAAGTTAAGATAGGAAAAGTCTGCACCTTGGAGCCTCACGAGACGGAAGCGGATGTGGTCCGTATGATCTACGACCTGTATGTCAATCAGGATGTAACATTCCACTCTATCGCTCGGAAACTGGACTCCATGGGGATCATGCCGAGAACCGGTGTAACCTGGAGAGACACATCCATCCGGCAGATTGTGGCGAACCATCACTATGATGGAAAGGTCATCTGGGGAAAGCGAAAGACGAAGATCGTCATCGAGGATGGAAAGCAGATTCGCACACGGAGATGGTCCAATGAGGATGATTTCGAAATCGTAGATGGTATGCACCCGGCGCTCGTTGATCATGAGACCTTCGTAAGGGCCAATGAGAAGCGACTCAACAATCCTCGCATCATCAGAGATCTGCAGCTATCCAACCCCCTCGCAGGTATCCTGTTCTGTTCCAAATGCGGCCACGCCATGAGAAGAGTTCCATACACCCACGCTGAGCATAGATATGCCTGCCATACCCATAAGCCAGCCTGCATGAAGTCCATCAAGATGAGTGATGTCCACGAGGCAGTCATCGCAGCACTTGAACAGTCCGAGCTACCGGATCTGAGAGCAAAACTGAATGACAATCAGGGAAGCTCTCGCGCAATACAGCAGAAGATCCTGGATGGTCTGATGAAGCAGATGGCTGAGTACAAAGAGCAGGAAGAGAACCAGTACGAGCTTCTGGAGACAAAAAAATACACGCTGGAGCTTTTCGAAAAACGAAATGCAGCCCTGCGTGAGAAGATGAAGAAATGTGAAGTTCAAATCAGAGAGGCAAAAAACAATATGCCGAAGGAAGTAGACTATGCCGAGAGGATCGTGGCGCTGGAGGATGCTATAAATGCTCTCAGGGATGATTCGGTATCCATAGAGGATAAGAACCGGTTCATGAAGAAGATTGTAGATAGAATCGAGATCACCACATTCCCATTACCCAAGCGCAGCACAGGGTGTAATTTGAAAATTGACCTGCTGATTTAGTGCGCCTAGATGTGTACATCTTACTCATCCCAGTTCGTGTGGCATACGATGATATACACATCTTCTAAGACCTGATTTTCCAATACTTTATCAAAGAATTTCACAAAAAGCAAGGGGCATCCGATTTGGATGCCCCCCTTTTTTATTCTGTGGAACCTTCGGTGATTTCCTGCTTATGGAATGCCTCGTTGAATTCTGCCACTGCAGCCTCAATCAGCGTTTCCATTTCAACAGCAGAGAACTTGATGCCCTTTTCGTGCAGCAGTTCAGCAGCACGCTCCAGAGCAGCAAAGAGCTTTTCATCGCCATGGATGTCCTTGTAGACCTGCTCCACAAACTGGACAACAGTCTTTGCAACGGAGCGCTTTGTCTCATCGTTGATGTGGGTCTTGTAGATCTTCTTCAATGCATGACCCAAACAGCCGAAGACGGTAGCCAGGATCACGGTGATGATCTCAATGCCGTAGCTCCAGAAGAAATACTCAACAAAATCGTTAAACTCGAACATAATGATTCCTCCATTTTATTTTTTGATCAGATGGGATTCCAGTTCTTTCTTGGCTTCCTCCATCTGATTTTGATGGTTTCCGTCTATGCCGTGGGCAAGCAGAGCCAGCAATGCTCTCTGGGTGACACGAGTGCTTTCGTCAATACCGTCAAGGCGCTTGTTGTCATTCGCCAGGAAGGTATCGACTTCTTCCATGTGCTTTTCCAGTTTTGCAAGGCGCTGATCCTGCTGGGCATTGGGTGCTTTAAGGACCTGCACCAGCTTTACCAGCCAGTTTGCTGCGCCGCCCAGAGTGGAGATTGCGCCGGCTACAGCTAACACTGCAGCTACAATTTCAATCGTAGTCATTGGAATCACACCCCCAGCAGCTTCGCCCAGGTCAAGGGACCAACAACACCGTCATCCTCCAGGCCGTTTGCTTTCTGATAGGAAGTAACAGCCTTCTGCGTTGCGCTGCCGAAGTCACCGTCTGCGCCACAGCTCCCACAGGAATAGCCATAACCGATCAGCAGGGTCTGGAGAGCCTTGACGGTTTTTCCTTCACTGCCTTTCTTCACGGTGCTGATACCGGATACCTTCTTGGTAGAGGTAGTCGCAGGCGCTGCAGGAGCTGTTTCCACAGGCTCGTCCACAACACCCTCAGCATCATATGCCGGTCTGCCGTAGCCATAAATGCGAGAGTAATTAAGAGCGTAGCTCTTTTTGCATACACCGCCACCATTGGCTACCACACCGGATGCACCGGAGGTATTGCCCTCAATGGTGTAGACCTTGCTGGAGTCCACCTTGTAGACGATACCGGTGTGGATGGGATCGCCACCACTATGGAAGAAGATCTGGTCACCGACCTTCGGTGTATTGTGGAGCTGCCCCTTGTTCTTGTAATACTGTGCGGAGTATTTGCAGCCGGCACCTGCGCTCTTCTTGGGCTGACAGGTCAGCTTCAGTGCAGCCTCCGCGCCGAATGCCTTGACAAAGCACCAGTCCACAAAAACATCACACCAGGAATATCCATTCTTCTTACCGTTGTAGAAGTCAGGAATCGCATCCAGGTCTCTTGCGTACTTGGTGTAGTTCGCACTACCTGCATTGGCAGTATCGCTGTCAAGAGAGGCATTCGATGCCTTCTCCAGATAGCCTTCTTCTGCTAATGCAATTTCAATCAATTTACTTGCTGTGTTCGACATATTTATCCCTCCTTATTCCGTGTAACCGTACTTCTTTAATACAGCCATAACATCATCAGTCAGAACCTTCTTCAACTGACCATAAGGAAGTTTCATGATCTCAGATACGATAATATCCAGATCAGTTGCTTTCTCTTTCTTTTTAGCAAAGGACTGTCTAATGACATTGATTTTATCTTTCATGTTCATTACTCAGTCACCTCCGCATAAAGTTCGTTGATCAAAGCCTCGTATTCCGCAAGTTGCTCTCTTTCGTACGCTCTCTGTGCAGCATCCAGTTCAGCAAAAGGCTTCCACGGATAAACATGGACATAGCCCTTGCTTGTATCGTAGCAATAACCTTCGATGTATGCATCGCACTTGCCGTCAAAGGAATCTGTTTCCACGGCGGTCATGGTGCCGTCATTGACAGCATGACACTTGAAATCAGAATCAATATAGATCGTTCTCATATTGCATACACCTCCAGAATATCCACATTGACACTACCAGAAGTTTTGCTGTCGCCTCTGGCGAAGAGCAAATGCACATAATGATAGCCGCTCAAATTCGAAACATCAACCTCCAGGGTATATGTCGTATCGGCAGAAAGATTGTACTGCTTTGCCTGCGCTGCCAGACTGTTATGATCGGTACCGGTAGAAACACCAATTCTAACACCTGCACCCCAATCCTCAGAATAACTGGTGGTGTATGCAGCGTTCGATTTGAACTTAAATACGATCTTGCTCCGGCCGTCCAGATTTTCCATCTGCGGGAAGTAAAGGTATTGCGAGATGTTGTTTGTACCGCAGATGACTTTAATGGATGTGGAATTGTAGGTAACGCTCGGAGAACCGTAAGTATATCCTTTCGTCAGTGCCGTTCCGTTGCTCCACACACCATTGTTGTATAGCCACTTCGCCCAATCAACCCATGCACCGTTCTGATAGATTTTCGCAGTTTTATACACCCATGCACCGCTGATATACTGCTTTGCAGAAACAGGGCAAACCACAATGCTGTTTTTCTTCAAAGAATTGAATTCTGCAGGTGTAGATGTGCCTGTGTAAATCCAGACCATGCCTGCCGTTGCGGTTTCAGGCTGTGCTGCGCTGAATGCCCAGCTTGTGATTCCTGCATCCGTATTGACCCAGATTGTGTTTTCCTTTGGACTGGAAGGAGCAGAAGTTCCACCCACCACCTTAAAGTTCAGAGGTACGCCACCGGAAACACCGCTTTTAAAACCTTTTGCCATCAGCGGTTCACCTCCAACTGGATCGTCAGGTTCACTTCAGGCCGTTCTTCAAAGCAGGTGAAAGTCACACTGTTTTTACCTGTCTCCAGATCATCGATCATCGCAAAAGACTCTTTCTCAAGAAGTCTCGTTGCTGCATCACTGGAGTAAACAACGCTGTAGTGCGGTGTATCACTTGCAAGGATATCGCCAACCTGCATGGTGACAGTATATGGTGCGGTGCCGGTCCATGCACCTTTGGGAATCGTGATCTGCTTGACGAAGTGCAAACTGGCAGCGTAGATTATTGCATTTCTCTCAGCAGCATCAGCAGCAGCCTGAGCATTGTCTGCGGTAGTCTGAGCATAATTTGCTGTAGCCTGAGCATTGTCTGCGGCAGTCTGAGCATTGTTAGCAGTGAACTGTGCTTTTTTGGCATCGGTTACGCCACTGTTCGCCGTTTCCTGGGCAGCCTTGATAGCTGCATCAACAGCCTCCTTACCAATGACATAGTCAGCTTTCTTAGGATCGTTCTGATTCCAATTGGCTCTTGGCATGGTCGTGCCTACAGTATTGCCTCTGATCTTCATGCGATCACCTCCACAATCGTTGCCTGAATGGTGTAATCATTCGTAGGCTTATCACCGATAGCATACACCGTGACAACGCCACCGTCATTCTCTGTGGAAAAGGCGATGTCCTTGTCATGGAATATCTCAAGCTGTTCCACACTGGGCTGCAGATTTACCATGCTGTTTACGCTTACGCCATCAACTGTGACCACCTGGGAATAGGGACTGATAGCACCCTTCCAGTTAGCCGCAGGAAGATAAATTTCGGTGAGCTTCACCGCAGATGTACCGCCACCTCCAAAAGGGCCTTCCATCTGCACACTGATACCACTGGTATTTCCATACTGCTGTGCCATCACAGCACCTCCTTACTGATACTCTCGTTGACACGCACACCGTAGATCGGTTTGCCCTCAACAACTCCATTTGCCCACGCGACTCTGACCTGAGCTTTTACCGCAGCAGGCCAACAGCCGAAAGTTTCCTTCTGGCTCAAGTTGAACATCCAGAGACCTTCGCTGAATGTCACCTGTGCATTCAGATAGGTCTTTCGGAGCTGTCCAATCGTGATTTCCACATCCTTGATATCCTCTGGGGTCACCGGATTTCCTGCGTTGTTCAGAATCCTGATCCCCAGGCTATAGGAATCGCCCTGCATCATAATTTCTACCTCCTAAGATCAGTATTTTCACCTGTAGAATAGCATGGAAGGGAGGGTTCCTGGAACCCCCCCTATGTTTGTACCCATTACCAGGTCTTGTACTTCTTGATGTTCTTCTCGGTCCAGCCAAGGCTTCTGGCGATAGCGTACTTCTGGGCCGTTGTAAGACCAGTCTGTGCGCCGATTTCTGCCATAACCCTCTTCATCGCGGTCCAGTAGATAACCTTACCGTTTTCATCAACATCATTCTTTGTGTTGTTGGAGAGCTTTCTGATGTACAGGTAAATGTCTTTGGGAACATTGTCCGCAGCGCAGTGTTCATTGTATTCTCTAACTGCTGCAGCAGTAGCCCCGGCATACCCCTGCTTCTCCCAGTCGTAGGCTTGGATTTGGAAATCTGCCTCTTCCTCAGTCTTACCTTCATCGTTCACAAGTATGGCTTTCAATTGAGATGCAGAGATGTCACCTTCCTTGTATGCTTTGCCTCTGTCATCATAGGCAAAGCCATACTTTGCTTCGAAGTCCAGCTCATCAATGTACTCATCCGCTTCATCTGTGGTCTTTCCACCAATATCCATGAGAGCAGACTTGAGTTTCCTAGACGAGATTGCGCCATCCAGATAAGCAGCTCCGCGATCGGACCATGCGTAACCGTACTCCATCTTGAATGTCCATTCACCGACTTTCTGCTCAGCCTCGTCTTTGTCCATCCCAAATGCCTTGATCAGAACATTGACCGCCTGCTTCTTGGTGATCTCGCCATCCTTGTACTTGTCACCAAGTGCAGTCTGAAGCGAGGATTTCGCCTTGTTGAGTTCGCTCTTGCCGTAGGAACCGTCATCTGCCAAATCCAGAGCCGTTTCCTCAAGAGCCTCCTCATACAGACCGGCAGCGATACCTGTCTTCCCTTCATCCAATGCCTCCACAATTCTGTGGATGTGGTGCTTGGGAGTACGATCAATGCCTGCCTCAAAGGAGAGGAACTCACCGTTCGCGATGTCAATTGCGTGGAGACGGATCGCTTCGTAGGTTCTGATGATATTGTTGGCAGGAACTCCAAATACCTGAAGCGCCTTGATGACCAGTTTCTTCATGGATTCCGGTTTGGGCATCTCACCTTCCTTGAGGGAAGAGGCGATATCAAACATACTGCCACACAGATCGTTGACCGCATCCAGTACGATGTTGTCCATGATATTCTCGGACTCGCCGTACATGATAGCCTCAAAGGTACCAACCAATTCGCTGCCGAAGATGGGCATGATATAGCCAATCAGATCACCGGCAAGACTGAAACTCTGTCTCTTCAGCCAGCTCTCTGCGGTCAGTTCCTCGTCCTCATCATCACGGTAATGATTGACCTTGTAACGAAGCAGAGCGAATACGGTGGTCATGAGCTGCGCCCACACAGCAGACATAGCAACAGCATACACGGTACGACCCAGAGCCATTCCGTTTTCCTTCGTCTTGTTTGCTGTGAACCGTCCTGCAGTTACATGAAGCTGACCTGCCATCTGGTAGAGGTCGGTCTTGAACATACCCAGAGATTCGGAGATGATATCGCTCCGCTTCTGGATCTCAGGTCTGTGAAGCGCATCGGTCATACTCTGGGTGTTTTCTACGACATCGTCATAGAATTCAGCAGTTGCCTTCAGAAGCTCCTCGCCCTTAAGGCCGGTACGCTTTGCGGTGTCAATCTTAGCATATCTCCACAGGGACAGCGCAACGGCAGTATCCATTGCGGTGATCCACTTGCCAGGATTGAAAACCGCAGGCAGCTTCCCAACCAGTCTGCCAACAAGGGACTTCTTGCCTTCTGTCATAAAGGTGTGAAGCTCAGAATCAGAAAGTCCCTGTCTGCGCATCCACGCAGTTGCCGTATACTTGTCCACCTCGGCAGAGATATTCTTGTGATTTGCCATAGTGTAGAGAAGGTTTCCCACCATTCTCACAGGTCCTCTCCACTTCAGCATGGAGGTTGCGGAGTACAGCGAGCCGATCTGCTTTGTAACAACAGACAGGTTCAGAAGGAATGTAGCTCCGATGTAGCCACTCTTGATCTTCTTATACATTGCAGACTGTTCGCTATGTCTCGGTCCCTGAATATCCTGCACAGCCTGTTCGATGTGCTTGACACCTTCGACACCCCAGTTTCTCTGGATAGCAGCCTTAACAGTCGGGTCATTGCCAACAGCATCCAGAGACCGTACATTCCACACCTTGTTGAAGTTTCGAACCTCGATTGCCAGACCGTACACATTGCCAACCTGATCAATATGTCTGTCCAGAATATTGTTCAGACCGGTGATGATAAGCGGCTGAGATGCA
>ERZ808030.42-NODE-42-length-12770-cov-3.498227_pt1 | contig 12770 bp, 9 predicted proteins | sample MGYA00380186_ERZ808030 | MGnify/ENA primary metagenome ERZ808030 (study PRJEB31490, sample SAMN06133386) | cow dung metagenome | isolation source: M7 | host: cow | place: China: Chengdu | collected 2015-05 ...
TTATACGGTGTAATACTTTCCCTCTGGTGCATTTACTGCAAAAGTGTAGTCAACTGCTTCACGCTTCTCGTACATGACCTCAATACGGAAGGCCTTGGCATTCATAGTGGTGTTCTCGGTAACGAAAGAGAAGGAGAAGGCGCCACCAAGATCTATTTCTTCAGGTAGAGCTATTTCGAAATAGTCATCCTCTGTTCCATCTGCCCATGTGCCAGCGCAATATGTTCCGTTAGCACCATCAAGCATATTTGCAAAGGTCTTGCCGTTGTTGTTTCCGCTGAAATATGAATCCTTCAATTCCACTTTTTTGTCAGATGCGTCAAACAGTTCGAATGAATCAAAACTCATGCGGTTCTTGCCATTCTTGTAGTATGCACCAGATTCGGTCAAGATGAAGCGCAACTTGTTGCAAGGTGCCATATACCACAACCTTTCAGATGTAAAGTGGTATTTGCCATCTTTGGATGTAGCGTCCGTGGGGCAATCAATAAATTCTGAAACCTGCCAACGATTACAGTTGCTTGGAACATTAGTAAAGATACCAGTGCCATTATTACTATTGGTATTGCTGCCCAAATAAATATCACCGGTACCAGAAGCTCTGGAAATTAGTACGCGACCATCTTCATCTACATTCGACATCATCCATAAAGAAAAGTCTGTCGTTGTATTCCAACTATGGGTAGAACCAATATATTTCCCGGTTTCAGTCTTACTTTCCAAATAGAATTTATCTGCAGAAGGCATGATATAGAAATACTCCTCCTCTGTTTGAAAAGAAGCTGCGGTATTACCAGAAGTAGTCAAACTCAAATATGTACCTGTTGGACTCTTCAGCGTAGCGTAATGTTGGTTAAGTCCAGAATATTCTACAAGAGAAAACTTCAACCCCGTTCCCTTGTCGCAGAAAAGAGGCGAACCTGACGTGGCATTGTCCATACTGACGAATTTGCCATCAGCACGTGCAATGGTAAAGAGGCCTGTTTCTGGTTCGTTGATGGCCCATTCGTATGGGGTTGAGCCAATCACAACATTCCAGTCTCTGCTTGATGCCTGCATGGCATAGGTGCCGTTTGCGTTCTTCAGAACCCATTTGGCATTATCTGTTGTACCCTTCTCAAAATAGATGATACAAGGGTTGGTGTTTAGGCTGATGTTGTTGGTTGTTGCATTGGCATTAGCCTCATTTATCCCCAACGTCTGTATATCAAGGTACAGTCCTGACGTCTTTTCCTTCAAGGCATACATCTTGCCAGCCTCGGGATTGAACTCTGCCCATGCCGAGATGGTTCCCAGCAGGGTAAGGAGAAGAGAAAGTAGAAAAGTCTTTTTCATGCTATATGTTTTTAGTTTGTTCATTATTGCACATACTACGCACCAAAGTTAGTGTTTTATGGTATATGTCCCAAAGGATTAGGAATATAATTGCATAAAAACAGTTCCGAGTGCCCACAATAGACGCATTTTATCTATCCGGACACTCGGAACCATATTCTAAAGAATGTAATATCAGAGGATATTGAGCATTTCCCTGAGGTTGTGTATCTCGTAATGAACTGGCTCCGTTGCCTTGTTATCCTCTGGATGGGGATTGAACCACATGACATCAAGTCCGGCACCTTTGGCACCGAGGATGTCTGTCTGGAAATTGTCGCCAATCATAAGGGTGGTTTCGGGTTTGGCACCAGTCATGCGGAAAGCATAGTCGAAATATACGGGCGAGGGCTTGTTGGCACCGGCATCCTCCGACAATACTATGGTGTCGAAATAGTCCTTCATGCCACATGCCTTCAACTTGCGATACTGCACCTCGTGAAAACCGTTGCTGCACATGTGCAGGCCATAGCCACGGGACTTGAGGTAGTCCATCACCTCGTGCGCTCCGTCTACAACACCGGGCTTCACGGCACAGAGTTCCAGAAAACGGTCGCTTACCTTGAGGCAATACTCCACGCTGACGTTCTCCAATCCATGCCCCTTGCTCAGCGGACGGCGGAAACGCTCCACGATAAGGACATCGCGGGTTATCTCGCCGGCGGCATACTGCTTCCATAGTTCCACATTAGTTTGCCAATACGGAACGTGGAAATCCTCGAAGGCATTGAAGTGGCGATGCAGGCCGAAGTCCTCGTAGAGTTCACGAAGGGCTATGTCGGCATTGCCATGGGTGTCGTACAGGGTGTCGTCGAAATCCAGAAATAGGTCTTTGTATTTCTTTTCCATTATGTTGCAAAGGATGTTTATTTCTTTTTGGTGCAGCGCTTTGGGCGGGTGGATTTGGGTTTTGAGGTGCGCTTGTTCACCACATTCTGTGGCTTGCCCTCGGCAAAGGCCTTGAGGTTTTCTATGGCAATGGTCAGGAGTCTTTCCCTTGCCTCGGCAGTGGCCCATGCTATGTGGGGGGTGATGGAGCAGTTTGTTGCCTCTACCAGGGGATTGTCATTCTGGGGCGGTTCCTCTACAAGCACGTCCACTCCGGCTGCACGCAGCCTACCCTGGTTCAAGGCTTCTGCCAGAGCATGCTCGTCTACCAGCGGACCTCTGCCTGTGTTTATCAGTATGGCGGTAGGTTTCATCAGTGCCAGGCGTTCTGCATTGACCAGATGCTGGGTGTCGTCCGTCAGGGGGCAGTGCAGAGAGAGAACATCGGCCTGGGAGAAGAGTTCCTCGTAAGAAGAAGCCTTGCGTATGCCCAGCGCCTTCAGTGCCTTTGCCGACTTGCTGCTCATTGCCAACACCTGCATGCCGAAGGCCTGTGCCATCCTTGCCACCGCCATGCCTATGTTTCCAAGACCTACAATGCCCATTGTGCGGCCATCCAGTTCGGTCAAGGGTACATTGTAGAAGCAGAAGTCTTCGCAACTGCTCCAGGTGCCCGACTTTACCTCGATGGTGTATTGTGCCACAGAATTGGTGATATTGAGCAGGTGGGCGAACACCATCTGTGCCACGGACATGGTGCTGTATGCCGGCACGTTGGTGACGGTGATTCCATGCTTGGCGGCAGCCTTGGTGTCCACCACATTGTAGCCAGTGGCAAGTACGCCCACATAGCGCAACTGTGGCAGGGCATCCATCACCTCGCGTGTTATCTTCACCTTATTAACCAGCACAGCATCGGCACCCGCGGCACGTCTCACCACATCCTCGGGGGCAGTGCGGTCGTACACCTCCACCTCGCCCAAGGCACTCAATGGTTCCCACGACAGGTCGCCAGGATTGGCGGTATATGCATCTAAAACTACTATCTTCATGTATATACTATATGTATATTAGGTATAATCCTATGTGCAAAGGTAATGATTTTTTTCAAGACACTTTTAGAACCTGCAGCATTTGTTGATATATGGCATTCGCTTTGCTGCTAATGACTGGCAGGAAATACCCCAAAAAAAGACCGTGGTGCAGACATTGCATCGCACCACGGCCGGTTATTCCTTTCTTATATTGCCTGCTGTCCAATGCAGGACAAAGGTCTTACAATCCCAGTTCCTTGATGATGTTCTTGCCGCCGCCCCAGCGGTCGATAATCCAGAGGACGAAACGGATGTCAACACCGATACAGCGCTGCAGGGCAGGGTCGAAGCTGATGTCGCCAGCCATGGCTTCCCAGTTGCCATCGAAGGCAAGGCCAATGACATGGCCGTTGGCATCGAACATGGGCGAACCGCTATTGCCGCCGGTGATGTCGTTGTTGCTGAGGAAGCAGAGCTGCATCTGCTTGGTCTTCTTGTCCTTGTACTTGCCAAACTTGCCCTTCTTGAGGAGTTTCGTTATCTCGGGTTCCATGATATAGTCGGCATTCTCCTGCTGCTGGGCAATCTTGTCCAGGAGGCTCTGATGGTTGGTGAAGTAGTTGTAGTGTGTGCCGTTGGCAGTATAGTCCTTGATGCTGCCATAGGACAGGCGCATGGTCATGTTGGCATCGGAATAGTGAGCCTGGCTGGGATCCATCTCCAGGATGGCCTTGTTGAGCAGGCGCTCGTTGTACTCTATGGTTGGCATGGTGCTCTGTACGGTACCCAGCAGGTCGTAATAGGTGTCCAGTATGGCATCGGCATACTGCATGGCCATGTCTGTGTCGCGCAGGGTGCTGTCTGCCATAACCTTAGCCACGCAGGTGGTGTCCAGCAGGCAGGTCTTGGCAAAGACATCCTTGGCGTAAGCCATGGTGTTGCCGCCGTAGACACTGTCTATCAGGTTATAGAATGAGGGCAGGAACTCGCCCTTGGACCACTGGCGGTAGTTCTGCAACAGGGTGCCCATGGTCTCCTCGTCGACACGAGGTTCGTAGTCCTTGAAGAAAGCCTTCAGGTTGTCCACACAAAGGGCAGCATCCTCGGCAGTAGCATCGAAAGGCAAACGGGAAACGCGGTTTGCCACATTGCGCAACTCTATGCCACGGAAGAAGGTCTCGCTGTAGTAGGTGAGCAGAGCCATCTTTTCCTTGCGCTCGGTGTAGGCCTTCTCCAGTGCAGAGAGCACGGAACCGTACTGAGCCTTGGTGCCCTCGTCCTTGCTGTACCACTGGCGCAGGTTATCCTCGATCTTCTGCTTCTGGCCAACCACGTCCAGGTCCTTCACGGCCTTGTTCATGCCGATGGAGTTCTTCCAGTAGTTGCTGCTGCTTGCCCACTTGCTGGAATACTTCAGTTCGATGGTGCGGTCGGCATCCATCCAGTGCTTCCACACGTTCTGCTTGGCGGTGCGCACGTCGATAACGGCCTGGTTTGTTGCCTCGGTGCGCTCCACGATGCCCCAGGAAGAGAGGTAGCGGTTGGTGCGGCCGGGATAACCTATGGTCATGCAGTAGTCGCCGGGGGCATAGCCCTTGATGGATACGGGAGCATAGCCGGGAGTCTTCAGGGGCACGTTGTCCTCGCTGTACTCAGCTGGTGTGCCATCGGGCTTGGCATAGATGCGGAACATGGAGAAGTCGCATGTCTGACGGGGCCACATCCAGTTGTCGGTATCGCCACCGAACTTGCCAAGCGTCTCCGTGGCGGTGAACACCAGGCGGATGTCGTTGTAAACCTTGTAGAAGTTGGCATAGAAGGCATTGCCGCTATAGTAGGAGGCAACGCGACACTCAAGACCAGGATTCTTTTCATTGAACTCATTCTCAAGAGCAGTGCAGATGCTATCGGTGTAGAAAGCCTCCACACGTGCAGAATCCATCTTGGGAGCCTTTTCCTTATAGAGGCGTGCCAGTTCGGCATTCACACGCTCGGTGCAGTCCTCCACCCTGTCCAGGAAGCGCACATAGAGTCCGTGGGCAGGACGTTCCTGCTCGCGCTTCTTGGCAACGAAACCGTTCTTCAGGATATCGTCCTCGGGAGTTGACAATGCCTGGATGGCACCATAACCGCAATGGTGATTGGTGAAGAACAGACCCTCGGGAGACACTACCACACCTGAGCAGAAGTCGCCCAAGTTGATGACTGCGTCCTTGAGGCTGCGACCCTCTGGGTTGTACAACTGCTCGGGGGTAAGGTTGATACCCAGAGCCTTCATATTCTCTGCTGTTTTAGAGTTGATGTGCGAGAGCATCCACATGCCCTCGTCGGCACTTGCAAAGAGCGAGCACATCACTGCCGTCAAAGTCAAAATAATCTTACGCATATATCTATCAAAAATTTATTCGGTTACAAAGGTACGATTAAGAGAGCGAAATGTCAAATTTATTTGAACATTTCCGATACGACGAACGAAACAAGAGCAGAGAGTGCTCGCATTCTATGCCTTGTAAGGAGGAGGAAGACGATAGTCAACGTGAGTACCTTAGACCTTCAGGTCAGAGGTACGATTAAGCGAGCGTTAACCGATACTATTGGCGCATGAGTTTCCCTATTGGAGAACTCGAGTTTTCTTATTGGAAAACTGCAGTTCTCCAATAGGGAAACTGCACGCTTGTCGTGAAGTGTGTCTATTTTACTCCGCAGAACTCAAACATCTGCCGGTATGCTTCGGCTTTCTTGGCCAGGGAGAGGGGGTAGGCACGGGAGGAAGAGGGAAGGCGGTATAGCACCATCTGCTGTCCGTCGGCATAGAGGCCCGGTATGGGCACATACTGCCCCACTGAGGGCGTTTCGGGGATGGAGAGGGTGTGGCATAGGGTGGCGGTGGCTTTCTCGCCTGTGGTGACGATTACACGGCAATGTGGCACACGGTGCAGGAGGGCGTGGATGTCGGTGGGCAGGACAACCTCCAGGAACTTGTCCGAGGCATTGTCCTTCAGGCGGCGTACGGCAGTGGAGGTGTCGTAGAAGCCGATGCCCTTGTCGTGAAGAAAGGGGATGATGAGGTCAAGGCGGAAGGTCTTTGCCTTGGTGTCCACGAAATGGTCCTTGTTGCCAAAGAAAATGAGGCCCTCTATGCGCCAGTGGTCGTTGATGAAGTTGGGATAGTAGAAGTCCATGCACCAGCGCTTCCTCTGCGGAGGAAAACTGCCCAGGAAGAGCACACGGCAATTCTCTGGCAGAAAGGGGTGCAGAGGATGGTACTCTACCCCATCGACGGAGCGGGCAATGTTCTCAAGGTTGAGGAAGGAGGAGGGGGTATTCACATCAGATTGGCTTATCTTTTTTTACTTATTAGCTATTGGCGTCGGTTTTACTATATTTGCTACTTCCTACAGAGAATGCCATATGGAGGTAGTGATCAAGCCAAAACCGCAAGTACAAAGGTACAAAAATCTTTTGAAAGTAACGCAACACTACTCAATAGGAATCTGAATGATAGACAACCATTGTTCTGGGTCTTCCTGATTCCATACTCCGTCAATGTAGGAGGTACGAAGAGGCCCAGCAAGTTTGTAGCCTTGCTCTTCCATATAAGCAAAAGCTTCGGTGAATGACTCGTGGAAGCGTTCATAAGGACCAATATGTTTCATACATAGCGCCTTGGGCACAGCAGCAAAACGCTTGAATTGTATGATATCGTTGTCTGTGCCCATATCTTCCACCTGTTCGCAATACTCGATGTCAATGTCAGTGGGGCGATACTCTTTGTTGTGCTCAATGGTAAAGCAATAGCCTGGCTCTGTACATTTGCATCCGAGGCGGTGCATTTCGGGGCCAATTGTCTCTACACACAGTTGTCCAAGAGCAGCGTAATTAGAAATCACTTCACGATGGCTTGCTACAATAATCTCGGGCAAGGCTTGAATACTAAATTTTTCCATTTTTTTGATCTGTTTTTGAGAGTCCACCCATTTAAGCAATTGACTACGGCGCTCCATCAGCAGTTGCAATTGTCGCTCTGTCTCCTCTATCTTTTGAGTCAGCTGGTCAATGCTTGGCATCTGCGCACCATCCTCTAATAGTTCTTTGATCTCTTCGAGCGTGAAACCTTGCCGTTGGAGTCCACGAATGGTGCCCAACCGCTGCATTTGCTCGACGTTGTAATAACGATAGCCTGTCCACTCGTCTACTTCGCAGGGAAATAGCAACCCTTTTTGTTCGTAGTGGCGCAGAGTCTTAACTGTTACTTGCATCATCTTTGAGAACTCTCCGATTTTTAACTTTGTTGATTTACTCATAATCGTACGATTCATTTGCTAGCGAGTGCAAAGTTAATATATGCCCTTAGGGACGAGTCAAGAGAATTTCGAAATATTTTCAGGAAAAAGTAAAAAAAGACAAGGCATTAAGTCATATCAAGCGTAATAAAACTTAAAATCCCGATGGCACGTGGGAGCACCATCGGGATTATCATTGAGGTCCTTACATATTATATATAAGGATGCGCTGTTGGCTTAGTCGGCGAGCTTTGCCTTGATGAACTCGCGGTTGAGGCGAGCGATGTTGGCGATAGTTTCGCACTTGGGGCAAACGGCCTCGCAGGCACGGGTGTTGGTACAGTTACCGAAGCCCAGCTCGTCCATCTTGGCAACCATTGCCTTGGCACGGCGTGCTGCCTCTACCTGGCCCTGAGGCAGGAGAGCAAACTGGCTAACCTTGGATGAAACGAAGAGCATGGCAGAACCGTTCTTACATGCTGCTACGCAAGCGCCGCAACCGATACAGCTGGCGCAATCCATTGCCTCGTCGGCATCGTCCTTGGAGATGAGGATGGCGTTGGCGTCCTGAGCCTGACCTGTGCGGATGCTGGTGTAGCCACCTGCCTGCATGATCTTCTCGAATGCCATACGGTCAACCATACAGTCCTTGATGACGGGGAAACCGGCAGAGCGCCAGGGCTCTACGGTGATGGTGTCGCCATCGTTGAACTTGCGCATGTAGAGCTGACATGTTGTAGCACCACGCTCGGTCTTGCCGTGGGGTGTACCGTTGATATAGAGTGAGCACATGCCGCAGATACCCTCACGGCAGTCATGATCGAATACGAAGGGTTCGTTGCCAGCGGCAATGAGTTCCTCGTTCATCATGTCGAGCATCTCGAGGAATGAAGTATCGTCGGGGACGTTCTTCATTTCGTGCTTCTCAAAATGACCCTTATCCTTGGGACCATTCTGCTTCCAAAACTTTACAGTTACTGATATATTCTTTGCCATAATAATCTTTCGGATTAAAGGGGATTAGTTCTTATAGTTACGCTGCTGAACCTTGATAATCTCGTACTGGAGAGGCTCCTTGATGAGCTCGGGAGCAGACTCGTCGTTGTTCTGGTACTCCCAGCAACCAACGTAGAAGAAGTTCTCGTCGTCGCGCTTAGCCTCGCCTTCCTCTGTCTGGTGCTCCTCACGGAAGTGACCGCCACAGCTCTCCTCGCGGTGCAATGCATCGTATGCGATGAGCTCGCCCATGAGGATGAAGTCGCGCAGGTGGATAGCCTTGTCCAGCTCGATGTTCAGACCTTCCTTGGTGCCGGGGATGAAGAGGTTCTCGTTGAACTCCTTGCGGATAGCCTTCAGGAGCTTCAAACCTTCCTGCAGACCTTCCTTGGTACGGCCCATGCCCACGTGCTCCCACATGATGTGACCCAGCTCCTTGTGGATAGAGTCAACAGAGCGCTTACCCTTGATGTTCATCAGACGGTCGATCTCTGCCTCAACGGCCTTCTCGGCAGCCTCGAACTCGGGCAGGTCGGTAGACAGGCGTGCCCACAGCTTCTGGTCGGCCAGGTAGTTCTGGATGGTATAGGGAAGTACGAAGTAACCATCGGCCAAGCCCTGCATAAGAGCAGAAGCACCCAGACGGTTAGCACCGTGGTCAGAGAAGTTACACTCACCGATAGCGAACAAGCCGGGAATGGTTGTCTGCAACTCGTAGTCAACCCAAACACCACCCATAGTGTAGTGGATAGCGGGGAAGATCATCATGGGGTGATAGTACTCTACACCGTTAACGGTCTTGGCGAGCTTGCCGGGGTTAACGTCGGTAATCTCCTCGTACATCTCGAAGAGGTTGCCATAGCGCTGGAGAATCTCCTTGATGCCCAGACGCTGGATAGACTCAGAGAAGTCCAGGAATACGGCCAAACCGGTGTTGTTTACACCGAAGCCCTTGTCGCAACGCTCCTTGGCAGCACGTGAAGCCACGTCGCGGGGAACCAGGTTACCGAAGGCGGGATAACGGCGCTCCAGATAGTAGTCGCGGTCCTCCTCGGGAATCTCATAACCCTGCTTTGTACCTGCCTGAAGTGCCTTGGCATCCTCCAACTTCTTGGGAACCCAGATACGACCGTCGTTACGGAGAGACTCTGACATCAGAGTCAGCTTAGACTGCTTGTCGCCGTGAACGGGGATACAGGTGGGGTGAATCTGAACGTATGAGGGGTTTGCCATCACAGCACCCTTGCGGTAGCACTGGATAGCGGCGGTGCAGTTACAACCCATAGCGTTGGTGCTGAGGAAGTATGCATTGCCATAACCACCGGTAGCGATAACAACGGCGTTGGCGCTGAAGCGAACGAGCTTGCCGCTAACCAGGTCCTTGGCGATGATACCACGGGCACGGCCGTCAACGATAACTACGTCCTCCATCTCGTAACGGGTGAAGAGCTTTACCTTGCCGGTGTTGACCATGCGGCTCAGTGAAGAGTAGGCACCCAAGAGGAGCTGCTGACCTGTCTGACCCTTGGCATAGAAGGTACGGCTTACCTGTGCACCACCGAAAGAACGGTTGGCCAGCATGCCGCCGTATTCGCGAGCGAAGGGAACACCCTGTGCCACGCACTGGTCGATGATGGCGTTGCTCACCTCTGCCAGACGATATACGTTGGCCTCGCGAGCACGGTAGTCACCACCCTTTACGGTGTCGTAGAACAAACGGTAAACAGAGTCGCCGTCGTTCTGATAGTTCTTGGCTGCATTGATACCACCCTGTGCGGCGATTGAGTGTGCACGACGGGGAGAGTCCTGGATGCAGAAGTTATATACGTTGAAACCCATCTCGGCCAGAGAAGCGGCAGCACTGGCACCTGCCAGACCTGTACCTACAACGATTACGTCGAGCTTGAGCTTATTCTTGGGGTTAACCAAACGCTGGTGAGCCTTATAGTTGGTCCATTTTTCAGCAATAGGTCCCTCGGGGATTCTTGAATCTAAAGTCTTTGCCATGATTTTGGTAGATTATAGATTAATGGATTTAGTTTAATAGAAAAATTAGCAACCGAGTGCATGGCAAGCGTCAGAAACAGCACCAGCACCAGCAACAACGGCATCAAAGTCGGCAGGACGATAACCGCAGCAGAAGGCAATGGCAACGGCAACGAACATCAGGATGATGACGGTAGCAGCAATGCAGCTGATGCAACGCCAGCGGTTGAACCATACCTTACCGCTCCAACCCAAGGTCTGCATAGAGCTCCACAAACCGTGGTTCAGGTGCATCCACAGGGCAGCAAGCCAAACGAGGTAGATGACGGTGTAGACGGGGCAAGAGAAAGTCTCTGCAATCCAGTAAACGCCGTTAGTAGCCAAATGGTGGTCACCGGCACAGGGAGCCAATTCCACGAGCATCATCTTTGCCCAGAAGTTCCACAGGTGCAAACCCATACCCAGGATAACGATGATACCCAGCACGAGCATGTTCTGGCTGCTCCACTCTACCTTCTTGGGAGTGTCAACAACAGCATAACGGCTGTTGCCACGAGCACGGCGGTTCTGGATTGTCAGCCAGAAGGCATACAGGAAGTGCAATACTACCAAGCCTGCCAAACCTGCGGTTGCCACTAAGGCATACCAGTTAGCACCCAGGAAACCACAAATCATGTTGTAACCTTCAGCGCTGATGAGTGCCACTACGTTCATTGACGCATGGAACAGGAGGAAGAGAATGAGCGCAACGCCTGTTACGGACATAACCACCTTCCTACCGATTGATGAATTGATTAACCACATAGGATTTTGATTAAAGTTTAAGTGTTTATTGTTTGATTACTTTCTCTCTGCCAGGGCCCGTCGCACCCTCGCCGTGGCATGGGGGCAATGTGCGCCCTCGCACACGCATACTTAGATTTAGGTACGATAGACGCCACAAATTTAAGGTTTTTTATTTATTTGTGCAACGCTTTTAAGAAAAAGTAGAAAGAAATTCCGTACTTTTGCGAATGAAATAATAAGTGTAGATGATGGAATTCAATTACGATGTTGTTGTCGTCGGTGCCGGACATGCCGGTTGCGAGGCAGCAGCGGCCAGTGCAAGGCTTGGTGCCAGGACGTGCCTGGTAACCATGGACATGAACAAGATTGCACAGATGTCGTGCAACCCTGCCATCGGCGGCATTGCCAAGGGGCAGATAGTGCGCGAGATAGATGCCCTGGGCGGACATACGGGCGAGGTTACCGACCGCACCGCCATTCAGTTCAGGATGCTGAACCGCAGCAAGGGGCCTGCCATGTGGAGCCCCCGTGCTCAGTGCGACAGGGCAAAGTTCATCTGGGAATGGAGACAGATACTGGAGAACACGGAGAACCTGAGCATCTGGCAGGATCAGGTGAGGGAACTGCTCGTTGACGAGGAGACGAAGCAGGTGACGGGCGTGAAGACCTATATGGACGTTACCTTGCATGCCAAGAGTGTCATCATCACGGCGGGCACCTTCCTCAACGGCCTTATGCACATAGGTCGCACCCAACTGGAGGGCGGACGTTGTGCAGAACCCGCATCTAAAAAGTTGACAGATAGCATTATACGCCATGGCATAAGATGCGGACGCATGAAAACGGGCACTCCTGTGCGCATAGACGGCCGCAGTGTGCATTTCGAGGACATGGAGGAGCAGCCGGGCGACACCGTTACGCAGAACTTTTCCTTCATGGGCGAGGCACGCCCCCTACCCCAGTTGCCTTGCTGGATAACGTACACAAACCCCGACGTTCACGAGCGCCTGAGAGAGGGCCTTCCCGAGTCGCCTCTGTACAACGGACAGATACAGAGCATAGGTCCCCGATACTGCCCCAGCATAGAGACAAAGCTGGTTACCTTTGCCGACAAGGACCAGCACCAGCTTTTCCTCGAACCCGAGGGTGTGGACACTCAGGAGTATTACCTGAACGGTTTCTCTTCCTCCCTGCCCATAGAGGTGCAACTGGATGCCTTGCGCAAGATGCCTTGCTTCCGCGACGTGCAGGTGTACCGCCCTGGCTATGCCATAGAATACGACTTCTTCGACCCCACACAACTGTACCACACCCTGGAGTCAAAGGTGGTGGAGAATCTCTACTTTGCCGGTCAGGTGAATGGTACCACGGGATATGAGGAGGCGGCTGGCCAAGGTCTCATTGCCGGCATCAATGCTGCACTGAAACTTCAGGGCAAGGAGAGTTTCATTCTGCATCGCGACGAGGCATACATAGGTGTGCT
>ERZ808030.43-NODE-43-length-12628-cov-2.801769_pt1 | contig 12628 bp, 9 predicted proteins | sample MGYA00380186_ERZ808030 | MGnify/ENA primary metagenome ERZ808030 (study PRJEB31490, sample SAMN06133386) | cow dung metagenome | isolation source: M7 | host: cow | place: China: Chengdu | collected 2015-05 ...
ACGATGCCGCCGCTGCACGTTATATTGAGGCCCGTCTATCAAAGTTTGCCTTGGATGTTGTCTTCAATCCCAAAACTACGGAATGGAAACTGAGTTATGACGGCCGCAACAAGGAACCGGTGGCCTTGCCCGTGAAGTTTCCATTGTTGCTGGCACAGGGAGCGGAGGGTATTGCCGTAGGTCTGTCGTGCAAGATTCTGCCACATAATGTAGGCGAGATTTGCGAGGCTGCCATCAAGTACCTTCGTGGCGAAGAGTTCCATCTCTATCCCGACTTCCCCACGGGAGGCAGCATTGACGTTAGCCGATACAACGACGGCCAGCGTGGCGGTGCAGTGCGTGTAAGAGCCAAGATAGAGAAGCGTGACAACAAGACTCTGGCCATCACAGAGATACCCTTCGGCAAGACAACAGGTACGGCATCAAAGCCATCAACCTTCATAGACTCCATACTGAAGGCTGCCGAGAAGGGCAAGATAAAGGTGCGCAAGGTGGAGGATATGACCTCTGCCAATGTAGAGATATTGGTGCACCTTACCCCTGGCGCCTCTTCCGACAAGACCATAGATGCCCTGTATGCCTGCACGGATTGCGAAGTGAGCATAAGCCCCAACTGTTGTGTCATCGACGAGAGGAAGCCTCAGTTCCTTACCGTCAGCGACGTGTTGCGCCGTTCTGTGGACAATACTCTTGAGCTGTTGCGCCAGGAAAGGCTTATCCGCAAGGGCGAGCTCTTGGAACAACTGCACTTCGCTTCGCTGGAACAGATATTCATAGAGGAGCGCATCTATAAGGACAAGAAGTTTGAGAATGCCAAGACCATGGACGAGGCTTGCGAATGGATTGACGAGCGTCTGACACCGTGGTATCCCAAGATGGTGCGCGAGGTTACCAAGGACGACATCCTGCGCCTGATGGAGATAAAGATGGCACGCATACTGAAGTTCAACAAGGACAAGGCCGAGGAACTGATGGCACGCATCCGCGAGGAACTGGCACAGATAGACCAGGAACTGGCCAACATGGTGGAGGTGACATGCCAGTGGTTCCAGTTTATCCTTGACAAATATGGCAAGGACCATCCGCGCCTGACGGAGATTAAGAACTTCGATACCATTTCCGCCGCTACGGTGGTGGAGGCCAACGAGAAACTGTACATCAACCGCGAGGAAGGCTTCATCGGCACATCGCTGAAGAAGGACGAATACATCTGCAACTGTTCGGACATAGACGATGTTATCATCTTCTACAAGGACGGTACATACAAGGTGGTGAAGGTGGCCGACAAGATTTTCGTTGGCGAAACCGAGCGCTCGAAGAAGGAAAAGCGCAAGGTGGAGATTATGCACGTGGCCATCTTCAAGAAGAGCGACAGCCGTATCATCTACAATGCCGTGTACCGCGACGGAAAGGCAGGAAACTATTATGTGAAGCGTTTCAATGTGACCAGCATGACACGCGACCGCGAGTACGACCTTACAAAGGGAACTCCAGGCAGCCGTGTGCTCTATTTTACCGCCAACCCCAATGGCGAGGCCGAGGTGATAAAGGTGGTGATGAAACCCAACCCGAAGTTGAAGAAGGTGTTCTTCGACTACGACTTCTCTCTGCTTGCCATCAAGGGACGTGCCTCCATGGGCAACCTGTTGTCCAAGAACGAGATTGCCCGCATCACACTGAAGAGCCATGGCGGCAGCACCCTGGGCGGACGCAAGGTGTGGTGGGATCCCGACATTAACCGCATCAACTACGACGAGCAGGGCGAATACCTGGGCGAGTTCCAAAGCGATGACCAGATACTGGTTCTCCTGCCCAACGGTGATTTCTATGTTACCAACTTTGATACCAACAACCACTACGAGAACAGTATCCTGCGCATAGAGAAGTACGACGCTGGCAAGATATGGACGGCTGTTCTCTTCGACAAGGACCAGAGCGGCTATGCCTATGTGAAGCGCTTCCCCTTGGAGGCGACATCGCGCAAGCAGAACTTCCTTGGCGAGAACCCCGACAACGAACTTCTCCTCCTGACCGATACCGTCTATCCGCGCATCAAGGTGACCATGGGCGGGGCCGATGATTTCCGGGAGCCAATAGAACTGGATGCCGAGGAATTCATCGGTGTGAAGAGTTTCAAGGCCAAGGGCAAGCGTATAACAACACTTAACGTTGCTGGGGTTGAGGAACTGGAACCACTGCGATTCCCTGAAGAGCCAGCTGCCGATGAAAAGAACGGTATTGAGGACGAGGAAGAAAACCTGGACCCCGATGCAGGCAAAAGCCAGCAGGATGTGGCGGACGAACTCACTGGACAGATGCATTTGTTTGAGTAAATCCAACACTGTTAATCCATGACAATGTCTCGCCGTCTGCTTACAGGTATTGCGATGACCCTCGCAATACTATCCATGCCCTTTCGCCTCGTGGCGCAATCGGCAGGGGATTCCATCCGTACGCATTCCTTTGTCTTGGGCATAGGTTCATCGCATCAGTTGGATACATACCTGTCGCCCATAAACTATACCGGCTATCAGGTGTCGTTCGTTCGCGAAACTCTGCGAATGACACGCCTTGCCCACCGACGTGTGTCTTTCCAAAGCCTCTGGCAAGGAACCTTCTCGCAAACCTCCAACATTTCGGGCACAGCCACTGATTGGGGTGGACACATAGGGTACGACGCCTTGTGGCACTACAACTGGACACCTGTGCAGGGACTCCGGCTTATGGCTGGTGGAGCCATAGGGGCAGATGCAGGGGTGCTGTACAATTCCCGTGGAGGCAACAATCCTGCCCAGGGCAGGGTATGCGTGGACCTCTCTGCTTCCGTGATGGCAATATACAAATTCCGTTTGCGGGGACTTGATTTAGGGGTCAGGTATCAGGCAAACATGCCGGTGGCAGGTGTGATGTTCTCTCCTCAGTTCGGGCAAAGTTACTACGAGATAGGAAGCGGATATGCCGATGGAAATGCCTGCTTCTCCTACCCGGGTAATGCCTTCAGCCTGTGGCAACAACTTACCATGGATATTCCCCTTGGCAAGTACACGGTCATGAGGGTTGGCTATCTGTGCGACATCAGGCAGAGTCATGTTCATGGCATCAAGATGCACGACCGCTCGCATTCCTTCATGATAGGTTTTGTAAAGCACTTCCGCAAGGTAAAAAAGACGGAAAGGAAGACTTCGGTGATATTGTAGTGTGATGTTTACAGAGACAGACGGATGAAAAGACTATACCTTATTATATTATCAGTCCTGACGCTTGCCTCATGTGTGGATGAGGTGCAATTCGAAAATACCCCGGAGGGCAATATGGAAGCCCTTTGGAAGATTATAGACGAGCACTATTGCTTCCTTGACTACAAGGCAGAGGCCATAGGCTTGGATTGGAACGAGGTGCATGCAAGGTATCGTGGCAAGTTGAACAAGAAAATGACATCTACACAATTGCAGGAAGTGCTTTGCAATATGCTCGGCGAACTTCAAGACGGGCATGTCAATCTTTACACCGCCGCCGATGTGGGCCGCTATTGGGCATGGAAGGAGGATTATCCCTCCAACCTGAACGAAGAAATCAGGGAGGCATACCTTGGCAAGGACTATCGTATAGCAGCAGGTTTGTATTACCGCATATTGGATGATAATGTGGGATATGTCGTCTATCATAGTTTCTCCTCGGGCATAGGTGAGGGCAATATTGCCGAGGTTCTGCATCATTTGCGTTTGTGTTCGGGCCTGATTATAGATGTCCGAGGCAACGGAGGAGGACAGTTGGATTATGCCCAACGATTGGCATCGCACTTTACCAACGAACGTATATTGGTTGGTTATCGTTCTTACAAGACTGGTACAGGACATTCCGACTTCTCGGAACTAAGTCCCGAGTATTTGGAACCGAGCACAACTATCCGTTGGCAGAAGCCTGCAATAGTGCTGACCAACCGTGGATGCTACAGTGCCACAAACACCTTCGTTCGCGATATGCTGTGTTGCCCTAATGTCCGCACCTTGGGCGACAGGACAGGCGGTGGCGGTGGCATGCCATTTACCAGCGAACTGCCTAATGGCTGGCTGGTGCGTTTCAGCGCCTGCCCTCAGTATGACAAGCAGAAGCAGCACATAGAATTCGGTATCCCTCCCACCATTCCATGCGAGTTGAAGGCCGAGGATGTTGCAAAGGGCAAGGATACTTTGATAGAGGCAGCACGCAAGTTGCTCAGAGAAAGTTAAATGGCAATACGTACACAAGAATGAAGAACTTACGTTATATGGTGATATTTCCGTTACTGATGATTGCGGTGTCCGTTATCACAGGATGGAGATGCTATGACAAGGCCAGGACAGAGATGGCAGAGGACCTGAACCAGGCACTGCAACGTACGGCACTAACAGATGCCAGCGTGGAAGGTATACTTGACTCCTTGTCCTCTATGCCGGGGAGTCCTATGCTTACTTTCAACGGCACTCATCATGATTTTGCCAACTTTCTGAATATCCCTTCCCTGCGCGATACGGCACACGTCTCCTATTCCCTGGTTCAGACACATGGAGAAGGTCATGAAACCGGAACTTTCCATGCACGTATATGCAGTGATACAATAATGCTGGCAGGATGCGGTACCAAGGGTAACGAGGTGGTTCTCGCGGTGCGTGCCTATGCCAATCCATCCATGGCAAGCGTGTTCGGTCATGCCGGCATGGAATGGCCAATGTTTTCTCTCCTTGCGGGTTTGCTGATGCTTGTCTTTATGCTTGCCAACCGCAGGCTTTTCAAAGTGGTGGCTGTCCATTCATCCATGCGTGCTAACCTAACTCTGACTCCCATGCAGGAACAGCTTATGAACATGTTTCTGGAAAGTCCCACCCGTACTCTTACCAAAGAGGAGATATGTTCTGCCCTTTGGCCAAAGAAGGATAATCCCGATGACACACTATATACCTTCATCAGCAGAATGAAGTCTTCGCTGGCAAGACAGTCTTCCTCATACAGGATAGAGAACAAGAGAGGGCGGGAATACTTCCTTGCCGATGAAAAGGGAGATTTTGCCCGCCGGTAGTGTTGATGAGGTAATGCAGTACCTTTGTTGTATGGTAATTGTAAGGGTAATGTAAGGTAGATTTTGCATGAAGGTGTGCCCATTGTTCATACCTTTGCCGGAGAAACCTAATCCGTGCAATCATGCAACAAATCCGATTCAAACTTGTTGACCGTATCGTGGGGTGGCTGGTCTTTGCCATTGCCGCCACGGTCTATTGTCTTACGGTTGAGCCTACAGCCAGCTTGTGGGATTGCTCCGAGTTCATCATTTCCGCTTACAAACTGGAGATAGGTCATCCGCCAGGCGCACCGTTTTTCATGCTTACGGCCAACCTGTTCTCCCAGTTCGCTTCCGACCCATCCCAAGTGGCATATATGGTGAATATTATGTCTGCCTTGCTCAGTGCCGCATGCATAATGCTTCTGTTCTGGACGGTATCGCACCTGATGCGGCGTCTGGTGTGCGGTTATGGCGAGGTGGAACGTGTGCAGGACCTCATCCTGATAGAAGGTTCCGCCATGGTGGGTGCTTTCGCCTGCATGTTCAGCGACTCCTTCTGGTACTCTGCCGTGGAAGCAGAGGTTTATGCCTATTCCAGTTTTCTTACGGCACTGGTGTTCTGGCTTATGCTCAAGTGGGAGGACGAGGCAGATAGTCCAGATTCCAATCGTTGGATATTGCTGATATCATATCTGATAGGTCTTTCCATAGGTGTGCATCTGCTGAACCTCCTTTGCATACCTGCCATGGTGCTGGTTTACTATTTCAGGAAGACGAAGAAGACAACGATGTGGGGAGTGTGCAAGGCTCTGTCGGTTAGTTTTCTTTTGCTCGGCGGCATACTATATGGGCTTGTTCCCGGTGTCCTGTGGCTGGCAGGCAGGGCGGAACTTTTGGCCGTTAACCTGCTGGGCCTTCCCTTCAATTCCGGACTTGCAGGCTTTATCCTGTTGCTTTCAGTGCTGATTGTTTGGGGACTATGGCGATTGCGTGGGACGGGGAGGCTTGTGCTCTCCTGTGTAACCTTGATACTTGTGGGATTCAGTTGCTATGGCGTCATCCTTGTCCGTTCCTCTGCCAATCCGCCGATGGATGAGAACTCTCCGGAAGATGTCTTCGCACTGAAACGCTATCTCAATAGGGAACAGTACGAAGACAATCCCTTGTTCTATTGGCCTACCTACAAGGCAAAGCCTGAGTACGAGCGTAAGGGCGACTTTATGGTTGCCAAACGCAAGGAGGGGGAGACCGTCTACCGCAAGTCGGAGAAGACGGGGCGCTACATGGATGTGGGCAAAAAAATAGAGTATGTTTACGACCAGAATATGCTTTTCCCACGTATGCACTCTTCGCGCCATGCCCGGGCTTACGAGCAGTGGATGGGTGGTGTGGAAGGTCCTACGATGAAGGAAAACATCGGTTTCTTCGTGTCCTACCAGTTATATTATATGTATATAAGGTACTTCCTGTGGAACTTCGTGGGCAGACAGAATGATATTCCCGGCAATGGCGAAACGGAGCACGGCAACTGGATAACGGGCATAGATGCTATAGATGGTTTGCTTTTGGGGTGTGATATGGGCAAACTGCCTTCTGACTTAAGGGAGAATAAGGGTCGCAATGTCTATTATGCCTTGCCATTGCTCTTGGGTATATTGGGTATCTGTTGGCAACGAAGAAAGGGGGAGCATGGCAGAAACCAGTCTCTCATTACCTTCTGGCTGTTCTTCATGACTGGAGTGGCGATAGTCCTGTACCTGAACCAGACACCTCTGCAGGCCAGGGAAAGAGACTATTCCTATGCAGGTTCCATCTATGCCTTTTGCATTTGGGTGGGTCTTGGAACGGGTGCGGTGGTGTCGTTGCTGAGACGCTTGAAGTTTGGAGAGCGGTCATCGGTGATTGTTGGTGTGCTTCTCTGTCTGCTTGTCCCCATACAGATGGGATGTCAAACTTGGGACGACCACGACCGTAGCGGACGATACGCATGTCGCGACTTTGGTCAAAACTATTTAGAGAGCGCACCGAAGGAGGGCAAACCCATCATCTTCTGTAATGGCGATAACGACACCTTTCCCCTTTGGTATATGCAGGAAGTGGAAGGGAAGCGAACGGACGCAAGGGTGTGCAACTTGTCTTATGCCAGTGCCGACTGGTACATTGACCAGATGCTGCGTCCTGCCTACGATTCTCCTGCCTTGCCATTGGGATGGGAAACCGAAGACTACAGTTATGGCAACAATGATGCTGTACGCTTAGAACCAGAATTGCACGACAGAGTGCTGGCATTGTACCGGCAGGAACCGCATACCCTGAAGAGGATACTTGGCGAGGAACCCTTTGATATGGAAAACATCCTGAGGCATTGGGTGTTCAACCGTACGGACGGTATGAGCGAGGAAGATGTACGTTTGAGGCAATATGTGAAGGCACTTGCCTGCGGACGAGAGGACGAATGGGAAACGCTGGACATACGTTGCATCCCCACGGACACGGCCTTTGTAATGCAGAAGTCAGGAGAGAAGATGCCTCTTTCCTTTGCTGGCATGGACATGCTCCTGAAAAGCGACCTGCTGATACTCCAACTTCTCGTAAATGACGATGAAGCCAGACCTTTGTACCTGACAACGTCCATGAACATAGACGAAAGGCCATATCTGAAACCTCACCTTGTACTGGAGGGCCTGTTGTATCATATCGTTCCTTCAGATACTACAGAAACGGAAACACGTGTAAACGTGGAACGCCTGTACGAGAACATCATGAAGAACTTCTCCTACGGTGGTTTGTCTGCCGGTAATGTGTATGCCGATTATGACGTGCGTAAGATGGCATACGGACATCAGCACAAGATGGCAACCCTGATAGATGCCTTGCTTGAACAGGGCGACAATGAACGTGCCATGGCGGTGGTTCGCAAATGGCAACAGGAAATGCCTCAGCAAGTTGTTCCCTACGATGCAGCAGTCCTTTCCATGCTGAATTGTCTATACCACACAGGACATCATGCTGAAGCAGATACACTCGCACGCGATATGCTCTCCCGGAGCTTTGAATGGCTGGGATGGATAGATACGTTAAATCCGGAGAGGCGTCGCGGTTCTGCCTTAACGGAATACCAATGGAAACGAATTATGAATAAGATAGTCTCGCTGCTGTATCATTACGACAGGAAAGAACTTCTTGCAATCAGTTTTCCTGAACAAACTTCAAAATAATGCTTATGACCTTGAAACGAATCTTTCTGGAATATCCACACTATGTGATTTGCATTCTTTCCATATCTCTTGTCCTGACGGGCCTCCTGCTTATGGCAGGGGAGGGGAGTACTAACGAAACCTTCTGCTCCGACATCTTTTCCGCGCGAAGAGTAATCATTGCCCCCATTCTATGCTTCGTCGGTTACTTGCTGCTTATTCCTGCCATAGTATGGCATGGAAACGCATCGCATGGTTCATAGATACTAATGGTTGAGCAGTACCGCTGTGTCGGTACTGGAGTACTCTTGTTTCGGTACTGCAGTACCGCTGTGTCGGTACTGGCGTGCCGATGGCTCTTGTTATAGGACACATGAACCTGCCTGGTGAAAAAGAAAAGAGGGGCCGAATGACTCCTCTTTCCCGTTGTACGCCTGATAGGACTCGAACCTACACGCATCGCTGCACCAGATCCTAAGTCTGGCGTGTCTACCAATTCCACCACAAGCGCAACTTAGATAATGCAAAGGTACGAATAAGTGCGTGATTTTCCAAATTTATTTAAGGAAATCCGAAAGTGGATACCTTATATGTAGGTTGGAGGTATGAAAAAGAGACTTATGTGACCCGTAAAAAGCAAAAAAGAAGGACAGATACCGATGTGGAAATCTGTCCTTTTGTGTCCGAAAGCGGAAATTATTATTCCTTGACTTCCTTCACCTCTGCTACTCTGCTCTGGAACTCGGGGCAGGGCTTGAAGGCGGGGATATAGTGCTCGGGAACGATGATAGTTTCCTTCTTGGTGATGTTGCGGGCTGTCTTGGCGGCACGCTTCTTCAGATTGAAGGTACCGAAACCACGAAGGTAAACGTTTTCACCATTTGCCATGGTCTCCTTGATGATGTTCATAAGAGCCTCAACAGAAGCCAGAGCAGTAGGCTGGTCGATGCCAGTTTCATGAGAAATGGCACGTACGAGTTCTTGCTTTGTCATAATTTTTGTGTTGTATTTATTCTGTTTGTATGTCGTCGTAGAATGGGTTATTTTCTGACTTTTAGCCAATTGGAATGCAAAGGTACAAAGAAGAGCGTTAATACGCAAACAAAAGCAGTGTTTTGTTGCAGTGTTGTGCGAAAGAATGCCCGCTTATTCCTCTTCTGTCAATGCTTCGTATAGTTGTGAGGCCTTGTCCTTGATGTTATACTGATAATACAGATAGTCAAGGTAGGCGTAGATGTAGACAAGTATGACAAAGCAAAGCCAACCGGTCAGTATGGGATGAGCTTTTATGAATTCAAGCATAATGTCAGTTTTATTGTATGAACTTTAGTCTGCCAGGCATGCCTCCAGTTTCTGCCGAAGGTCGTCGGTGTCCATGTGTATGCCTATGAATACAATCTTCTGCATGCGGTCGCCATAGGTTGGGTCCCAGTCGTCCTGCAGTCTTTGGTCACGTGCCAGTATGGGCTTTAGCTCGTCCTCTGGCATGGTGGCATACCACTGGCCTGCCTGGTGCAAGGATACCTGACGTCCAGCCTGTTCAAACAGGTAGCACATGTGTTCTTCGCCCTTGAAGTAGCACATGCCCTTGGCGCGTACGATACTCTTGGGCCACTGGCGTGCAATGAAGTGGTCAAAGTTGCCGAGGTTGAGCGGGCGGCGGCTATAGAACACCCAGGTGCCAATGCCGTACTCGTCGCCATGTGGGTGTTCGGCATCGTGATGGTGTCCGCAACAGCAATGCCCGTCTTCATCGTGATGATGATGATGTTCGTGCTCGTGCTCGTGCTCGTGATGGTGATGTTCGTCTTCGTCTTCGTCTTCGTCTTCGTCTTCGTGTTCGTGTTCGTGTTCGTGCTCGTCTTCGTGGTGATGATGCTCCTCCTCGTGATGAGGCTTGTCCAGTTCCTCTATCCATTTGGCTGAGGTGGCAACAGTTTCAAAGTCGAACATGCCGGTATTGAGCAGCATGTCAAGGTTGACATCACAGAAGTTGCATGTTATGATGTTGGCCTTTGGCTGTATGGTATGCAGTATGGTGTGTATGCGTCCCAGTTCCTCGGCCGTTACTTCGTCGGCCTTGTTCAGCAGGATGGTGTTGCAGAACTCTATCTGCTGGATAACCAGGTTGGCTATGTCGTCCTCGGCAATGGTCTTGCCTGTGAGGTCCAGTCCGCAGCCAAACTCGTCCTTCAGTCTCAGTGCGTCCACTACGGAGCAGATGCAGTCCAGAGTGGGGATGTGTGTGATGGGACCAGCATTGAAGGTGTTCAGGTCCAGTGACTGCTGATAGGCGCAGATTGTCTGCGCAATGGGCGAGGGTTCGCAAATGCCGGATGCTTCTATGACGATATAGTCAAAGCGTTCCGACTTCATCAGGTCGCGCAACTGAAGCACGAGGTCCATCTTCAGCGAGCAGCAGATGCATCCGTTCTGTAGTGCCACCAGAGATTCGTCCTGCTGGTCCACTACGCCGCCCTTCTGTATCAGGTCGGCATCGATGTTCACCTCGCCGATGTCGTTGACGATAACGGCAAAGCGTATACCTTTTCTATTATTAAGGATACGGTTGAGCAAGGTAGTCTTGCCACTGCCCAGGTATCCAGTGATGAGTAATACTTTAGTTTCTTTCATCTTACCAGAACTTGTTGGTGTCGGGGTTGTATTCCATGCCTATGCTGCCCAGTGTGGTGGTGAGAATTTCCTTCTCAATGTTCATGTCTTCGCACAAGGCATCCAGAGTGGGGTAGTAGTCCCTGAGCTTCATGTTGATGATGCTCATGAGCATGAAAGGGTCGTGTGGAAGGTCTTTCATCCTATTTCTTGCTTGCAGGGTCGCAGGTCAGTGAAATACCCAGTTTCTTCAGTATCTTCTGGTCGACCTGGCTGAGCATGACGGTGGCATGTGCCTGCAGACCGTTCAGTTCGGGCAGCATGGCCAGGGCACGGCGGCAATTGACGTCGTTCAGCGAGAGGACAGACAATGCCACGAGTACTTCGTCCATGTGCAGACGGGGATTGTTGCCTCCGAGGTAGTCCACCTTGGTCTTCTGTATGGGTTCGATGAAGTCCTGTGAAATGAGTTTCACCGAATGGTCTATGCCTGCCAGAGGCTTGATGGAATTGAGCAAAAGACTTGCACAGGTGCCCAGCAGAGGACTGCTTCCGGCGGTAATCATGGTGCCGTCGCTCAACTGGATAGCAGAAGACTCGTCTCCACTCTCCTGAGCACGATTTTTAGCCGCTACGGTTGTGGGTCTGTCATCGGTGGAAATGTTCGCCTGCTTCATCAGAAGGCGTATCTTGTTCACCTCTGTCTCGTTCATTGCCCCCATGGCCATCTTATTGACAGCAGTGTAGTAGCGGCGGATAATTTCCTGCTTGGATGCTTCGCGGCAAACTTCGTCATCGGTAATGCAGAAACCGAGCATGTTCACGCCCATGTCCGTAGGACTCTTGTAGGGGCATGTTCCGTAGATGCCGTCAAAGATGCTGGTGAGAACGGGGAAAATCTCCACGTCGCGGTTGTAGCTGATAGCAACCTGGTTGTAGGCCTCCATGTGGAATGGGTCTATCTCGTTGACATCGTTCAGGTCGGCAGTAGCAGCCTCGTAGGCCATATTCACTGGATGTTTCAAAGGAAGACTCCAAACCGGAAATGTTTCGAATTTAGCATATCCGGCCTTAACTCCTCTCTTATTTTCATGATAAAGCTGACTAAGACATACTGCCATCTTTCCACTACCAGGACCCGGAGCAGTAACAATTACCAACGGACGGGTAGTTTCCACATAATCGTTCTTACCAAAGCCCTCATCAGAGTCAATCAAAGCCACATTATTAGGATACCCTTCAATGGTATAATGATAATAGACCTTTATACCCAAACGTTCCAAACGGGCTCTGTAAGCATCTGCACTTGACTGACCGTTATAGTGGGTCATCACGACGCTGCTTACATAGAAACCTACGTTCTCGAACTCACCGCGCAGACGGAGCACGTCCTCGTCGTATGTGATTCCGAGGTCGCCGCGGACCTTGTTCTTCTCGATGTCTTTAGCGCTGATTACAATGATGATTTCCGACTCATCCTTCAGCTGCTTCAGCATGTCGAGCTTGCTGTCCGGCTTAAAACCGGGCAGAACTCTGCTGGCATGATTGTCATCGAATAATTTACCTCCGAATTCGAGGTAGAGTTTATCCCCGAACTGAGCGATGCGCTTCTTGATCTGTTCGGACTGTATCTTAAGATACTTTTCGTTATCAAATCCCGTTTTCATACGGGATACAAAGATAACTTTTCTTCCTTGTGAAAACAAGAGGAAAATGTAAAAATAATTTCATGATTATAGCCTTACTCCTACCCCGAACATCAGGTTGTGGCTGTATAGAA
>ERZ808030.44-NODE-44-length-12371-cov-4.127623_pt1 | contig 12371 bp, 23 predicted proteins | sample MGYA00380186_ERZ808030 | MGnify/ENA primary metagenome ERZ808030 (study PRJEB31490, sample SAMN06133386) | cow dung metagenome | isolation source: M7 | host: cow | place: China: Chengdu | collected 2015-05 ...
AGCAAGTATGCAGGACCTTGGAACATCAACAACAACACCGTCAAATAACGAGTAATTTGATCCATTTTTCTACGTCCACTCTCGCCTTCGCGTTGCAATTTTTGGAAGTATGGGATAGCCATACCCAACAATTGAACAACGATAGATGCCGTAATGTATGGCATGATACCAAGGGCAAAGATGGATGCATTCGAAAATGCACCCCCTGAGAACATATCCAACAACATCATCAAGCCGCTATTTGTAGAATCGCTTAATTGTTTTAAACTATCTACATCTACACCAGGTAGAAGGATATACGAGCCTAAGCGATAGATTACCACAAAGAAGAATGTAGTAAGCAAGCGACTGCGTAATTCTTCAATCTTAAAGATGTTTTGTATTGTTTGAATAAATTTTTTCATAGTAACGAATTATAATGTTACCACACTACCACCTGCTTTTTCGATGGCTTCGATGGCTGCTTTAGAGAATGCGTGTGCACTCACTTCTAGTTTAGCGGTCAACTCACCTTTGGCCAAAATTTTAACCAATTGTTTTGAAGAAATGTAACCAGCTTCTACCAAATCAGAAACAGAAACTTTTTCTAGATTTTTAGCAGCTGCCAATTCTTGCAATACAGACAAGTTGATTGCTTTGTACTCTACGCGATTGATGTTTTTGAAGCCAAATTTAGGCAAACGACGTTGCATAGGCATTTGACCACCTTCAAAACCAATCTTTCTCGAGTAACCAGAGCGAGATTTAGCACCTTTATGACCACGAGTAGAGGTACCGCCCAAACCAGAACCAGAACCACGACCTACTCTTTTACGTATTTTTACAGAACCTTCTGCAGGTTTCAAATTACTTAAATCCATGTCTCTTTTTGTTTAAATGTAAAAAGAATTATTTCACAACTACAACCAAGTGTTTAACTTTGTTGATCATACCCAAGATTTGTGGAGTATCTTCTTTTTCTACCACCGAGTTCAATTTTCTTAGACCAAGGGCATCCAACGTTCTTTTTTGGTCGATAGGAGCGCCAATGCGACTCTTTACTTGTTTAACTTTAATTGTTGCCATCGTATTAATTATTTACCGGTGAACACTTTTTCCATAGAAACGCCACGTTGTTGAGCAACAGTGTAAGCATCTCTTAATTCTGATAGAGCTAAAATTGTAGCTTTTACCAAGTTGTGAGGGTTAGAAGAACCTTTAGACTTAGCCAACACGTCGGTAATACCAACGCTTTCCAACACAGCACGCATAGCACCACCAGCTTTAACACCGGTACCAGTTGTTGCAGGTTTGATGAAAACTTCAGAACCACTGAAACGTGCAATTTGTTCGTGAGGAATAGTTCCTTTCAATACAGGAACTTTGATCAAGTTTTTCTTAGCTGACTCAACTGCTTTAGCAATGGCAGCTGTTACTTCACCGGCTTTACCAAGACCCCAACCTACAATACCGTTTTCGTTTCCAACAACAACGATAGCAGCGAAGGTAAAGGTACGGCCACCTTTGGTAACCTTAGTAACACGATTAATGGCTACTAATCTATCTTTTAACTCACTTTCGTTCGTTAATCTTACTTTGTTATTTTTATCTGCCATAATACTTAAAATTTAAGTCCTGCTTTACGAGCGGCTTCTGCCACTTCTTTAACTCGACCATGATACAAGAAACCGTTACGGTCAAATACTACGGTTTCGATACCAGCTGCGATTGCTTTTTTAGCAATCATTTCGCCAACTTTTGCTGACTTTTCAGTTTTGGTCATTTTTTCTTTGATACCAACCGAAGATTCAGCCAACAAAGTTTTACCTGAACCATTAGCAGCGGTGTCGTCAATCAATTGAACATAAATTTGGCTATTGCTTCTGAACACCGACATACGAGGTCTTTCGGCAGTGCCCGAAATTTTACCACGAACACCAGCCTTAATTTTCAATCTTCTTGCTATTTTATCTGTCATGACGTTGCGTTTTTAATTATTTGGCACCTGCTGATTTACCAGCTTTTCTACGAATTTGTTCGCCTACGAACTTAATACCTTTTCCTTTGTAAGGTTCAGGTTTGCGGAACGAACGAATTTTTGCACAAACTTGACCCAACAATTGTTTGTCACAACTTTCTAGGGTAACAAGAGGATTTTGGTTTCTTTCGCTCTTGGTTTCAACCTTAACTTCGTTAGGTAATTTCAAGAAAATGTTGTGGGTATAACCCAAAGCGAATTCAATTACTTGACCTTGGTTAGATACACGATAACCTACACCAACCAATTCAAGGGTTTTTTGATAACCTTTAGATACACCAACAACCATGTTGTTAATTAAAACGCGATACAAACCGTGCATAGCTTTGGTTTGTTTTTCGTCGTTAGGACGAGTACAAACAACTTCGTTTCCGTTGATTTCTACAGAAATGATAGGATTGATAGTTTGTTTCAACTCACCTTTAGGACCTTTAACGGTCACTTCGTTGCCGTTAACAGTAACTGTTACACCGGCAGGTATGCTGATAGGTAATTTTCCAATTCTAGACATCTTTCTATCCTCCTCAATTAATAAACATAACACAATACTTCACCACCCACGTTCAATTCGCGAGCTTCTTTGTCGGTCATTACACCTTTAGAGGTAGAAATGATGGCGATTCCCAAACCGTTCAATACACGTGGGAGATCTTTATGGCTTGCATATTTACGCAAACCTGGAGTAGATACACGCTGTAATTTTTTAATAGCGTTTACTTTGCCAGCTTTGTCATATTTCAAAGCCACTTTGATGGTACCTTGAGGACCATCTTCTTCGAACTTGTAGTTCAAGATATATCCTTGTTCAAACAAGATCTTGGTAAGTTCTTTTTTAAGATTTGACGCAGGAACCTCCACTACTTTGTGGCCAGCTTTGATTGCATTGCGCAAACGCGTCAAATAATCTGCTATTGGATCTGTCATAAGTTAAAAATTAAATTAATCAGGACTGCCCTGACAATATTTAGTTATACTTTCTTTTGTTTAATTTTGATTACCAGCTTGCTTTTTTAACACCTGGGATTAAGCCTTTAGAAGCCATTTCGCGGAATTGGATACGAGACAATCCAAATACACGCATATAACCTTTAGGACGACCAGTGATTTTGCAACGGTTGTGTAATCTAACCGGAGAGGCATTTTTAGGAAGAGCTTGCAAAGCTTCATAATTGCCTTCTGCTTTAAGTTGTTCTCTTTTAGCAGCAAATTTGGCAACTAATTTTGCTCTTTTCACCTCGCGGGCTTTCATTGATTCTTTTGCCATAATCTATTCCTTATTTTTTAAAGGGTAAACCAAATTCTTTCAACAAAGCATAAGCTTCTTCGTCGGTTTTAGCCGAAGTAACAAAGGTAATGTTCATACCCATGATTTTAGAAACAGCGTCAATGTTGATTTCTGGGAAAATAATTTGTTCTTGGATACCAAAGGTATAATTACCACGACCATCCATTTTGCTGTTAATACCTTTAAAGTCGCGGATACGAGGCAATGCAACGCGTACCAATTTTTCTAGGAATTCGTACATTTGATCGCGACGAAGGGTAACACATACACCAATAGGCATTTTTTTACGCAACTTAAAGTTAGAGATGTCTTTTTTAGAGTAAGTTGCTACAGCTTTTTGGCCAGAAATTGCGGTCATTTCGTTGATTGCAATTTCGATGATTTTTTTGTCTGCAACTGCTGCACCTAAACCTTGGTTCAAAACAATTTTTTCCAAAACAGGCACTTGCATGCTTGATTTGTAACCAAATTGTTTCATCAAAGCGGGAGCAATGCGTTCTACGTAATCTTTCTTTAAACTAGCGGTATTCATTATTTAATTTCCTCCCCTGTTGTTTTAGCGTAACGCACTGATTTGCCATCCACTTTTTTACGACCAATACGAGTAGGTTTGTTGTTTTTGTCTACTACGTTTAGGTTAGAGATGTGAATGGGAGCTTCTTTTTTCACGATGCCACCTTGTGGACTTTTTGCATTAGGTTTGGTATGTTTAGATACCATATTTACACCTTCTACGATAGCACGTTGTTTTTCAACTTGCACTTCTAAAACGCGAGCGATTTTACCTTTGTCATCGCCTGCGTTTACATAGACGGTATCACCTTTTTTGATGTGTAACTTTGTCATCTCAGAATTGTTTTTTCGAATTAAAGTACTTCAGGTGCTAACGAAACAATTTTCATATTAGTTGCACGCAATTCTCTGGCTACAGGTCCGAAAATACGGCTGCCTCTCATTTCGCCAGCTCCGTTCAACAATACGCAAGCATTGTCATCGAAACGGATGTACGAGCCATCAGCACGTCTGATTTCTTTTTTGGTACGAACTACCACTGCCTTCGAAACGGCACCTTTTTTAGTATCACTTGAGGGGATTACCGATTTAACAGCCACAACAATAATGTCCCCTACTGTGGCATAGCGTTTGCCAGTACCGCCCAATACGCGAATACATAGCACTTCTTTTGCGCCACTGTTGTCGGCTACGGTAAGTCTTGATTCTTGTTGTATCATGGTTTATTTTGCTTTTTCGATAATTTCAATCAATCTCCATCTTTTGAGTTTACTCAATGGACGAGTTTCCATAATTCTTACCGTATCACCAATACCACATTCGTTGTTTTCGTCGTGTGCGTGGTATTTTTTTGTCTTGTTTACGAATTTACCGTAAATAGGGTGTTTTTCTTTCCACTTGACAGCAACGGTAATGGTTTTGTCCATTTTGTTGCTTGATACGATTCCTTGTCTTTCTTTTCTTAGGTTTCTCATATCCGGTGTTTTATTATTTGTTTATTTCTCTTTGACGCAACTCGGTTTCTAAACGAGCAATAGTTTTGCGTGATTCACGAATTTGACTTGGATTGTCAAGCGGAGAAATAGCATGGCTCAACTTTAATTTAGCAAGAGTAGCCTTTTCGCTTTCGAGTCTTTCTACAATCTCTTTGTCTACTAACTTTTTAACTTCTGCTGTTTTCATACTATTTACGCATTTTCAGATTCATAATCGTAGTCACGTCTTACTACAAACTTGGTAGTAATTGGAAGTTTTTGAGCAGCCAAACGCAATGCTTCTTTAGCAATTGCAAATGGAACGCCTTCTACTTCAAACAACATACGGCCGGGAGTAACAGGAGCTACATAGCCTTCTGGGTTACCTTTACCTTTACCCATACGTACGTCAGCGGGTTTTTTAGTAATTGGTTTATCGGGGAAAATTCTCACCCATACTTGACCTTGACGTTGCATGTATCTGGTAACAGCAATACGAGCCGCTTCAATTTGGCGACCGGTAATCCATTTTGGTTGCAAGGCCTTTATACCGAAAGATCCAAAAGCCAATTGGTTACCACGGCCAGCGTTGCCTTTCATGGTACCCTTTTGGGGTCTTCTGAACTTAGTCTTTTTAGGTTGTAACATAATTTCTTGAAATTAACAGATTATTTTTTTCTCTTTTTGAAACCTTTGCCATTGTTTCCACCCATTGAGTGGCCTTCTTTGGCGTTGGTAAATTGAGGAGTAAGGTCTTTTTTGCCATAAACTTCGCCACGGCAAATCCAAACCTTAATACCAATAAGACCTACCTTGGTAAGTGCTTCGCATTGTGCATAGTCGATGTCTGCACGGAAAGTGTGAAGAGGAGTACGTCCTTCTTTGTACATTTCCGAACGAGCCATTTCAGCACCGTTTAGACGACCAGACACTTGAACCTTGATACCTTCTGCACCAGCGCGCATGGTAGCTGCGATAGCAGTTTTTACAGCACGACGGTAAGCAAATTTACCTTCGATTTGACGAGCGATGTTGTTACCAACGATTTCTGCGTCCAAATCAGGTTTCTTAATTTCAAAGATGTTAATTTGTACGTCCTTATCGGTAATTTTTTTCAATTCTTCTTTCAACTTATCAACTTCTTGACCGCCTTTACCGATAATCATACCGGGACGAGAGGTGCAAACAGTGATAGTGATCAATTTAACAGTACGTTCAATAACAATACGTGATACGCTGCATTTAGCCAAACGGGCTTGCAAGTATTTTCTTAGTTTAGAATCTTCCAAGATGGTATCACCATAGTTTTTACCACCAAACCAGTTGGAATCCCAACCTTTAACGATGCCTAAACGGTTAGCAATTGGATTTACTTTTTGTCCCATACGATCAGTCTTTGTTATTGTTAGCACTATCAACACAAATGGTTACGTGATTTGAACGTTTACGGATACGATAACCGCGGCCTTGAGGAGCGGGACGTAAGCGTTTCAAAGTACGACCACAATCTACGAATACGGCACTTACTACCAAGTTTTCGTCTTCAGCTTTTTTACCGGTTTTTTGTTCCCAGTTAGCGATAGCTGAACGAAGCAATTTCTCTAAACGAGCAGCTGCTTCTTTTGTCGAGAACTTCAACATACCAAGTGCTTTGTACACTTCAACGCCACGAATCATATCAGCGACCAAGCGCATTTTACGGGGCGATGTAGGCACATCATTTAGCTTTGCAAAGTAAAGCGCTTTCTTAGCTTCTTTACGTTTGTCTGCTGTTTGTTTTTTTCTAACACCCATATCTAATTATTTTTATTTTCTGTTACCACCATGGCCTCTGAAGTTTCGAGTAGGAGCGAATTCGCCTAGTTTGTGACCTACCATATTTTCTGTAACGTACACAGGGATAAATTTGTTACCATTGTGAACAGCGATGGTGTGGCCAACAAAATCGGGAGAAATCATCGAAGCTCTCGACCAAGTTTTGACTACTGATTTTTTATTTGCTTCATTCATTGCAATGACTCTTTTTTCAAGTTTTACGCAAATAAATGGGCCTTTTTTTAATGAACGACTCATAATACTTCTCTTAGATTAAAATCAAATTACTTTTTCTTTCTCTCGATGATGTACTTACTTGAAGCCTTCTTAGGAGCACGAGTCTTATAGCCTTTAGCCAACAAGCCTTTGCGTGATCTTGGGTGACCACCCGATTGACGGCCTTCGCCACCACCCATAGGGTGATCGACTGGGTTCATAACTACACCACGGTTGTGAGGACGACGTCCCAACCAACGAGAACGACCTGCTTTACCAGATTGTTCCAAAGCGTGATCGGAGTTACCTACGGCGCCTACAGTTGCTTTGCAAGTGCAAAGAATCATACGGGTTTCGCCCGAAGGTAATTTGATAATAGCATATTTGCCTTCGCGAGAGGTTAATTGAGCAAAAGTACCAGCAGAACGTACCAAAGCGGCACCTTGACCAGGTCTCAACTCAATGTTGTGGATAACAGTACCCAATGGGATGTTTTGAAGAGGCAAGGTGTTACCAACTTCAGGAGCAGCTTCTGCGCCCGACAAAAGTACTTGACCTACTTCTAGACCATTAGGAGCAAGAATGTAACGTTTTTCGCCGTCAGCATAGAACAACAATGCAATACGAGCCGAACGGTTTGGATCGTATTCAATGGTTTTAACTGTTGCGGGAATTCCGTCTTTCTCGCGTTTAAAGTCAATTACTCTGAATTTTCTCTTGTGACCGCCACCTAAATAGCGCATGGTCATTTTACCTACGTGGTTACGACCACCAGTTGATGCTTTACCAAATACAAGAGATTTTTCTGGAGCACTTGCAGTAATTGCGTCAAATGTTCCAATAATTTTGTGTCTCTGCCCCGGTGTTGTGGGGTTGAATTTACGTACAGCCATTTTATTTTATTAAAGGTTGCTATAAAAATCGATTGAATCTCCTTCTTTCAACGTAACAACTGCTTTCTTGTAAGAAGAGGTAGAACCTTTGATAATACCAGCTTTGGTGTAGCGAGTTTTATTTTTACCGCTTACATTCATGGTATTAACGTCTTCTACAGTTACGTTGTAAGCTGCTTCAACAGCTTTTTTAATTTGAATTTTGTTGGCGTCTTTGCTGACTTTGAACGAATAACGGTTGAATTTTTCTGAAAGTCCAGTTGCCTTTTCGGTAACGATTGGTTTAATAATGATTTCCATACTATTTTCCTCCTTTATGCGTTAAAGATTGCTTGCAAGCTAGCCACAGCGTTTTCTGTTAGAAGTAAGCTTTTTGCATTCAAGATGCGGTATGTGCTTAATTCAGAAACAGTTGCAACGTCTGCTTTTTCCAAGTTACGAGCCGACAAATATACGTTTTTATTTTGGTCTGCTAAAACTAAAAGCGATTTTTTATTATCAGATTTTAAGTTTTTAAGCATATCGGTGTAATTTTTGGTTTTTGGAGCTTCAAAAGTGAAGTCTTCAACAATAACCAAAGCATTTTCTTGTACTTTGTACGACAATGCAGATTTACGAGCCAATTGTTTTACTTTTTTGTTCAATTTGAAGCTGTAATCGCGAGGTACAGGACCAAAGATGCGACCACCACCTACGCGAACTGGAGATTTGATATCACCAGGGCGAGCACCACCACCACCTTTTTGGCGGCCTAGTTTGCGGGTACTACCAGCGATTTCGCTTCTTTCTTTAGACTTATGCGTACCTTGACGGTTGTTAGCCATATATTGCTTAACGTCCAAGTAAATTGCATGATCATTAGGCTCAATACCGAAAATAGATTCATCTAATGTAACCTTTCTTCCGGTGTCTTTTCCTTCGATATTATATACGCTTAGTTCCATTATTTATTTACTACTACGATTGAACCTTTAGCTCCTGGAACTGAACCTTTGATAAGGATCAAGTTGTTTTCAGGAATCACTTTTAAAATCTCTAGGTTTTCAACGGTAACACGAGCGTTGCCTGTTTGACCAGCCATGCGCATTCCTTTGAATACTTTTGCTGGGTAAGAACAAGCACCGATTGAACCGGGTGCACGCAAGCGGTTGTGTTGACCGTGGGTGCTTTGACCTACACCACCAAAACCGTGGCGTTTAACAACACCTTGGAAACCTTTACCTTTAGAAGTACCGATAACGTCTACCCAACCTGCGTCGGCAAACATGTCTACGGTAATTACATCACCTAATTTGAAGTCACCTTCAAATCCCTTGAACTCAACCAAGTGGGCTTGTGGAGCTACGCCTGCTTTAGCAAACAATCCAGCTTCTGCTTTGTTGGTGTTTTTCTCTTTCTTTTCAGAGAAACCCAATTGGATTGCTTCGTAACCATCTTTTTCGATGGTTTTGATTTGGGTAACAACACAAGGACCAGCTTCGATAACAGTGCATGGAACATTTTTTCCATCAGCACTGAAAACGGAAGTCATTCCGATTTTTTTTCCAATTAATCCTGGCATTTCAATGTTATTATTAAATAAAAAAATATTGTTCTAATTTAGTTGATTAAGATTAGCTCTTAATTTCAACGTCTACACCGCTAGGCAATTCTAGTTTCATCAAAGCGTCGATGGTTTTAGCAGTCGAGCTGTAGATGTCAATTAAACGTTTGTAAGAGAACAATTGGAATTGTTCACGTGATTTTTTGTTAACGAAAGTTGAACGGTTAACAGTAAAGAAACGTTTGTGAGTAGGCAATGGAATTGGACCACTTACTACTGCACCAGTTGCTTTTACGGTTTTTACGATTTTTTCGGCTGATTTGTCAACCAAGTTATAATCGTAAGATTTCAATTTGATTCTAATTTTTTGTGCCATTTTTTTATTAAAGTTATGCTAGGGGTTAAGAATCATTTGCTAACCCCTAGCGTTGTTATTACAATAAATCTACGCGACCTTTAGCTTCGGTCAATACTTGTTTAGCAATTGCAGTTGAAACTTCTGCATAGTGCGAGAATTCCATAGAAGAGGTTGCACGACCAGAGGTAATGGTACGCAATGCGGTTACATAACCAAACATTTCTGCCAAAGGTACTTTAGCTTTTACTACACGTGCACCAGAACGGCTGGTTTCCATACCTTCTACTTGACCACGACGTTTGTTCAAGTCGCCGATAACGTCACCCATGTTTTCTTCTGGAGTTACCACTTCTACTTTCATGATAGGTTCCATAAGAACGGGTTTTGCTTTAGCACAAGCGTTTTTGAACGCGATTTGTGCACAGATTTCGTACGACAATTGGTCAGAGTCAACTGGGTGGTAAGAACCGTCCACTACAACAACTTTCAATTTGTCCATTGGGAAGCCTGCCAACACACCGTTACGCATAGCAGCAGTGAAACCTTTTTGGATAGCAGGGATAAATTCTTTAGGAATGTTACCACCTTTAACTTCGTCGATGAATTGCAAGTTGCCTTCAAAGCCTTCGTCAGCAGGACCTACTTTCAATACCATATCGGCAAATTTACCACGACCACCCGATTGTTTTTTGTAAACTTCGCGCAAGTCAACAGTATTGGTAATAGCTTCTTTGTACGATACTTGAGGACGACCTTGATTACATTCTACTTTAAATTCGCGTTTTAGACGGTCGATAATAATTTCCAAGTGCAACTCACCCATACCACTGATGATGGTTTGACCTGATTGTTCGTCGGTACGAACGGTAAAGGTTGGGTCTTCTTCGGCCAATTTAGCCAAACCGTTACCCAATTTATCGATGTCTTTTTGAGTTTTAGGCTCGATAGCGATACCAATCACTGGATCTGGGAAATCGATCGATTCCAAAGTCATTGGAGCATCTTCGCTACACAAAGTATCACCAGTACGGATATCTTTGAAACCTACACCTGCACCAATATCACCAGCTGAGATGCAATCTACAGGGTTTTGTTTGTTTGAGTGCATTTGGAAGATACGAGAGATACGTTCTTTTTTACCCGAACGAGAGTTGAATACGTAAGAACCAGCATCCAATTTACCAGAGTAAACACGGAAGAAGCACAAACGACCTACATAAGGGTCGGTAGCGATCTTAAATGCCAATGCACACAAAGGTTCGTCTTCGCTAGGATGACGTTCAATTTTAACTTCTTCGTCGTCGGTAGCGTGACCTTCGATTACTTCGGTATCCAATGGAGAAGGAAGGTAAGAACATACAGCATCCAACATGGTTTGAACACCTTTGTTTTTGAACGAAGAACCACAAATCATAGGAGTCATCGACATGCTCAAAGTACCTTTACGGATAGCAACTTTGATTTCATCTTCGGTGATGGTTTCTGGATCTTCGAAATATTTTTCCATCAATGCATCGTCAAATTCTGCGATAGAATCCAACATTTTAGCACGCCATTCTTCGGCTTCTGCTTGCAAGTCTGCTGGAATTTCTTCTACAGAGTAGTCAGCACCCATGGTTTCGTTGTTCCAAACGATAGCTTTCATTTTAACCAAGTCAACTACGCCTTTGAAAGTTTCTTCGGCACCGATTGGAATTTGAATAGCTACTGGGTTAGCGCCCAATACTTCTTTTACTTGACGAACTACGTCGTAGAAGTCAGCACCCGAACGGTCCATTTTGTTAACGTAACCGATACGAGGAACGCTATATTTATCAGCTTGACGCCATACGGTTTCTGATTGAGGTTCTACACCACCTACTGCACAGAAAGCAGCAACAGCACCGTCCAAGATACGAAGAGAACGTTCTACCTCTACGGTAAAGTCAACGTGCCCTGGGGTGTCAATCAAGTTGATTTTATATTTGTTATCGTTGTATTTCCAGAAAGTGGTAGTAGCGGCAGAGGTAATGGTAATACCACGTTCTTGTTCTTGTTCCATCCAGTCCATGGTAGCAGCACCATCGTGCACCTCACCAATTTTGTGAGTCAAACCAGTATAGAACAAAATACGTTCAGAAGTAGTGGTTTTACCGGCGTCAATGTGCGCCATAATACCAATATTTCTAGTAAATTTTAAATCTGCTTTAGCCATTGTAGTATTGTATTTCTAGATTAAAAACGGAAGTGAGCAAATGCACGGTTAGCTTCTGCCATTTTGTGCATATCTTCTTTACGCTTAAATGCAGCACCTTGCATGTTATAGGCATCCATGATTTCTGCAGCTAGTTTATCTGCCATGGTTTTACCGCCTCTTTTACGAGCGTACTGAATTAAGTTTTTCATAGAAATAGATTCTTTTCTTTCGGGACGAATCTCGGTAGGAACTTGGAAAGTAGCACCACCAATACGACGAGATTTAACCTCAACTTGTGGAGTTACGTTTTCAAGAGCTTTTTTCCAAATTTCGAGAGCAGATTTCTCTTCGTTTGGAAGTTTTGTTTTTACGACTTCGAGAGCACCGTAAAATATGTCGAAAGCAATAGATTTTTTGCCATCATACATGAGGTGATTTACAAATTTAGTCACCTTAACTTCGTTAAAAACTGGGTCTGGAAGAACCACGCGTTTTTTAGGAGTTGCTTTTCTCATTGTTAGTTAAAAACTTTTTGTTTTTGTCTTTGGTTGTTTTTTTTAATGTCTTCAAACCCGTTGCTA
>ERZ808030.45-NODE-45-length-12348-cov-4.447885_pt1 | contig 12348 bp, 14 predicted proteins | sample MGYA00380186_ERZ808030 | MGnify/ENA primary metagenome ERZ808030 (study PRJEB31490, sample SAMN06133386) | cow dung metagenome | isolation source: M7 | host: cow | place: China: Chengdu | collected 2015-05 ...
TTAGAAAATTAAGCTTGTATAGTGCCACCGATAGTGGTGTAACACGCTATACCTCGCAGTGCAAGACGTGAGAAAAAAGGTACGAGTATTTTGCGCAGTGCCCTTAAGGACACTGCGCAACGAAATAAATCCCTTACGGGATTTGTGAAATGCACTTTGTGCGTGAAATTCGCTTTCAGCGAGTGAAATGCCTGCGGGCGTGAGGGGATTTATTTCATTTCACATCGAGCAGAGCGAGATATTTCACAATGTTCGACAGAACATTATTTCACATTTTGCAAAGCAAAATATTTCACTATATGCATTTGTGACCACAAATGCAGTGCTTGTCAAGAAAAGAGGACAGAGAGTGTAAAAACATTCTCTGTCCTTTTCCTGTTGGTGGGTGCTATTTCCTGTTGGATTTAAAAACTGTCCTTTAGAGTACAGTCCATATGAGATAGCTCTTTTTATTATAATTTTATGTATCCGTATTTTACGAGAAGCTTTCTTTTTTCTTCTGCCGTTTCGGGGGTGTGCTTTTCAAGAAGCAATTTCTTACCTTCTTCAGGAGTATATCTAATTTGAGAAGGGTCAATCTTTTTTATTTTTGGATTATTCATAATTAACTCTCCTTTTTCTCATTTAATATATTATATCAAAAAATTTTTCTTAAGTCAATTATTTTTTGATTGCGGGAGCCTCGCATGTCGAGCGTAATATCGCGCTCAGATTCGATATAAGGTCCGTCAATAATAAAATCCGCATATTTTAAAATTTCTTTAATGTACATATTATCAGACTTCAATAACTCGTCAAAAGTATATCCAGTCCAGACATAAACTAATGTATCTGGCAAATCATATTTCACTCTCCAAATAGTTGTAAAAGTAAAATAAGCATTTTCATCACACAAAGGTTCTCCACCCATTACACAATAATTTCTTTTAATACCTTGAGCCCTTAATCCTTTTATAATTTCCTCCATAGTCTCTTCGGTAAATTCTTTACCGCCATTAAAGTCCCAGGTCTCAGGATTATGACAACCGGGACATCTATGCGGACACCCTTGCGTGAATAGTGTCACGCAAAGACCGGGCGCCGCAGATATATCATTAAAAATTATACCACTATATTTCATTCGTGGAATGTCCTCTTTAATACTTCTAATTTCTGTTCTTTTGTTAATGAATTAAATAAAACTGCATATCCACTTACACGAATCGTTAAAGCAGGATACTCTTCTGGATGCTCGATCGCATCTTCTAATGTTTCTCGATTTAATACATTAACATTCAAATGATGACCATTTATTTTAAAATATCCATCAAGAATATGAACTAAATTATTAACTTGCTCATTAATATCATGTCCGAGACTATGAGGAACAATTGAAAAAGTATTTGAGATTCCATCTTCGCAATAATCATATGGGAGCTTTGCTACGGAGTTTAATGAAGCCAATGGTCCAGAACTATCGCGTCCGTGCATTGGATTTGCTCCTGGCGCAAAGGGCTCTTTAGCTAAACGTCCATCGGGAGTTGAGCCAGTCTTTTTACCATAAACAACATTACTCGTAATTGTAAGAATTGACAAGGTGTGTTTAGCATTGCGATATGTTGGATATTTACGTAAAGCTCTTGCGAAAGTTTTAACTAACGATTTTCCAATAGAGTCGACGCGATCATCATCGTTTCCATATTTTGGAAAATTACCGTCAATTCTGAAATCCACAGCCAAATCATTATCATCACGGATAGGATAAACTCTCGCAAAATTTATTGCTGAAAGACTATCTACCGCAACTGAAAAACCGGCGATTCCAAAAGCCATAAGGCGTTTAACATCCGTGTCATGAAGAGCCATTTGGCTGGCTTCATAAGCATATTTATCGTGCATATAGTGAATTATATTATTTGCTTGAACATATAAGTCAGCAACATAGTCAATGACTTTTTTTAGATTTTCCCACACTTGGAAAAAATCTAATTGTTCGTCTTTTAAAACGGGGATATTAGGTACAACAAGCGCACCTGTAAATTCGTCTCGTCCACCATTGATAGCGTAAAGAAGTGCTTTCGCTAAATTACAACGAGCTCCGAAGAATTGCATTTCTTTACCAAGACTCATCGCGGAAACGCAACAAGCGATACCATAATCGTCTCCATGTATCTCTCTCATTAAACTATCGTTTTCATACTAAATTGCGTTGGTGTCGATTGATACCTGAGCACAAAACTTTTTAAAGTTCTCGGGTAAGCGATTATCCCATAGGATAGTTAAATTTGGTTCAGGGGCTGGACCAAGATTATAAAGAGATTGAAGAAAACGATATGAGGTTTTTGTGACAAGGCTGCGGCCGTCGATCCCCATTCCGCCAATACTCTCGGTTACCCAAGTTGGATCCCCGGCAAAGAGTTCGTCATAGCTGGGCGTGCGCAGATGTCTAATCAATCTCAATTTTAAAATGAACTGATCTACTAACTCTTGGGCCTCCATCTCTGTGATATGTCCGGCCTCAAGATCTCGCTCCATATACATATCTACAAAAGTAGAAACTCTGCCTAATGAAGTAGCAGCTCCATTATTTTCTTTTGCTCCAGCTAAGTAGGCAAAGTAGATATGTTGTAATGCCTCTTGGGCAGTTGTCGCAGGTTTTGAAATATCATAATCATAACTTAAAGCCATTTTTTCCATTTTCTTTAAGGCTCTAATTTGTTCTGATACTTCCTCACGGAGTTGAATAAGCTCTGGGGTCATTGGACCTTTTAGTGCGAGCAAATCTTCTTCTTTGAATTTAATTAACAAATCAGTTCCGTGTAAAGCAACTCTGCGGTAATCGCCGATAATACGACCGCGTCCATATGCATCGGGGAGTCCAGTAATAAGGCCCGTATGGCGCGCCGCACGTATCTCAGGCGTGTAAGCATCAAAAACTCCTTGATTGTGAGTCTTTCTAAATTCTTTGAAATGACTTTTCATTTCTTCATCAATTTCATAATCATAGGCTTTTAAACTATTTTCAACCATACGCATACCACCATATGGATTGATAATTCTTTTTAACGGAGCATCAGTCTGTAATCCTACGATTACTTCATTTTCTTTGTCGATATATCCAGGGCCAAAGTTCGTAATACCGGCAAAGGTTGTTGTATCAATATCAAGAACTCCATTGTTTTCTCGTTCTTGTTTTAACAATTCTTTTACTTTATCTAAAAGAATCTGTGTGCGAGGGCTGATGGGACACAAGAAACTTGCGTCCCCCAGATACTCGGTATAATGTTGCTGAATAGTATCTCTAACCATCATAATATTATACCTCCCTTAACTATGTTTAACGCGTGCTTCTACCTCGGCTTGTTTGCCCTTGTTAAATGCGGTCTTGTAATTGCCGGTCAGGTAGCCGGTAACACGACGTAATTGTTGTATATCAGTGCTGCCACATTCGGGGCAAGCATCATTAAATTCTCCTTGATATCCGCAATCAAGACAAGCGTCAATTGGGAAATTGATTGCGAGATAAGGAATATCTAACTCTTTAAAAGCATAATCAATAACTTGTTCGATTGCTTTTGTGTTTTTAATAAAAGTAGTATCAAGTTCTACATATGTAATACATCCACCAGTAGGATACTTACAGAAAGGAGCTTCGATAGCAAGTTTCTCAAAGATATCTACTTTGTGCCATACAGGAACGTGGTGGCTATTAGTTAAGAACTCACGATCGGTTACGTTAGGAATCTCGCCATATTGTTTGCGGAGTGCTTTCGCCGCAGTGTGGCAAAGACCCTCGGCAGGAGTAGCATAGCAAGAGAAATTCAAATCATTTCTTTCAGACGCTTCTTTCGCATATTCATTAATGCGTTTTACAACTGAAAGAGCGAACTTATGAACTTCTTCATCCTCAGCATGATTCTTTCCAAAGAGTGCCTGACACATTTCTGCGATACCAATATATCCCATTGCGAGAGAGCCGTGTTTAAGAGCTTCATAGTTAGACATGCGGCACTTTTGAGCGTCTTTCATTGTTCCATTTTTATACATAAATGGAGCAGCTTCGGGTGGCTGATTAACCATAATATCAAAACGCTCTAATAAACCTTGTTCGCATAAGCGGAGTAAATCTTCAAATGCTTTCCAGAAGCCATCTAAATCAGGTTCTTTTCTCTTGCCTAAGCAGATACCATACTCAATACCGAGCTTGGGAAGAATCATTGTATTAGGTGTAAGATTTCCTCGACCAACACGATTTGAGTTTGAGAATCTATCGGGGCCAAGCATTGTGCGGCAGCCCATTGTAGCGAAGTATGTATCGGGATCATTTTCATCCTCGAACGCCTGTGAATAATCGCAATTAACGAAGTTCGGATAAATGCGCTTACTCAAAGACTCAATCGCATGTTGTTTCTGCTCGTAGCCCGGTGTGCCGGGTTCCGCATTAACTCCACTCTTATATTGGAAAATACTAATTGGGAAAATTGGTGTAAGGTGATGTTTACCCACGCCCGCAATTGACGCATTCAACATCCACTTTTGGACTAATTTTCCTTCAGTTGATGTATCTCGACCAAAGTTAATAGATGTGAAAGGCACCTGAGATCCCGCTCTGGACTCAAGAGTATTTAAATTATGATAGAAAGCTTCTGCGGATTGCTTACCTTCTCTTTCAAGTTGTTTTACCGCATAATTATAAGCCTTTTCAGAAATGCGACCGCCGAAATTTTTATTATCAAGACAAATTTCACCGAACTCTTCTTCGTATTCTTTCATAATTACTTCAGCTCTTTTTTCACTCATATCCTCAACATCAGTAAAATAGTTTTTAATATGTTTCTTAAAGCTTTTCTTTACAAAAGGAGATAGGTCATAGTCGCAATGAACTGTGCCAACTCCACCGAACTGAACTTGAGACTGACATTGGAAAATAACTGCCATTTGCTGACAAGCGCTGCTGAAAGAAGCAGGAGGACGAATATCGCCATTTCTTGTTGTAAAACCATCTGTAAATACTTTTTCAAAATCTACAAATAAGCAATTGTGCATACCAATATTTGTTTTCTCAAGGTCATGCTGATATAATAACATATTTTTGTGAGCATTGCTTACTTTTGGAGATAAAGTGTAATCAAGAGCAATGATTTTCTGAACGTCAGCCGATGCTTCTTTTTCTCGACCTGAAAAACTCTTTTCATCAACATTTGCGTTTGAGTTTTCAACTGCGACCGCCTCGGTGCGTCTCATAACTGCTTTTACGAGCTTGCTCTTACGAACACGCTCTTTACTTCTTTTATCTCTATATAGAATATATGAACGAGCTACTTCTGGATATTCACTCTTCATTAAATATCCTTCTACTAAATCCTGTATCTCTTCTACGGTCATATCTACACCACGAGAGCCGATCAAGTCAGCGATTTCTTCTGCTGTTTCTGATTCGTATATCGCGCCATAGGTGCTGACCATAGCCTTATTAATAGCAGTGACGATTTTGTCAGGATTAAACAAAACTCGTGTGCCATCACGTTTTATTACGTGCATACTATAACCTCCATTCAAAAATACTAAATTTTGTAAAAAGGGAAAAAACCCTCTACAATATTTAGTGTTTTGGATTAATTAATTAATCAAGTTTGTCCTTGCGCGAACTTGCTTTCGACCTGGCTCAAAATCTCCTCAACGTTCCACCCTAAGTCATCTATATGGTCGTTTGGCAGAGGGATGAAGTTGTATTCAATTTTATCGAAATCATCGTAATCAGCTTGAAAGCGTCTGACTACTTCGCGCACGTCTGGATTATTTTCACGATTAAGCTGTCTCAATAGTCGAGTTTTGTCATCGGTTTTAATCCAAAAGACCAGTACATTACAATCATTTCGATTAAGCAATGAACGTACGCCTGCGGGATTGAATACTCCGATATTAACTTTGGTCTCGTCTACTGAGTCAGTGCTTGTACCATAATACCAATTATTAAAAATGGTGTGTTCAAGCATTTCATTATTATCAATTTTCTATTTAAAGTCATCTACGGAGTAATAATAATAATTTACTCCATGCTACTCACCCTATCGAGCTGGACGAGTGGTACAACTAATTATTTCATTTAAAAAAGGTGCGGCCGCAAGTACTTCCTTAAGAGTGCGATCTTTTCCGCTCCCGGCTTCACCCATTAAAGCTACAATGTTATACATTATCATTCTCCTTTAAATCTTCTTCATAATCGAATTTTAAAGTGCCGGGTCTATCGTCTCCAATAAAAGTTTGAGTAAAATCACAATCTGGATTCGAACATTGATAAGGATATTGGACGGGATAGCTCATAAGAGCCATCCCGGTTGGTTGTAAAATGCTACCACACTTATCACAATAGGCTTCTTCAATATAAGCCTGTTTTATATATTTTCTTTTAAGCGACATCTTCTTCTATGCCTCCTTGATATCTTTGGTCTTGGAGTATTAGATCTCCGTTTGGTAAGATGCTTTCTATTCTATATAGCTGATGTCCGCCAGTAGAAGCATATTTCTTTGATACGAAATTATCTCCATTGCGGATACCCGTTACGACGATCATATTACCGCGGTTAAACCAAGATTTCTCCATAACTTTTTTCGTACCATCGGCTTGACGCTCGGAAATTTGCTTATCAAACATTGAGAAATATTCCTTGCTAAACTTGACTGTGACAACACCCGTATTTGTTAAAATAGTAACAGTTCCCTTTGTCTTGTTCTTTGCGATACAAGTTCCGCAAATTCTATCAAGTTTAAACATTCTAATTTCTTTATTACCCTTTTGGAATGTCTTTTCAACGATTGGCTCTTCTGGAAGTAGGTTATAATCTACAAATCCATATTTATCTTGATTTACATGAGCCAATTCGTGTTCGTGATAATAGAAACACAATACTTCCATTTCCCAAGCGGAAATAGTTCCTTTCGCATATTTATCCCAATCTTCTTTAAATATTTTAAAGTTAAGAGATTGAAGTAATTCGTCCTTATTTTCATTTATAAAAGCACGAACAATATCCATATGCTTTTGATAAACTTTCTTATCCCATTCTTTTGCGTCAAGAATATAAGTGTCCATCATTACGGTTAAAAGATGTTCTTCACCAAGTTCCATAATAAAGTTTAATGCTCTTTCATCAAGATTGTATTCTTTTTTATCTTTTGAAATACAAACTGACTTTAGATAACGATTAAATTCATATACTCGTTTAGCTAATATCAATTCTTTTGTATTGGGGATAAGGTCAAACTTCATCAAAGTATTCATATTCTGTAAAGTAAGACGCTTCTTTTTATCACAAGTATCCCATATATACCAAGCCATTACAGTTTTTCTATCTTCCATATCATCAAAAGCTCCGCCTTTAATTAATGAAATCATGGCTTGCTTACCAGGTTTAACTTTATTTAAAAAATCTCTTGGTGAACTATAAGGTCTATTTGCGATGATTGAAGCAACAACTTCATCACCAACATTCAACATACCTTTTAATCCAAAAAGAATTCTATTATTTTCTATATCGGGGGCAAATCCAAAACCTGACTTATTAATGTTTGCCAAGCTAACTTCAATTCCTGCACTTGTGATGTCACCGATTGCTTTTGCTATCTTTCCATAATCTGTGCTACCTCCAGCCTCTTCATCGGTTGCGCCGCTATTTACGATCAAACAAGCGGTGTTCCAATAAATCGGATTGAAATTCATTACAAAATAAATTGATTGAATACCAACAAATGAATAAGGAAGTGAGTGATTAAGTGAGAACGCATAACCAAGCTGTGGCGCAATTGCGTTTTCCCAAAAGTAGTTCGCAACAACAACATCGTCAAAACCACCATATACTTGAGAACGAAGTTCTGGAATTTTATCCATTTGCTTTTTACCAACAATCTTTCTTGCGTTGTTGGCCTCTCCGAGCGTGAATCCCGCTACATCCATCAACAATTCCATCATTTGTTCCTGTAAAGCACAACATCCCCAATATTGATCGCAATGTTTGTGCATCAATTCTTTTTGTTTATTTGTAAAATGAGCTTTATCCATTTCCATATCAAAAACTTCAAGTCCTTGATTTTGAATACGAACAAATCTATCTTGCTGTGACTCTTTATCCTTTTCTGACATTAGTCGCATCATCGCGTTTGCCGCAGTCATCTCCATCGGATTTTGCGGTTTAAGTTTTTTCGCAATTGCCAATCCAACGCCCGTGCTGAACTGGAACACATCCATTACATCGCCGGCCGCAAGATGATCCCAAATGCGCTGATCGGATGTATCTATCACTTCTGGATGAATATATTTATTATAAAGGTCTCTTAAACTTAATTTTTCAATTACTTTATCTTCTACAAGCAACTCAAAACATTTGATAATCTTATCAGAAATTTCAGTTACAAGGAAGTCATACTTGGTATCTCCTGCGGCTTCTGCCTTATGTAGGTCATAACAAGTAATTAAATCTCCGCTTGGAGTTCTCATAAAGCTTGCTGTTTCATATGGATCTTCACCATATAAAATAACACCCGAAGCGTGAGATGAACGTTTATTAACCAATCCTTCGATTGAACGAATGATACCCAATAAACCGGGATAGTTATTTACTTCTCTAATGAAAGCCGCAACTGGCTTTCTATCTTTTTCAGGATTACCTTCAACAACATCTTTCATAGACCATAAGAATCCACGCTCTTGGGGAATCAATGAACTCATATATTGAGCTATATCAACGTCGATTCCATCTGGGCAATCATCGCTTCGATATCCTCTACAAGCAGTGAGGATCGCAGACTTCGTACCTTCGGTTCCAAATGTGGCAACCTGTATAAGACCAAGTTCTCCACGCTCTTCTCTGATTCTTCGGAAGATTTCCGGTCTCTTGGAAGGGGCAAGGTCGATGTCGATATCAGGCAACTCGGCTCTTTCTTTGTTAAGGAAACGCCAGTAAGGTAGATTCCATCTGATTGGATCTAATTGCGTGATTCCTAAGAGATAGTTTGACAAAAATCCTGTAGCCGATCCTCGTCCAGGCCCAACTGTTGAGCCGCATTCCCAAAAGAGGTCAATGTAGTGTTTAAAGGTGTTAAAATAAGCGAACAAGCAGTCATCAAGTTTTTCTCCTATAAATTTAATTATATCTGCTTCGATTTCCAAACGCTGAGCATATTCTTGATTTCCGTCTAATCCCATTTCGATTAATTTATTAATACACTCATTTGCCCAATATCTCTCTTGGTCATTATCAGAAGCTAATAAATATCTCATAGTCGGATACATATCCCACTCCCAAGCGGAAGTTGGTGGATAAAATTTTACTTCAACCTTTGGAATCATTTGTTTTCTTTCAAGTGAATATTCACTTATTTTGTCTTTAATTTTATCTGAAGCCGATAAAATATCTTCGGCAATAATTTCTGAGTCAAAACATTTAGTTAATAAATCATGAACTTCATCATATGTCATTAAATGAGCAAATTCATAGAAACTATCAACTTCTCGCTCACCACCTTTTGAATTAAGATATGATTTATGAACAAATCTATCATCTTTTGTTAAATAGTGAGCATCCGTTCCTACTACCATAGGAATGTTATAAGCTTGTGCTATGCGATGTAATTTGCGATTTGTCTGGCACTGATCCTCTGCGGTCGAGGGTGCGCACTCAATATAAAAATCTTCACCAAAAGTATTGATACAGAAATTCATAAAATCACAAATTTGATTATAAAATTGTTGTGCGGAAGCTAAGTCATTTACTCCTTCCGCTAAAGTCATATTGTATGCGGCGGTTGATAACTCTCCACCCATACATGCGGTTGATGCGATAACGTGTCCACGGTATCGCGACATAATATCCTATAATTCAGATTTTGTAATTGGAACTCTTTCCATTCCTCGATCTACATACGAATTATACCAAGCAATAGAACTCATTTCTCTTAATGCTTTATGTCCAATCGCATCTTTCGCAATTAGAATAAAGTGATAATATTTAATTCCACTAACTCTTTCATCAACTAAATAAATCTCATTGCCTAATGCGATTTTGAAATCAGGATGCTTTTCTTTGATTTTTTGAGCATATTGATTTACTTCCATGTGTCCGCTTAGACATTCATGGTCGGTAATCGCTATGCCGCTTAATCCCAACTCAATCGCCTTGTCAATGAGATCTTTAGGTCGATTTATGCAGTCGAGTAATCGGATGTTCGAATACATTGTATGATTATGTAAACCAAAATATCTTTCCATTCAATTACCCTTTCTTTTTTATCTTTATATTATATTATACCAAATTTTTTCAATAAAGTCAATTATCTCTAATTATTACAAGTTTGTCCTTTGCTCGTGTTGCTGCGGTATATAGCCATTCATCATGATGACCTCCGCGTAAGAATTCTTCAAAGACAAGAACCTTACTATATTCACTACCCTGTGCTTTGTGGCAAGTGATACAATAACCATAATCAAACTCTTTAGGTCTCCAAAGTTTTGGAAAGCGTTTAAAGTTTTTTGCGGTTACAGTCGGTTCACCGGTAGTTAAAAGATGATGATCCATATTAATATTTCTAAATACCAAATCATCGGGAGACGAATCCACATCTTCCATTGTGTAATCGTCGGACAAAAAGTCGCACAACATCATCGGCCGCAAGACCGGATGATTATGATTAAATGATATATTTTCAATAGTTCCAATAGTGCCATTTACCATTACATCGCCCGCTTCGTTTGGGTTGTCCCAATCGTTACGCAAGCAAATAATTTTATCTCCAATAATAGGAGTTGGGTCATCTACATTGTGTAAATATTTTCGCATTATATTATTTACATTGCGGCGGGTCTCGTTCTTTGCGACAAGGATCTGGTCCGCCCAAAGATACATTCCGGACACAACATCCTTTTTATCAAAGATTTTAACTTCATCGCCTTGATATAATTGTAATGGCTTACCCGCACGGATATCCATTGTCAAACGAATGATTTCACTCTCTTGGGCCTGACGCATGATTTCATCAAGAAAAATATGAGGTTTGTCAAGAACTCCATTAGACTCTCCTATTGGAGGCAACTGACCGGGGTCACCAAGAGCAATAACATGAATGCGATGTGAGATTAACAAATCCCAAATTTCTTTTGGTAACATTGAGATTTCATCAACTACAATCAGCTTATATGGATATTCTAAAGGTCTGCGGGGTTTGTGATAAAATGTTCCATCATTACGGGGATATGACTGATATAGTAATCTATGTGCGGTCATGGCGTTCGGACATCCTTTTTCACGCAGCACCTTTGCGGCTTTACCTGTGAATGCTATATAACAAACATCAGAGGGATAAAGATTGAGAGCTGAAACGATAAATTTTACAAGAGTAGATTTACCTGTTCCTGCGTATCCTGCGATACAAGTCCAAGGCTCATGGGCGTTAAAACGGTCGACCGCAATCTTCAGCCCTTCTTCTTGCTTACGAGTTAATATCATTTTTTTTACTCCTCATCTCTCTTTTATTAGCCTCTGCCATTTCACAGTATAATTTTTCTCTTATAGCATCTATATCATCATAATATTCTTGACCTATTGGAATACCACTTTGACATGCTCGGGTTACTCCAGCAGAAAAAATACTAAGAAGTAATTTACATTGGCTTACGGTAAGATTCATATTTTTTCCTCTCCTCTTCGTGGGCATGTGTCAGTTGCTCAAGAGCTTCATAGAAATGCATTTTACGATGTTGTATATCTTTATACTCACGCTCTGGGTCAGTTCGATTAACTTTTGCCTTATACATTGCGAGTTCGTCGCAAATTTCAGAATATCTAAAATAGATACTATCAAATCCAAAGTCGAGTCTGTCTTTTACAATCTAATCAAAATCTTCTCTTGTTAAAGTTACTACATCTAATTTTTCTTTTATTTTCTTTGTATAGTCAGTCATAACATTTCTCCTTTTATTTTTTCTCTATTATATTATACCAAATTTTTTTAAATAAATCAATTGAGGAACATATTGTCAGACTCTTCCCATTCAATCATTTCTGTGTATTTTATAAAAGCTTCTGTTGGAATAATTCGGTCAAAAATTTCTAAATCGTCTTTTTGATTTGGGTTTTCGGTTGTGACGTCTGGCACCGGTCGGATGGCGTTTTGAAGTTCTGCGATATTGGCTGCCATCTCTGAAAAGGCTCTTTCAAGTTCATCAACCCTACAAGATAACTCTTTAAGTGAGTCATTTAGAGTAGTTGCGGAACTGGCTATATCACAAGCCACTCCATCAATTCTATCTTGAATCAAATCTACAGTATATTTCAAGCCATCATATGTCAATACTTGTACTGCCATATGCTACCTCCT
>ERZ808030.47-NODE-47-length-12101-cov-3.825432_pt1 | contig 12101 bp, 5 predicted proteins | sample MGYA00380186_ERZ808030 | MGnify/ENA primary metagenome ERZ808030 (study PRJEB31490, sample SAMN06133386) | cow dung metagenome | isolation source: M7 | host: cow | place: China: Chengdu | collected 2015-05 ...
TCACCGCTGCTTTCAGCTGGTTTGTCACCGTTGCTGCGCTGTTTATCCCAGGGATTCCTCTGAGAATTGTGCTGGCACCATGGTACATGCTGCAGACTTTCCTCCTTGCCTTCCTGTATTGGGGAGACGTCATGCTCTATGAGGCATGGGGATTCAAACTCAACTATGCGATCTTCAGTTATATGTCATCACCTGGAGAGGGCACGGCAAGCCTTACATGGTGGTACATCATCAGCCGTGCACTGCTGGTGCTGGGGACTATGGCTGTGCTTGGAGGCGGTCTTATCTGGGCAACTCCAAAGCGTCTGAAACTCAAGGAGAGGCGCAGAGCACGACTTGGCAAAACCGTACTGGTGACTGCATTCCTGTGCCTGCTCGCCTCCGCCTATTGGTTCATACCCCAGGATTGTTGTCTGCGCGGATATTATTGCGACAAACTTTTGCTCAACAATGCCACCCAGAATCCTTTCTACACCCTGATGGCAAGCGGTTTCGAATCTAACAGGAACCTGTACGACCAGTTCCAGACAATGGAGCAGGAAGAGGCTGCAGAATACTTCCATGGCCTCTATCCCTCCACAGAGGGCATCACGGACACACTGCTCAGGACTTCCAGTCCTAATGTGCTCATCGTGCAGCTGGAGAGCCAGAGCAGTATCTTTATAGAGGAACTGGGAGGTTTCAAGGGCGTCACTCCCGGACAAAGCCAGCTCATTGGCGAAGGCATACTCTTTGAGCAAGTCTATGCCAACAGTTTCCGCACCGACCGCGGCACAGTGAGCACCTTCTCCGGCAATATCAGTTATCCCACCACAAGCCTGATGCTCAACCCCGAGGTATATGCCAAACTGCCTTCGCTGGCAAAAAGCCTCGCCTCGGCAGGCTACACCACCGAGTATGTCTATGGAGGCAACCTTACGGGAATGCAGGCCAACAAATACTTGAATGCAGTGGGCTATACCCGTCAGACCGACATGCACCACTTTGCTCCCAAGGGCACAAAGATTGTCTCTGCCGCCCCCGACAGCCTTTCCGCCCAGCACGTTTTCCAGCTCATAAAACAGAAACCTCTGGAGGAGAAGTGGCATATAGCCTACCAGACCATCACAAGCCACGAACCCTTCCAGGCCCCGTCACGCACCTTGGAGAACGACACACTGAATGTCTTCGCCTACACCGATGCGGCAATAGGCCGCCTGGTGGACAGTCTCAAGACCATCCCGCAGGTGTGGGACAACCTGCTAATGGTGCTCATCCCCGACCATAGTTGCATGTTCCATCGCAGCTATGAAGACCCCGACTATTTCCACATCCCCATGATCTGGTGCGGTGGTGCACTGCGCAAGGGAGGTGTGCGCGTAGACAAGATTATGAACCAGAGCGACATGGCTGCTACCCTGCTTGCACAACTGGGCATTCCGCATGCCGATTACCCATGGAGCCGGAATGTATTCTCTCCTGCCTACACCCATCCATCAGCCTACAGCACATGGCCCTCGGGCTATATCTTCGTGGACCAGACAGGCACTTCCTCGTACGACCTCTTCGCAGACTACATCATCCACGGTGGTGACTCCACCTTTATGGAAAAGCGTCTGGCACACGGACAGGCCATTCTGCAGAGCAGTTACACGCTCTTGGACCAATTGCTTTCGGAGTAGGGGGCGGGAAATAATGACAGGGATGTCGTTTTTTCTTAAGAAACGGACTGATTTCTACTAAAAAAGCATTAACCTTGTCCATGCGTATAGGATTGTAGTGGATTTTTAGGTGGTACCTTAAAGATTCCCTATTCTTGCATCATACGCAATAAAAACTATGCTTTTAATACAGCAGAAACAAACGATCCAGGGCATGGAGAAATTTCCAAAAGATCACGGGAATTACCCCTACAGAATTCATAAAAAATTAAGTAATAAAACAGCCTGTTTCATCAAAAACAGGCTGTTTTTATGTTTTTGTAAAATTGCAACGTCCTTTTGTAAAAAAACAACGCAAATATTTTTTTCACATTCTCACTTCTCCTTACCTTTACAATCGGAAATACCAGACTCTATAAAAACACCACCTTCTTACTGTCAACAAAACAAACAGTTAATATATTAACACATCAAACTTACACTTATGAAACACAAAATTTTATTTCTTCTTCTGTGTGGTTTGCTACTATCAGCATGCTCTAAGGAGGAGTATGAGAACCCCTTTGAAACAACTCTTGAGCAAAAGGACGGCAAACTCACAATGAAATTTGTCATGCCATTTGCCATGGACAAAATCCATTCAGGCGATATGGCAAACAAGTGGTTAGAATTACTACTCATCTCGCAGAGCAACTCTGATCTGATGATAGTAAGAACCAAGTTCCTTCCTAATGGCACCGATAGGACCAATGTTGAAATAGAATTTCCAGAAGGTAAGAGCAATCTAAACGGAAGATACGTATTGTGCGTCACACCTTTATATAAAGCCTCTGCCAATACCAGAGCATCAGAAGGCGATGAAGGTGAAGAAGAGGCAAGCAGATATGTCATCGAGGTAAGCGACAACATCGTAACTTCCGTTACCAAGGCCAATAACATGACTGGTTTCCAATATGGAGATGGCAGCGAAGAGAATCCCTACCAGATTGCCAATGCAGATGACTTCTATATGCTTCTGTACAATCTCTACAAGGACGACACAGATGCATCAGGTGTGTATTTCCAGCAGACTGGCGACATATCCTGGACAGATGTGGAGGAGAAGAGCATCAGCACAGGTATGAACAAGATTGAAAGTTTCGCTGGTATCTACGACGGAAACGGCTACAGCATCAACGACATGACCTATCAGGGCGCAAACAACGACAGCCATACCAATGTGGGTCTGTTCACTGAACTGAAGAACGGTGCAGAGGTCAGAAACCTGAATTTGGGCACCATCTCCTTCGTTAATGTTTACAAGAACTGCGGTGCCGTAGCAGGTTCGTCAAGCGGCAACGTCACCATTGACAACATCACCATCTCCGGTAGCATGTCGTTTGACAAGATGGGTGAAAACATAGGCGGTATATTGGGCTATGCCAATAATGGTGTGCAGAAAATAACAAATATCACCACCAACCTCTCTATCAATGCTGCAAACACCAAGGTTGGCGGCGTGGTTGGATATGTAGAGAACTCCACATTCGAGTGCAGCCAGTTCACCGTGAACACAAACCAGTTTGCCATAAACGGCAATAGCTACATAGGAGCCATTGCTGGTAAGACCTATAATTCAGGTTTCAGTATCAGCGATGTCAGCATCAACCACATAATGCCAGAACAGGACAAGGATGTGCTTGTAATCTACGCCACAAACCAATTCGTAGGCGGCATTATCGGATGCGCAGAGCAGTGCAAAGAAAGCAGTCTTTCTAATGTGCTTGTAAAAACCTCTGTCGGCAGTAGTGAAACAGGAACCGATAGCGAGACTGGAAAATATGTAGGTGGTCTCATAGGATACTGCAATACATCTAACAAGATAGACATTTGCGACACCAAGATCAGCAGTCAAATAACAGGCTATGAATACGTAGGCGGATTTATCGGAGAATTTACAGGTGCAGATACAAATAGTGCAACCATCACCTTCAGTGGCACAAACACCATCCAGTCTGAGGAGTCCTCCTATGTATTAGTTTCAGGCCAGAATGTAGTTGGCGGCGCCATAGGCCACTTGTCCAAGACATCGCTGACTGTCGACAATCCCCTAATAATCTACACCAATGTCAAATCCAATGAAATCTGTGGCGGTTTATGCGGAAGTATAGAGAATGCTGTATGCCGTTTTAACAACCAGCAGTTCAACGATATGATGAATGTTAACGGCGGCAACAAAACCGGCGGTATAGCCGGATATGTATCTGGATCTGAGGTTTATTCCACAACAGCGCTCAGTTTCAACAGCGCTCACCAGTCTGCCCTTCCCAACTTCGACGACTTCACCCTGTCGTTTAATGGTAAAATAGATGGCAGCGACTATGTGGGTGGTGTCGCTGGTTATGCCGAAAACAGCAAGATAAACGGTTTTGCCGTTAAGGCCGACATTGACGGTTCTTCCTATGTTGGCGGTATCGTAGGCTATGCCTTAGCCTGCAAGGCTGGGGACGAAATATCCAGCAACGCCTACAAAGGACGCGTTGTCGGTAAGGTCAATGTCGCTGGCATAGTAGGAAAATTGGAAGCATACTCTGAGTCAGGAGGGTTCAATTATTCTGGTCTCAACAACAACATCACCTATGGTAGCGTCGATGGTGAAGAGAGTACAGGCGGTGTGGTTGGCTATCTGCACCCCAACAGTTCCAGTCTTACAGTCCAGTACTGTGTCAACACTGCCAGCCTGATAGGTGTTGGAGATGTCGGCGGTATCGTTGCCTATGTCAACAGAGATGGCAACGGCCCCACCATTCAGTATTGTGCCAACTTTGGCGACATCTCTGCAAGCGTCAGTGCTGATGACTATGCTGTAGGTGGCATCGCTGCTTTCGCCAAACTCAAGGGTACACATATATATTACTGTACAAACCATGGCGACATCACAGCATCAGGCCAGTACAAGGGTATCGGAGGTATCGGCGGCGAAGTGGGCCACAACACTGGCACGGTGAGCTGTAGCAAGAATGCCTATGTCAAGTATTGCGCCAACTTTGGCAATCTTAAGGGCAACCATTCCGACAGTTATGTAGGCGGCATTGTTGGCTTCATGCAGGAGGGATCCGCCTCAAAGGGCAACTGCTGTATCTATGACAGCTACAACCGCGGTGAAATCCTTTCGAACCACAGCGAGGAGACTGGTGGCATTCTCGGACATGCCGACTACTACAACACACTCTACCGCAACATCAACTTTGGCAAGGTGCATCACGGCAATGCCATCATCGGATGCCGCAAGAAAAACATCGCAGTACTCTATCTCGACGACAACTACTACCTTGAAGGAAGCGGTGGTGACTGGAAGGCGACCGATTCTTTCTCCGAAGGCGAGATAGGCAGTTCCTCAACTTACAAGAATTTTGACTTTAATTCAGTTTGGGAGATGGCAGACGGTTATCCATATCTCAGAAACAATCCATTCCAGCGTACCAAATTTTAATAAATGACAATTATGAAGAAGTTATTTTTCATGTTGCTTGCGGCAACACTCCTTATCGCATGCGAAAACAATGAAATAGAACCTGGTGGAAGCAGTCAGGATACATTTGAGGGCATGGCAAAGACTATTCTCTTCAGTGCCTCAAGCCCCAAATTATCTGCGACACATGGTGAATGCCTGTTCAAGGCTCCCAATGGAATCATCTTCAAGAGGGAGTTTGCCCACACCCAGGAAAACGGACAGTCAAAGGTTATACTGGACAAAGGTCTGAAAGAAGGCAAATACACCCTTTTGGCCTTCAGGATTGATATCATTGACGACGAAAAGGCAGTCCGTAGCGTTTCTAAAGCAGAAGAGGACGGCAAAGAATCCTACGGTATGGGATGTACCGTCAGTGTCTCTGGAGACGAAGTCGCCGTGGTCTCATCCTATAACGAAGAGATGGGCATGTATGGTTCGGGTACTGCATCAGACCCCTTCATAGTGTCTTCCTATAGTCATCTTCTCAACCTTGCCGAACTTGCCAACGATGCAAACACAAACGGTTTGTTGGACTCCACCTACCACTATGCCCAAGCATGTGACCTCGACATGGACTTTGCCTCATGGAAAGTGGCAGACGGATATGGATGGAACTTTATTGGCTGCTCTAACCTGACACCATTCAGAGGTAGATATAACGGAAAGGGCTACAAGATCAGCAATCTCTGGAGCGAACGCGATGCAAGCGCTTTCGTCGCCTTGTTTGGCTGTACGCAGAACGCTCGTATCGACAGTCTCACCATCGAGAATGCAAATATGGAGGGTTTCTTCTGTTCTGCAGCCCTTGTTGGTTGTGCCATGACAAGGGCAGATTTCGATGATGTCACCTACATCAGCAACTGTAAGGTCCAGAACTCCACGATCTCGGGCAGCGACGACAATGACCCCAATAGACTTGCCATTGGCGGACTTATAGGTGCGGTAGAGCAGCATGCGCGACTGTTCATCAACCACTGTGAGGTGGCATCAAGCAACAAGATTGCAGGCGGATATACAGTTGGCGGCATACTTGGAGCCGGAGCCGTTGGTTCCAGGACCATAATTACAGACTGTGTGAACAAGGCCGACGTTTCCTCTTACTATGCTCCCTGCGGTGGTATCGTAGGTTCTGCCGACTCCCTGTTCCTGGTCGGTTGTAGCAACTATGGCGATATTAAGGCCAATGTGGGAGGCACTGAAGGAGAGAATGCCACCAAGATTGGTGCAGGTGGTATAATCGGCGGTTCAGGACCGGCACAGGTCTACTCCTGCATTAACTATGGCAATATCTCTGGTCAGGAAGGCGTGGCAGGCATTGTCGGCAGTGCTAGAATGACAGGCAATTCAGAGACAGACGAAGAATACTCATACAATGACATTGTGGTGTATAATTGCGAGAACCGTGGCGATATCCAGGGTGTGAAATCTGTCGGTGGCATTAACGGCGAGTCACAGTGTACCATATATGGCGTGCAGAATAGCGGTGCCGTCAATGGCGAATCCTACGTTGCAGGTATCATCGGTCAGGCTCCCATGTGTGCTACACACAATACCATCAACAAAGGTTCTGTCAACGGCACAGACTATGTAGGCGGTATCGTAGGAAACTGCGTCATGGGTTCCATTACCAGTACGCAGAATTTTGCCGACATCAGTGCTACCGGCAATTATGTCGGTGGTATCGTAGGTCTGTCTGGCACATATTTCATTGCACATTATTCTACCAATACCGGCATAGTAGCATCTACAATGGAAGATGCCAGCGTGGGAGGCATTGCAGGTGAGATTGGCGACCCCAAGAATTGGACAAGCGATGACACCAAAAACATCATCACGGGCTCCATAGGTGCTATTCGTGCTACAAAAGGAATTATTAACTACTATGTTTCATGTTCACTTGCTGCTGCAATGAGTAGTTTTGCGTCACGCGCCACAACCCGCTCTTCTTCTGATGCGGACCGATTCGTCTTGAGTTATAATCTGACACTCGCCCGCCAAGGTGGCATCACTAAGGAGAATTTCTCTTCTATAACATCCGGACTCCTGCCATTTATGAACAATGACGAGTACGACGCATATATTGACGGCATCTCTTCTCTGAACGACCAGAACATCGGTACCATGCAGGCCACTTTGAACTTAAGCCGTGCAGAACATGAGATATATGGAGGTTTCTCCCAGTACAATCAGGATTTGATTGATTATTCTGTAGCAGAAGCTACTTCCGATGAATACTTCCAGTCAGTCAACGACTTCCTTGGTGAGCGCGCCGACGAGATTGCTCATATGGAAAAGGTAGAAGACTTTATTCATAAAGCCGTTGGTGCAGCAATAACAATTGTTTCTATTGCCACTTCTATTGCCACAGGCGGAGCAGCGGCAGGTACCACAGCTGCAACTGTTGCTAAGATAATTAAATATACATGTAAATTGACCAAATTTGCCAATAACATATCATGTTCTACCACCGATTTTGATCAGAACACCGTCATACTGTCTCAATGCGTCAACCAAGGTACATTAAAAGCAGAGAATGACTGCAACATCGGTGGTTTTGTCGGCGTTATGCACGAATACGGCATGATTAACAAATGTCTGAACTTGGGCGGCATTGAAACAACAGAGAAATCTTCCTATGGACAGATAACCACCACTGCTCGAAACAGATGCGAAATTGAAGAATGTGTCCTTGCTGGCGGCAAGAGCTGGAATGGTTATGATGTCGACAAAAAGAAGAGCAGTGCAGATATGAAGGGTGTATACTACTGGGCAGATGGTGAAGTTTCTGACAATACAAGTAATCACTCTACGAATATCCTAACCAAAGAGGACCTGGCGAATCCAAACACCTACCAAGGTCTGTCATTGGGAGACAATGGCAACCATTGGATCATGTCCCAGTACGGTGACCTGACATTGCCCGTGCCATACAGATGCAGATTTATGGAATAGCAAAGCACTATCGTATCTATACGACAATAGCAGCGATCGCTCCATCAAGAGTAATTGCTGCTATTGTTTTTGGAAGAACTGGTATCCCCCTCACCACACAATTCTTCCTGCCCATAAAAATCTATGCAAAGAGTAAAGGTAATCAATAAGAGTGATTCCTACACTTATTCATACAGCATTACCCATTATTAACTATACCCAATAGTGGGTAATTTGATTTTACAGGCATTTGTATCTCGTAAATTCATCGTAACTTTGCTGATGAATACGGTGAGCGGTGAGCGGTGAGCGGTTAGCGGAACACCCCGCATGGCAGTCGTGGCGAAGCCTGCGACAAAATCTGCGGATTCCAGCGCCAGCGTAAACTAACGACCCGAGGACAGGTAAATTCTGCGAATTCTGCGGATTCTGTGTGAGAAAAAAACGATGACGGGGACGGGGACGGAGAAAAGAGAAAGAACAAGAGGAGTTAAAAAGTATTCGTAAATGCTGAAAGTTGGTTAAAAATATCTTCATTGTGTTTAGGTATATGGAAATGTCTTGTGTCTTATGAGCATAAAGTGCTAACTTTGTACACAGAAAACAAAACCATATAATGCTATGAACGACAAGAGATTTTTGACCCGCTCCGAATTTGAGTGCATGCAGAACCTTTGGGCACTTCCCACCAAGGGGGGATTTGTCCGCGACATACAGGAAGGCTTTGAGGAACCCAAGCCCGCCTACACCACCACAGCCACCTTCATGAAGATCCTCGTGCGCAAGGGATTCTGCAAGATGGACCGCGTGGGCTCCATGCAGTATTACACTCCTCTGGTAACGAAGGAAGAGTACTGCAACCGTGTTCTGGACAAGGCTATGGACGATTATTTCGAAGGAGACATCACACGCTTCGTGGACTTCCTGCTCAGACACAATGATGTGAGCAGAGAGCAAAAGGAAGCCATTGTTGCAATGTTAAAGTAGCAAATAACGGGTAAAAGGCAATTTATTATTAAAAACTTCAATACCTTTCATTATAAATTATTATATTTGCAACGAGAAAAAGATAATACTTAAACTAATAAACACAAAGTTAAACAAAGAACTATGGCAACATTAGATTTGACACAGTATGGCATCACCGGTTCTACCGTGATTGCACACAACCCCTCTTATGAGCAGTTGTTCGCCGAGGAGACCAAGGAGTGTCTTCAGGGTTACGAGAAGGGTCAGAACACCGAGTTGGACGCTGTTAACGTAATGACTGGCGTTTACACTGGCCGTTCTCCTAAGGACAAGTTCATCGTTATGGACGAGAACTCTAAGGATACCGTATGGTGGACTTCTGATGATTACAAGAACGACAATAAGCCCATCACCGAGGAGGCTTGGGCTGCTCTGAAGGATATCGCCAAGAACGAGCTGTCTAACAAGAACCTTTATGTTGTTGACTGCTTCTGCGGTGCAAACCCCGACACCCGTATGGCTGTTCGTTTCATCGTTGAGGTAGCTTGGCAGGCACACTTCGTTACAAACATGTTCATCCAGCCCACCGCTGAGGAATTGGCTAACTTCGAGCCCAACTTCGTTGTTTACAACGCTTCTAAGGCTAAGGTTGAGAACTGGAAGGAGCTCGGCATCAACTCTGAGACTTGCGTAGCATTCAACATCACCAGCCGCGAGCAGGTTATCATCAACACCTGGTACGGTGGTGAGATGAAGAAGGGTATGTTCTCAATGATGAACTACTACCTGCCTCTCCAGGGCATCGCTTCTATGCACTGCTCTGCAAACTGCGACATGAACGGTGAGAACACCGCTATCTTCTTCGGTCTGTCTGGTACAGGTAAGACCACTCTGTCTACCGACCCCAAGCGTCGCCTTATCGGTGATGACGAGCACGGTTGGGACGACAACGGTGTGTTCAACTTCGAGGGTGGTTGCTATGCTAAGGTTATCGGCCTGTCTAAGGAGCACGAGCCCGACATCTACGGTGCTATCAAGCGCAACGCTCTTCTTGAGAACGTAACCGTTGCTGAGGACGGCACTATCGACTTCAACGACAAGAGCGCTACCGAGAACACCCGCGTTTCTTACCCCATCAACCACATCAACAACATTCAGCCCGGTGGTTCTGCTCCCGCAGCAAAGAACGTTATCTTCCTGTCTGCTGATGCATTCGGCGTACTGCCTCCCGTATCTATCCTGACTCCCGAGCAGTGCCAGTACTACTTCCTGAGCGGCTTCACCGCTAAGTTGGCAGGTACAGAGCGTGGCATCACCGAGCCCACTCCCACATTCTCTGCTTGCTTCGGCCAGGCATTCCTGGAGTTGCACCCCACAAAGTATGCTGAGGAGCTGGTTAAGAAGATGAACGTTTCTGGTGCTAAGGCTTACTTGGTTAACACTGGTTGGAACGGTACCGGCAAGCGTATCTCAATTCCCGATACACGTGGTATCATCGACGCTATCCTCGATGGCAGCATCCTGAAGGCTGAGACCAAGAAGATTCCTCTGTTCGACTTCGAGGTTCCCACCGCTCTGCCCAACGTAAATCCTGCTATCCTCGATCCTCGCGACACTTACGCTACTGCTGCTGAGTGGGAGGAGAAGGCTAAGGACTTGGCTGCTCGCTTCATCAAGAACTTCGCTAAGTACACTACCAACGATGCCGGCAAGGCTCTCGTTGCTGCTGGTCCCCAGCTGTAATTCCAAGGCAAGGATAATTAATCCCCCTATATTCCGGTTCCCCATCCTCACAGGTGGGGAACTTTTTTTAGCCTTGGCAAAAACAGTCGATGACAATCAACTTTTTGTAGTATGTTGATATAGCATACATTATTTATAGTGAGATTAGAACGATAATGCCCAATTACATTTTGAGTCATAGTGTTATTATTTTTATGTTCTTCTTGTATGTTATCAATATAATTTATAATTTTGTGCACAACTACTAAATAAAATCATGACAGATCAGTACATAAACATAGGGCAAGACAGTTCAGTAACAATAGGTGCGGGTACTTGTTGCAACGAGTTTTGTGCTGATAGTCAGTCTCTTACCCCCCCCGTATTCCCGAAACTAATACCTTCGCTTGCAGAAGATATTAAAGAGTTTGTAGGCATAGCGGAGCACTCCGTTATGCCCGTTGTTGCATGTGCCAATTCGTAAAGATGTAACCTATACATTAATTAATAATAAACCAAACAATTTTACCTGTCTATGAAAAAAACTTTACTTATCATGGCAACCCTGTTTGTGGCTGTGGGTGCTTGGGCACAGACTGTTACTAAGTACAGTGTCACCGAAACAAAGTACACGTCAAGTGAACTGAACTCCAAGACCGAGGCAACATACATTGCCATCAAGAACCTGTCTGCAACCAACAATTATTATTATGTAGGAAACACTGGTGCTGCCCCTTATAGCAAGCCCGACTTCTCTAATGATGCCGTGTTTATATGGGAGCCTGCCGGAGACAACCAGTTCTACTTGAAAAAACTCGACGGCACCTATATGCAGGCCTCTTCACCCAAGGACTTTGGTTCTGTTGATAATGCAGCGAAATTTATTACTACTAACCCTACATCTACCGGTACCGATTCCAGCAATTTTAATGGTGACGGTGATTCACAAGCTTACATCAGCGGAAACGATGATCCCAACCTCGTTCGTTTTGTAAAGGGCACCAACTGGATTAATGTGCAGCATGGAACCTCGGGCACACCGACATACAATAATGGTAAGGGAGGATGGACTATCCATTATGTCTATCAGTTGAAGGCAGAAGAGGTGCAGGAACTGAATGTCGTTTATAATTTCCAGTATGAAGGTAAAATTGTAGCAACCCAGGAGACAGTAGTTTTCTCTGGTGATGAATATCCTGCAGTTACTTGTGCATTTCCTTATGGCTATACTGCCGCAAAACCAGAGGGCAAAGTGAATGACGAGGAGGCTGTAGATGGAGTGATTACCAAAATTATTGAATTGACCAAGACTAAGGACCTTCCTTTCGTTGCTGCAACCGACTTCA
>ERZ808030.48-NODE-48-length-12041-cov-3.087763_pt1 | contig 12041 bp, 29 predicted proteins | sample MGYA00380186_ERZ808030 | MGnify/ENA primary metagenome ERZ808030 (study PRJEB31490, sample SAMN06133386) | cow dung metagenome | isolation source: M7 | host: cow | place: China: Chengdu | collected 2015-05 ...
ACTTCAGCCTGCAGGTCTACAAGTTGCACACCGCCTACAACGGCTTTAGTATCTTCAAATATTTCGTCAAGAGAGCTGTCAAGAACTTTAGTTATTCTTCTTAATGTATCAGCATATGGGTTTGGTGTCTCACCTGCAAAAATGCGTGTAACTGTACGCTCAGGAAGGTCTGTCCGTTCAGCTATTTGTTTGTACGAAATGTTTTTCTCAGACTTTTTTTGTTTCAGGATATCTAACCACATAACAATGTCCCCTTTACATTTGACATCCACATCACCTTGAACGATATAGATGTCATTTTTTTGATAAATTTGGGTATCGCTTTTGACATATTTGGGTATTGAGAAGTTAAGTTTGCTACCCTATAATTAAGCCAACGCAAACGAAAATCTAAACATTAACATTTTATTCATTGACTTACCCACCGTTTGCGGATACAATAACAACCGAACAGATGTTCGACAAAAAACGGAGGTAAACCGCAATGGATAAGAATGAAATTAAAGAAATCTTACAACTACTTCATCAACTTGATGATGAAAAGTATAATATGTTCCTTAGTTGTTTGCGAGATACTTTAAATAACGAACCAGTTCCTTCCGTTTCTCCTCCGGAAGAGTTGAAAGTATGCTGAGTATCTCCAGATCCTCCCTTGACGTGTTCTCCTCCACGTCAGGGGAGTTTTTTATTTCCGCACCGTATAACTCATCAACTGTGATTCCAAAGTATGCCGCAATTTTTTGAGCGTTGGAAGCTGATACGCTTTTTATTCTTCCGTTCTTTAAATCTGTCATTGTGCTTTTGCTTAATCCTAAGTCTACACACATTCGACTGCCTGAAACGCCTCTGGTTTTACATAGTTCAATGAGCTTATCATACAAATTAAACATATTTGCACTTCTCCTTTTGTGCATTACTACAAAAGTCCGAAAATACAAACTTTTGTGCTTGACAAGTACGAGACTTCGTACTATCATAAGCACAGACGGTTTGAGATTTCGGACTATTTTGTTTGTTGGCACTTTCATTATAGTACCACTTTTCGTACTCGTCAAGAGTAAAAAATGAAAGGAGATGTTTTTTGTTAATATGCCTAAATATTCAGACTTTGGTTTGGTTGTAAAGACTAAACTTCTGCAGGATGACAAGACACAAAGGTGGCTCGCAAGGGCTGTGGCTGATAAGACTGGTTTGTTCGTAGATGATAGTTACATAAACAAAATCATTACCGGTCAGCGTAACGCACCTAAAATCGTGACAGCGATTCGTGAGATTCTTGATATTAAGGAGGCTTAACAGTGGCAAAGGACATACTTACCGATGCTCAGGTAGAGCTTGAGATTGACCGCCTTATGAACAGCAAAGCAGTAAAGCTTGCGAAGAAAGAGGCACAGATCAAATACAAACGCAGACAGTATATGTATCAGCTTCGTACTTTTGAGAAACGAGGCAAGGAACTGACGAAGCAGGGATACACACTCGACAACATTGAAGAGCGTATGCTTGGCGATATTTCCGAGGATTAAGGAGCAACCGATATGTACTACAAGAATTGGGAAGTAATGCCCGTTGTTTTAACAACATCCGAATGTGCCGCAGTTCTTCGTGTAAGTGAAGACACGGTGCTCCGAAAAATCAAAAGCGGTGAGCTTGAAGCAACGAAAATTATGGGGCACTGGCGAATAGCTAAAGAACACTTGAGAAAACAATTTAATTTATGAGAGGTAAATAACAATGAACGCAGTATTCTTAATCAGTTTAGCTGTAATCCTTTTTGCAATCATCTACGAAGAAAAGCTTATCGACCTTGAAGATTGGCTTGCAGACCGTATCGGTTATATTGCAGCCAAAGTTTACCTCGGCATTAAGAAGGTGCGTATCAGCAGACTTGTTAAGAACACCGATAGATTAGCAAAGAGGGTGAGCAAATGAATAAATATATGGTTGTATTCACAGTTATATCCGTTTTAGCAATCACGATGATGTTCGTGTATGCCTCAATAGTGAATGCTGAAGCACCGACAGAGAAAGCAACCGAAAAGACTACAGAGGCAGAAACAGAATGTATAGTGCTTGAATGCACAACGCTGTACGATGTTCCGCTGACCGATGAGCTTCAGATATTCATTCACGAGATGTGTGCTGAATACGGTGTGGACTTCAGACTCGTGCTCGCAATAATCAGCGTCGAAAGCTCGTTCAGATGTAATGCGTACAACGAAACAACAGATTGCTGTGGCTTGATGCAAATTAACCGAATCAATCTTCCTGTACTGCGTGCAAAGCTCGGTGTTACAGACTTGTTCAACGCATACGAAAATGCAATGGGCGGTATATACCTGCTCCGTCAAGCTCTCAACTATGACGGAGATATAGAGCACGCACTGATGATTTACAACTGCGGCATCGGTAGTGCAAAGAAGCTTTTCTATAAGGGTATACACAGCACCGAATACAGCAGAAAGGTGCTTGAAGCAAGAGACAATTTAAAAGTCAGAGAATACATTGACGAGGAGATGTAACAATGCCAATGATGAGTGAATTAAGTATTTTTGATTTTTTGCCCGAAGAAGAAGCAGCAAAATACAGACCTATAAAATCAACTGATTGGAAATGGTCTTTTGCAGATTACCCAAAAGAGAAAAACGGCTTGAAAGTCTTTAGCTGTTTTGCTTGTGGCGGTGGCTCAACAATGGGGTATAAGCTCGCAGGGTGTGAAGTGATCGGCTGTTGTGAAATCGACCCGAAAATGAATGAGGTTTACATAAAAAATCACAACCCGAAGCATAACTTTTTAATGGATATAAGAGATTTTAACAAGATACCAAACGAAGAACTTCCCCGGAATTGTTCAACCTTGATATTCTTGACGGTTCACCCCCTTGCACAACATTTTCAATGGCGGGTGAGCGTGAGGATAGTTGGGGCAAAAAGAAAAAGTTCAGAGAAGGTCAGGCAGAACAGACCCTTGATGATTTATCGTTTGTGTTCATTGATACAGTGGCGAAATTAAAGCCTAAATGCGTGATTATGGAAAATGTCGAAGGGCTTATAAAAGGTGAAGCGTGGTCTTATGTTCAAAAAATATACAAGCAGCTTCACGATATAGGCTACAAAGTCAAACATTGGCTTTTAAAAGGTCAATATATGGGCGTCCCGCAAAAAAGACACCGAGTGTTTTTTATAGCCCTGCGAAACGATGTTGACTTTGACCTTGAATACCTTGATATGTCTTTCAATTATGAGCCTATTACTTATGGCGAAATAAAAGAGGGTGAAGGACACCTTATAGGGAGAAACACGAAATACTATTATTTTGCAAGTAAGGCAGAGCCGGGGGATAAAAGTCTTGCAGATACAAGGATACGGCTTGGTGATAAAGGCAGCGCTTTCCAAACCTATTACATAAGAGAAAACGAAATAATGCCAACATTAAGAAGCAAGCCTGACGTAATAGATTTGAAAAATATTACGTATATATCGTGGCAAACCATAAGGAATAGCCAAACCTTTCCTTTAGATTACGACTTTTCGCCCAATACAGAAAGAAATGTTTGCTATATCTGCGGAATGTCTGTGCCGCCAATAATGATTAAACGCATAGTAACAAGGCTTATTGAAAGCGGGGTTTTCGATAGTGCTGAAAAGCCTTGAAGATTATCAAAATGAGATTGCAAGAGTGCAGGATGCTTTACAGCGTACCCAAAGCGAATATCTCAAAAGAGATTATGAAAAATATCTTAAGCGGCTACAAAAAGAAATGCGAAAGGTGGTTCAAATGTTTAGGGTATTAATTAAAACAACAACTGATATAACAGCAAATCTTGAAGCAGACCGAATCGAAGAAAAAGGTGAGTTTTTCTATCTTTACAACGGTACGGAAATCATCGGTGTTTTTGATATTGGCATTGTTCAGTTTATGTATAAAAGCAAGAAAAATTAAAGGGGGATAACAATGCCTATATGGCAAACGGAGCAAGATATCTGCTATATGTATCGTCACGCTGTCAATCAGCTTGATCAGATTAAGATACTGGCAGAGTTGAATGGTTGTTCCGAAGAGGAGATAAGAGATGTGCTGGAGAAACACGGCATACAGCCCGTAGGAGTTCGCAAGACTAAGTTTCGCACTATTCCAAACAAACCGTGGAGCGTTGAAGAGCTGGTTCAGCTATTGTATCTGGATGCTAACGGAATGTCAGATAAAAGGATGGCGGCTCACTTCGACCGCACTGAAAAGGCTATTAAAACTATGAAAAGCAAGCTTAACACGAAGCGTACAGAGCCTGCAAGAGCAGCTCTGGAGATATTCAACAGACAGAGGCAGGTGAAATCAAATGGCACGTGATGCATATGATCTCTGGTCAAGACATCAGAGCAAGATTGAGGAAGAACAGGAAAAACTTCCCAAGTGTTGCGAGTGCGATCAACCGATTGAGGATGATAACTGTTACAAGTTTGAAAACGATTTGATTTGCCCACAGTGCTTAAACGAAAACCACAGAAGAAGCACTTATGAATTTATGGAAGAAGGAGCATAACAATGCCTATCACAAAAGTAAAAACCAAGAACCACGAAGAATGGCTTCAGTTGCGAAGTAAATATATCGGCGGCAGTGATGCAGCGGCGGTTGTCGGTATGAATCCCTTTTCAAGCCCCTATGCGTTATGGGCAGAGAAGACCGGCAAAAAGGCAGGTTTTGAAGGCAACCTTGCAACAGACCTCGGCACATATCTTGAAGACTTCATAGCACAGCGATTCGCCAAGGTTTCGGGCAAGAAGGTGCGTAACTGCACACAGAGCTTCTTTAACAGCAAGTATCCTTTTGCAATTGCAAACATAGACCGAGAGGTTGTTGGCGAAGACACAGGTCTTGAGTGTAAGAGCACATCAGCATTATGTGCATCAAAATTCAAAGGAAGCGACCTTCCTGCTAACTACTATTGCCAGTGTGTACATTACCTTGCAGTAACGGAAAAGAAACGTTGGTACGTTGCAGTGCTGATTGGCAACAGCGACTTCAAGATATATCTTCTCACTCGCAAGATGAATGACACCTGCCCCGAATGGTGCGAAGCTATCTTCTATATCACTGACGAAGAGATTTCGGCACTGATGAACGAAGAAGCAGACTTCTGGAAGCACGTTGAGAACGATACGCCGCCTGAGGTGGACGGTACAAGAGCGACCACAGAAACGCTCACAACCATATATGCAGACAGCGATGACACAGAGTCTGTTGACCTTGTTATATACAAGAATGACCTTGTTACATACTCTTCTCTGAGCAGGTCAATTAAAGAGATGCAGAGACAGCAGGACGAGGTTGCGAACCGCATCAAAGCCTTTATGGGCGAAAGTGCAAGCGGTTTCTGCGAAGGCTTCAAAGTATCGTGGGCATCTGCAAGCCGCAAATCATTTGACGCTAAGGCATTTGCTAAAGACAACCCCAGCGTAGATCTTTCCAAATATTACAAAGAATCAAACTACAGAACATTCAAAATCAATGAATTAAAAGGAGCGTAAAAAACAATGACAGGTAAAATTCAGAATCAGCTTACTACAAAGGCTACAGACAAAACACCCAAGACAATGCAGACTTACATCAAGAGTATGGAAGGCGAGATCGCAAAGGCTCTGCCGTCTGTCATAACTCCCGAAAGATTCACACGCATTGTTCTTTCAGCAATTTCAATGAATCCGAAGCTTTCAGAATGCACACCGTCAAGTTTCCTCGGTGCAATGATGACATCCGCACAGCTCGGTCTTGAAGTCAATACACCACTTGGACAGGCTTATGTACTGCCGTACAGCAACAAAGGGCAGCTTGAAGCACAGTTTCAGCTTGGTTACAAAGGTTTGATTGACCTTGCAGATCGTTCAGGTGAAGTAGAAGTAATTCAGGCACATATCGTTTATAAAAATGATGAGTTCACCTGCGAATTCGGTCTTGATCCGAAGCTCACACACAAACCGGCAAGCAAAGACCGTGGCGAGCCTATCAAGGTATACGCAATGTTCAAGACAAAAAGCGGCGGCTTTGGCTTTGATGTAATGAGTATGGAAGATGTCAAGGCACACGCAATCAAATACAGCAAAGGCTACAGCAGTGCATTCTCCCCTTGGAAGACTAACCTTGAAGAAATGGCAAAGAAAACAGTACTGAAGCGTGTCCTCAAGTATGCTCCTCTTAAGTCAGACTTCATCAAAGCTGTTGTGCAGGATGAAGGTATCAAGAAAGAGCTTTCTGATGATATGTACGAAGTGCAGAGTGAAACCGTTTTCGATGCTGAGTACACAGAGGTAGACGAAACAACAGGCGAGGTGATTGACAATGCTTAATTGTGCAGTGCTTATGGGTCGGCTTGTTGCCGACCCGGAGTTGAAAACAACTTCAAATAATATTAGCGTAACATCATTCAGAATCGCCGTTGACCGCAGCTTTGTAAAGCAGGGCGAAGAAAAGCAGGCAGACTTCATCGACATCGTTGCTTGGCGAAGCACAGCAGATTTTGTCTGCCGTTACTTCCATAAAGGTTCAATGATTGCTATTCAGGGTTCAATACAGACACGCAATTATGAGGACAAACAGGGCAACAAAAGAACAGCCGTTGAAATTGTCGCAGATAATGTCAGTTTTTGTGGCTCAAAAGTAGAGAACGGCACGCAGGAGACAAGTTATACCCCCACATTCCAGAGTGCCTCACAGGGCGATTTTGAGAGCATTGACGATGACGATGCTCCGCTTCCGTGGTAAGGCGGTGCAGCAATGGAAAATATCAAAGTAATTATTCATCTTGAAACCGATGAGGACATTATCGGCATCAAGGAAGATGCTGCAGCTTATTTCGAAAAGTATGCAGATATTAAAAGAATAGAGGTTGAAACCGATGAGTAAATACGGCAATAAAGCAGTTGCGGTTGACGGCATAATGTTTGCAAGCAAGCGTGAAGCAAAGCGATATAGGGAACTTATCTTGCTGCTTAAATGCGGCAAGATATCTGCCCTTGAATTGCAGAAGAAATTCATACTTCAGCAGCCGTACAGGAAAAACGGAAAAAGCATCCGGGAAATAGCTTATGTTGCAGACTTCGTTTACTTCGATAAAGAACGCAACAAGGTTATAGTCGAGGATTCCAAAGGCTACAGGACAGATGTTTTTAAGCTGAAGAAAAAAATCTTTGAGTTTGTATATCCGGAATTGACAATTGAAGAGGTGTAAACAATGGAAAAGGTAGAGCACAGACCAACACAGAATGAACGCATACTTGATTACATAGCCGAGTTCGGCAGCATAACACAGCTTGAAGCGTTGCAGGATTTAGGAATTATGCGACTTGCTTCAAGAATATCTGACCTGAAGCGTTTAGGTTATCCAATAGACAGCAAGGTTATTGAAGTAAAAAACAGATTTGGCGAAGCCTGCCACGTCAAGAGCTATTACACGGGCGGTGCAGATAATGGCTGACGTTAAATGGATAAAAATTACAACAGACATCTTTGACGATGACAAAATACTGCTTATTGAGAGTTTGCCGGAAAAAGACAGTTTAATAGTGATCTGGTTCAAGCTTCTCTGTATGGCTGGCAAGCAGAATAACAGTGGTGTGTTTACCTTGAATGACCGAATAGCATACACAGATGAAATGCTTGCAACGATATTCCGCAGACCCATTAATACAGTCAGGCTTGCATTACAGACTTTTGAAGGCTTTGGAATGATAGACATCATTGACGGTGTAATTACTATACCGAACTGGGAAAAGCACCAAAGCATAGAAAAGCTTGACAAGCTCAAAGAGCAGACACGCCAAAGAGTTGCAAAGCACAGGAAAAAGCAAGAGTTACTGGCGAAAAACAACGATGTAACGCAATGTAACGCTGATTGTAACGTTACAGTAACGCACGATGTAACGCAATGTAACGCAACAGATAAGATAAGAGTAGATAAGAAAAGAAAAGATAAGAGTAGAAAAGAAGTAGATGTAGTAAATGGCGGCGAAACGCCGCCCGACTACACCGACCCGGACAACAAGCTTGAATATTTCAAAGGTAAAGTAATGCTGTCAGAAAATCAAATTGCTGATCTGCTCGACAAAATGGGGCTTGAAGCGTTTGACGAATATGTTGACCGCCTTAACAACTGGATAAGCAATCCGGATGTACAGTATGTCAAGTCACACTACGATACTATTCTTAAATGGTACAACGCAGATAGACAAACTTGAAAGAGAGGTAAAGCAATGACAGATAAAGCGATTATAAAAGCGTTGGAGTACTGCTCAACTGGTGAACCGTGTTTCTTTTGCTTTTATCAAAAACAATGTGAGGAAACAGACCTTTCCTATCACGCCCTTGACCTTATCAACCGCCAACAGGCAGAGATTGAGAGGTTGAACAAAGAAGTTGGTCGATTATCTCAAAATGTTTTTTCATCCATACAATATGAAGATATGTTACACCACAACGAAAAGCTTTTTAGAGAAATGGTGGGCGAGCAGGGATGAAAAAACGGAAATATAAGATTTATAACTCGGAGCAATCTTGGCTTGTTTTTGCTGATAACAGAGAAGACGCTATTTTTAACCTATATTGTTCCACAGGGATGCCTGAAGAATTTATCAAAAAGAATTTTTATATCAAGAGGGTGTATAAGTGATGAGTGAAAAAGCCGAAGCAATCAAAGAGTTTGCGGAGAGCCTGAGAATAGCATACATAGATACTCCTATGAATTATTATGACATTGATAAAACTATGATGAACCTTGTAAAAGAAATGGTGGGTGATGCGGAGTGAAAATAGAACTAATCACCTACCAAGAACAAAGGTTTGAGTTTTTTGTAAAGCAAAGAGAACTTGCTGAAAAACGATACAAACGAGCTATAAAAAAGACTAATCCGAGCGATTCGTATTTATCAGACGAATTTCGACTTGCAAGTGAAGCAGGTCAAGAATTGAGTTTTTATAACGATATAGTTGAAATGCTTGGAAGAGAATTATCGGAATACAAACGAGTAAGAGACCTTATGGCAAAAAGGAGTGACAACAATGCCGAATGAATTGAAGCCGTGTCCGTTTTGTGGCGGTGAAAATGTGTCACTTGTATATTGGGACGAACAAGAGCAGAACACAAAGGTTTGGGAAGATTGTGACGATGATAATGGGGCAACATTTCCTATGGTCGAGTGTCGAGATTGTGAAAGCTCTGTTATTTTTAGCGGTCTTGGATATGGAAAAGAAGTTATTAGAGCATATAACAAGAGAGGTGCTGACAATGGCTGATATTACATACTGCACCAATACGGATTGTCCGTTGAAAGAGTGTGAGCGACACCCTACCAAAGTTTCAAAGGCTTGTATTGACGGAAAAGGTTATGTAAGCGTTGCTGATTTTGGCAGAACTTGCAGAGATTATCTTCATTACTTATTAGAGGAAGTGAGCAGGAATGGCTGAATACATAGAGCGTGATAAAACTTGCGAAGACTGTGTTCATTATGGAGTATGTTATCACGTCGAACATTATGGCAGAGATATTGAAACAGATGAGCCGTGCGAGAAATTCAAATCCGCCGATGTGGTTGAGGTTGTAAGGTGTAAGGATTGCAATTTTGCAACAGAACTCGACAAACATTGCGATATTAACAGAACGGCATATAAACATTGCATCTTGTTGCGTGGTGATGAAACAAGAAATGTTTGGCACAAATACAAAAAATATTACAAAGATTATAGCCTTGTAGAAGCTGATGATTTTTGCAGTTATGGTGAAAGGAAGTGCGAGGATGGCTGATAAACCATTACCGCCCACAGAACAAGAAATTGTCGGCTGGGATTTGATAGGTAGATGCCCGGTGTGCGGTGCAAGCGTAAATGCCACAATGGATTACTGCGATGAATGCAATCACGGGTTAGAATGGAGGGTTAACAATGATAAAAATTGAAAACACAGAAGTGTTCGGATGGGAAGCGGCTATTCGAGGTATGCGTAATCCGATGAATAGCTGGGAGAAGAGTGATAGTTGTTGGGGATTGTGGGAAGATGAAAGTCCCATTAACCCTTGTGACGAACCATTCTTTTTTATCGGTAACAATGACCTTCAGTTGATGAAGAAATTAGTTGCTGCCGGTTCTGATCATCGTAAGTTTATGCGATACTTGGACGTATGTGTTGATGTTACTGCTCCGCTTTACTGGTGGAAGGAATTCGATACATACAAGGTTGGTACTGTTGCAAATAGCTGCAGTACGATGCATAAGATACACGATAAACCTTTTGCAGTTGAGGATTTCAGTACTGAGCACCTTATAGCTACAGATTCAGAGCTGTTTAATTCGCCTTATAAGGTGTTTCTTGATGTGATTATCTGCCTGAACTGGTACAGAGAGTTGTATATCAAGACAAAAGACAAGCAGCACTGGTGGCAGATGATTCAGCTTCTGCCTTCATCGTACAACCAGCGAAGGACACTGCAGCTGAATTACGAAGTATTGAGAAACATCTACCACGCAAGAAAGAATCACAAACTTGACGAATGGAGACAGTTCTGCGAGTGGATTGAGAGTCTGCCTTATTCAGAGTTAATAACGGAGTGATCGTATGGGAAAAGATAAAGAGTGGGAGCTTCAGCCCATTTGCAAGCTGTGCCACTACCGCAGGCGTATATACAAGGGAGCAAGCGAGAAGATATCTACATACTGGGATTACACAGCGTGTCACTACCTGTTAGACACAGATGAGAGACGAACCGGCAGACCAGAAGGTCTGTATTGCCCGAATTTTAAATTAAGGGAGGATTGATAAATATGCCTGAGTCATATATGAGCAAGGATGTACAATGCCCGTACTACCACAAGGATGTTCACAATAAGATATGTTGCGAAGGCATTGATGAAGAAGGCTCAATTCATTTGAATTTCACTTCTGAGAAGAAACGCATAGCATACGAGCGTGAAAAGTGTTGCAAGGATTACAAGCTCTGTATGCTGACTCAAATGCTCGATAGGAAGTACAGTGAGCACCCATAGATACCGATTTAAAGCACTCTGCAAAGGGTGCTTTTATTTTTTTATGGGGGTGGGTTTACATTGAAAGCTTGTTCTTCCGTACAATGGCTTCATAAGCAGAAAGGAGCTTCATATGGTTGATTGGTCAGCTATTAAAACAGAATATGTGACTGGCGAATCTTCGTATAGAAAAAATAAAAAAAAACACAGCGTATCACTTCGTACTATTGCCGACAGAGCTAAGAAAGAAGACTGGGTAGAACTAAGGAACAAACATCGCAACAGTGTTGCAACGAAGACTCTACGAAAAGCCGAAGATAAGCAAGTGCAGAGGTGCATCAAACTGATGTCTGCTACTGATGATTTGTTAAAGAAAATCGTTGAGGCGATTGAAGTAATGAGTGCGAGCGATATGTTTGTTGACGTCAGGCTTCCAAAGCAGCTTTCAAGTGCGTTGAAAGATATCAAAGATATTCAGGGTTGCAAGACACCGCAAGAGTTGCGAGAGCAGGAAGCTCGCATCAAACTGCTTGAAAAGCAGGTGGACGATGATGACTCTAACGGTCAGGAAATTACAGTTGTATTCAAAGGCGATGCTGAAAGGTGGGCTAAATAATGCCTACGCTTGAATTTGATAGACCTAACCCAAAACAAGAACTCTTCCTTGAATCAGATGTTAAAAATACAGGCTTCGGTGGTGCACGAGGTGGCGGCAAAAGCTGGGTAGTAAGAATCAAAGCGGTTTTGCTTTGCCTGTTTTTTGCAGGAATAAAGGTAATGATAATCCGAAAAACTTACCCAGAACTACAGGAAAACCACATAATGCCGCTCACTGAATTGCTTCATTGCTATGACGAGAACAAGAAAAACCGAATAGCCAAATACAATGATTCAAAGAAGCACATCGTGTTCCGAAACAGAAGCAGAATCCTGTTTATTTTAGATATGATATTCATTAGTAATCCTCCTTATTTTATCTCTCGTACTTGGACTTGTTCCATACGGGATTTTGTTGTAAGTATGAACCGTTTGCT
>ERZ808030.50-NODE-50-length-11922-cov-2.870494_pt1 | contig 11922 bp, 5 predicted proteins | sample MGYA00380186_ERZ808030 | MGnify/ENA primary metagenome ERZ808030 (study PRJEB31490, sample SAMN06133386) | cow dung metagenome | isolation source: M7 | host: cow | place: China: Chengdu | collected 2015-05 ...
TTGTGGCTGAAATAGAAGTGGATACGGAACTTCGTGACGAAGCCTTCAGATTCCAGGTGGTCTATACGTCCGAACAGCAGGATTGGGTCAGCGAGGTAAAGGCTCAGGATGGCAAGATTGTGATTGTGGCTCAGCCAAATGCTGACGAACTTAAGGTAAGGACTGCCACGGTGGTGATAAGTTGCGATTCGGGCTGGGGTGAAATAATCTCGCAGGATCTGTTCATCACTCAGGCAAATGCAAAGGATGAGTATGGCGAGAAGATAACCATACCTGTCCTGAAGACTCTTGCTTCTGAGGATGGCGAGGAAATTATTGACGATATATTTATCGAGGGCCATATTGTCGGCGATGTGTCGTCTCTTAACCTTGCCGAGAATCCTCAGACAACCTCAACAACCATCGATTATACAGCATGTCGTAAGGCCGCTTATATTCAAGCTCTTGACGGCAGTGCGGGTGTGATGATCGAGACTGATACAGAGGGAGATAACATCTTCAAGGATAATTCATATGTGCAGATAAGACTTAAAGGTACCAAGGCATATCGTTACAGTGAGCCGGACCGGCTCGTTCTCGAAGGTGTCAAGTCAACGATGGTGCTTAAGAACGACAGGGTGGAGAAGTCTGAGGTGGCTGAAAAGCGCAAGAAGATAGGAGAACTTACTGATGATGACGTATATACGCGTGTAATTCTAACGGATGTGGAACTCCCGGTAAGAAAGGGCGGACTGACTCCTGTCAACGAGGGATATACAAGATATTCCAAGAGTCACAGGGTGAGCAAGTTCCCGGTTCTTGTAAGGTGCGTTGACGGTGAAAGCATGTATATGTACACCAACATGACCTGTCCGTACAGAAGGGACGGAAGGCGTCATGGCGACGGTTCGGGTACCATTGAAGGTATAATAGTTCATGAACTGTACCGCTCTTTTGAGGATGGAGACAGCATCTTTGATGAACTTTGCGGAAACATCGGACGCTATCAGATACGTCATACTGCTTTTGAGGATATCCGTCTTGAGGCTTCCATAGATAATTCGTTCTCCGGTCTGATAGCGGAGTGGAGGTATATGACGACTGCTGATGCTGACGGCTATATGCCTGCAAGTGCAGGAAACGGACGCATGACTCACACATGTCCTACAAAGGTATATAGCAACGGACTGACTATGTACAAGGCAGTAAATGACTGGTCATATCTCGGCCCTTGCGCACCTACATATGGTGATCAGGCGACGGTGCTTAAAGAAGCAAACCAGTCTGGCAGGACCTATACCACATCCGATCTGGTAGGCAATCTTAACGGCCTTGGTATAATCCTTCCGGATGGAACTGATTATAGTGCCGGTGATACAAAAATGAATGAAGATGGAAAAGGAGGTGGCCAGGGAAGAGGTTATGGCTGGGCTGCAGATTACTGGTGGGATAATAAGGCTGACAAGCCATATGGCTGGGTGATAGAATTTTCAACAAAAGATATTACAACTGATGTGCTTTCAACCCAGATCAGTATGCTGAATCTCAGTCAGAGTGCTCTGACTCCGATCGATTGGGTAATGGAATATTCTCTCACAGGTGCGGATACGGATTGGCATTCTTGGGAAGGCTCGGAATTCTCTGTTCCGGACCTCGTTCTGAATGCAGTTACTCTGCCGTCTCAGTGTGCAGGCTATAAGGGCATGGACTTCAGGCTTCCTGAAGCTTTGAAAGATCAGGAGAAAGTCTTCCTGAAAGTCAGACCTCGCAGCAAGAGAGCATCTTCGACCACGGAGTTCGGCACTGATCTCTGGGTCTATAAGGACGGCCGCAGATGTGCAATGAACTACTGGGCAGTGAGATACAATAAAAATACAGGAAACTGATGAGATGCATGAGACTCATATTCGCCGCTTTCCTTCTGACTGTGTCTGCTTTCTGTATGCAGGCACAGCAGAAGGTCAGTTTTGAACAGTTGCGAAAGATGATTGATGACGGACTGACCTATGTTCAGGAAGAACTTCTGATAGAGGGACTGATCATCACTGATACTGACGATGTCAACATTGAGCAGAGCAGGCAGTATATGTATAACAAGACCACCACTGAGCCGAACTCGAGGACTATGTATATCCAGAGTTATGACGGCAGGTATGGTTTCAGGCTTTGTTTCAATCACAACCGTTCCGGACGCCTTCCACGTTATTCCCATGCCGAACTTGACCTTAAGGGAGCGACATTGGAAAAGCACAACGGTGGTTACACTATAAGCGGACTTGAAGCGGAGTCGAAGGTGTCAGTCAGCACTGGTGTGCCGGAAGACAGGGTGGTGAAGGAACGTACTTTGGAGACCTTGTCTGCTGAAGACCTATATACATATGTCACATTGAAGAATATGGAGTTTGTCTTCAAGGACGGTTCATATTCCAACACCAACGAAGGCTATGGCAAGGATGCAGGTTTCAATAAGAAATGCTGGCCCAGCGGCGCGATGGACGGTTGGGCGACTCTTGTGTGTGATTCGGAAGGCAGACCGTTTTATCTTATGATCAACTCACGTACCCCTTGGAGACGTGACGGAAGAGGAGTGCAGCAGGGTAGCGGGGACATCAGCGGTGTGCTTGTCAGTTGTCAGCAGATTCGTTACGGCGATTGCATAGGAACCTTCCAGCTCCGCCCTCTGGAACATAAGGACATTGCGATTGACTGGAAGGCTCCGTCCGCGTTCAGGACTGCCGTAGAATGGAACTGGTCTGACGGAAAGACGGAGTTCTTTACCGAGGATGGTCCTCAGATGAAGATAGGTTCAGATAAGGTTCTTGCAGATAAGGGAAAGGGAACTGTCTATACGGATGTCAAGGGTGAGGTGGTTCGAGGTCATGAACCGAATAACGTCAAGGTCGAGTTCAAAGGTGACCCTGATTTCAAGGGCGAGAGGGGATATGTCAATCATGGAGCATATACGATCAAGGCCAGATCATGTGAATGGTGGGATTGGGAGAAGGATACGCCGAAGTCAGTATATGTCAATTTCTCCACTGCAAAATTAAAAGGAAGGAACCTTCTGTTTGCATTCTCTTTTGCAGGCGGATTCGGCGGAGCCAACAGTTCATATGGATTCCCTGTATATTGGAAGGTGGAATACAGTGTGGATGGCGAAAATTTCGTCAAAGCAGGTGATGAAGAATATGAAATGCACTCTCTTCCTTGGTACTGGGACAATGATGTCCAGGGCGTGCAGTATCAGACGTGCTGGAGAGCAGGTATGGGATTCAAGGAGCATGTCTTGAGACTGCCGGAGGATGCTTTCGGTAAGAAGGAAGTCATAGTAAGGATAAGCCCTTCCCGCAAGAATATCGCTACTCTTGCAGAAGATGAATATGACAAGATGGCTCTGAGACCGACAAACAAATCGATGTGTACGGTCAATTTCGGAGCATTTATAATCAGGTATAACTGATGGGCACTATGAAAAGAAGATTATTGACGATTATAGCAGCCGTTCTGTTCAGTAACCTTGCATCGGCGCAGTCTATTGCCTCGGCAGGAGCCTGTGATGTGCAGTCTGTTGCAGTGGACGATGCGGGGCGTATCTGGATGGCTGGCGGACTTTATTCCCCACGTCAGCAGTCAGGGGTGGGCACTGTTGCTCCGGGCACTGAATGCACTACTGTTACCATATCTGTCAGTTCTACGATGGGACAGACATGGACAGAAGTGTGGCAGTCGGCTCAGTACAGACGCGCCACATTATGGAATATCTCAGGCAAGGGCATGTGCGCAATTCTTTCCGGAGAGGAAGGAATCAATATAGCACTATGGAATGACGGCTGGCAGATATTTTCAAATGTCGGCAAAGGCGTATGTTCCAATCCTCCGGTGGCATGTGGAGATGACCTGTATATGCCCGTATCATTGGATAAGTCGATCTCCGGAGTATATAAGTCTTCTGACGGAGGACTGACATGGACATTGATGCCGGGGACGTTCATGACACCTGAAAAGGTCGCTTCTGACAATCAGCCTTCTGCTGTTGTCGGGCCGGATGGAAAGATTACTTTATACACCCGTTCCAACGGTACTTCATGGAGTTACATGACAAGCTCCTCTGATTATGGTCAGACTTGGGGCAAGCCTTCGCGCTTCCTTCCCAATCCTGACAGGGAGTTTGCAATAACCCGCCTCTATGACGGAAGACTTCTTCTTTTAAGGAACGGACGGCTTGACCAATGTCTTTATATTCTGCCTGAGGGACTGTTTGCATATCTGTCTGATGATGAGGGAAAGACGTGGTACGGCGGTCTGAGACTTGACAACAGGTCATTCTCGGAAAGACCTCATGTGGCGGCATACCCGAACGGCAGGATGGCTATTTTCTTCAGCCACAATTTCAAGGGTAAAAATCAGATATGTATGGCTGTCACGTCGGTCAGTGAGATAGATAACGCAAGCGGATCCTTCAAGACTACCCCTCGTATTGCTGTGCCTGTGATGGCGGCCGGTCTGGGAGAAAAGACTTATGCGGATGCAGTCGGTCTTATGAATGCACCGAAATCTTCGTGGGCGGACAAACCTTTACGTGTGGCCACCTACAACATACAGTATCCTGCGGACAAAGCTCCTGCATGGAAAGAACTGCGTGTGCCTGCATTGAAGGCTGTATTTGATGAATATGGATTTGATGTGATCGGCTCTCAGGAACCATGGAAGGATCAGATGGAGGACCTGATGACCATATTGGGAGATGACTATGCCTTTGTCGGAGCGAACAGAAACAATGATCATTCTCATCCGAAATCCCCGTATAATCCTATATTTTACAGGAAATCACGGGTTGAGATGCTTGAGTGGGGCACATTCTGGTTTTCCGATGTCCCTATGACAGCCGGTTATGGAGCATCTTCTGCCCGTTTCTGCACTTGGGCGAAGTTCCTCGACAAGGCGACAGGCAAGAAATTCTGCCATTTCAATTCTCATTTCGACCACCTTGGACAGGAGACTCGTGTGTATAGTGTGTATATACTCACAGACAGTATTGTGAAGATTGCCGGCGGGCTTCCTGTGTTCTGCACCGGAGACTTCAATTCAAACGAGAAGTCCCGCTGTTACAAGGAGATGCTTGCAAGCGGCTATCTGACCGATCCGCTTGACGGTGCGGAGCAGGTGAGCGGAAAGGAGATAAATTCCCTCCATGATTATAAGGATATTGCCAAGAACCGTAAGGACGGACTGCACATCGACCATGTCTTCTATACTCCTGCCAATTCCAGGGCTGTGAGCGCCAAGGTCGTTCTGGATAATAATACAAAAATAGGCTCAGACCACCTTCCTATATATATGGACTGGCTGATTGCCGACTGATGATAACAGAATATTCTATGAGATGTATATTGTTTACTATCTGCTTTTTGATGGCATCTTCCTTCATGGCTTTGGCCGGTGACCCGGTCAAGGAGTTTGTACTTGCGACCACATCTTCGGCTTGCCCTCTGCTTTATGATGCCGCAGATGCCTCTGTGGTCGGGAAAGCAGCGGAAATGCTATCTGAGGATGTCGCTCTTGTGTGCGGTAAGAAATTGCCGGTGGTGACATCTCCGACAGGATGCCGTTCCATGGTGATAATAGGTTCGTTGGAGAGCGCCTATATCAAGCAGTTGACATCATCCGGAAAAATCAGTACGGAGGCTCTTGAGGGCAAGTGGGAAACATATCAGATGACTCTGGTTGAAAAGCCTTTCAAGGGGGTGTCCAAGGCTCTGGTGATTGCAGGAAGCGATGCTCGCGGTGCAGCATATGGGGCTATGGATATATCTTCGTCATTGGGCGTGTCTCCATGGGTGTGGTGGTGCGATGTGCCGGTGACTGTGCGCAGCAAGGCTGTAGTGAATGTCACAGGTGTGCCGTCAAGAGAACCGTCAGTCAAATACAGGGGCATCTTTATCAATGACGAGGACTTCGGTCTGGATCTCTGGGCCGGAAAGACCTATGAGCCGGAGTGCGCTCCCATCGGCCCCAAGACATATGCAAGAATATGCGAACTGCTGTTGCGCATGAAGGCAAACCATCTTCTGCCTGCCATGCATATAGGTTCTGTCGCATTCTACAGCAATCCTGAAAATAAGAAGGTGGCAGGTGAATATGGCATCGTTATAGGTACAAGTCATTGTGAGCCTTTGGGTTACAATAATTTTGTCGAATGGGACAAGAAGGTCAATGGCGAATGGAGTTACCGCAACAACAAGGAAGGAATAAACTCTGTTCTTGAAGCCCGGGTGAGGGATTGTATGGACTATGAGAATGTATATACAGTCGCCTTGCGTGGTGTCCACGATTATCCGATGGACTTTACGAGTACTCACGACCAGAAGACAGCCATGCTTCAGGAAGCGATCGCGGACCAGAGGAATATCCTTGAAAAATATCTCGGCAGACCGGCCTCGGAGATTTCTCAGGCCTTCACACCTTACAAGGAGGTTCTGAATCAGTATGATAATGGTCTGGTTCTCCCGGATGATATGACCATCATATGGCCCGATGACAACTATGGCTACATCAAGCGCCTGAGTAATGCCGCCGAGCAGAGACGGTCGGGACGAAGCGGAGTATATTATCATGTCTCCTATCAGGGACAGCCACATTCATACACTTGGTTTTCAAGCACTTCCACTACTCTTATGTATGAAGAACTCAAGAAGGCCTATCGCAGCACTGCAGACCGTATATGGATACTGAATTGCGGTGACATAAAGGGCTGCGAGATGCAGACTGAGTTCTTTCTGGACATGGCCTTTGATTTTGAGTCATTTGATTATGACAAAGCGGCATCTTATCCGACTGACTGGGTTACGGCGATGTTCGGCGAGCAATATCGTGACGAACTTGCTATGGTGATGAATGATTTTCTCCGTCTGTGCTGGAGCAGAAGACCGGAACTGATGGGTTGGGGATTGCGTAAGAATATTGATACCAAGACAAGAGAGATACTTACCGATACAGAGTTCTCGTTTGTAAATTATAATGAGGCTCAGACCAGAATTGATAATTGGAAGAAGATAGGCTCGGTTGCTGAAAGACTTCTGAATGAGATGCCGGCACAGAAGATGCCTGCATTTTATGAGACAGTATATTATTATGTCAAGGGTGCGGAACTGATGAACAGAAAGCACCTTCTTGCCCAACTATATCGTCAATATGTGCGCGAAGGCAGGGCCTCTGCCGATGCTGTCCGTAAGGAGGTTGTGGCCTGCCATGACAGTCTTGATGTGATAACCAAAGGATATTGGACATTACTTGACGGCAAGTGGCACTCGATCATCAGCCCTGTTCAGGACTGGCCTCATATGCTGTCGTTCTATGAAATGCCGGACGTGTCATCTCAGGTGACTCTGTCAGCTGTTCCTTCGTTCGGTGTCTGTGCTGAGGGTGAGGGCAGTGCGAGTGCGTCTGCATGGCATGTCATGGAGGGTTTCTCGGCCTATGAAAAGGGACGTGAACGCTGGATGGAAATCTATAATAAATCAGAGGTTGTTCTGGACTGGAAAGCATATTCGGATCAGCCATGGGTGCGTCTTTCGTCTGATTGCGGAAGCCTCTCATCGGAGGGATATGAGGCTCAGCAGAAAATAAATGTAAGCATAGATTGGAATTCTGTACCTGAAGGAGAAAGGATAGGTGCGACAATATTCTTTGAATGTGCCGGCAGGAAGGAAGCCGTCCTTGTCTCTGTATTCAATCCTGGAATAACTGTCCCATAGGGCGTTTATGTGGAGAAAAACGGCTATGTATCCATCCCTGGTGCCGGTTTCCACCGCAAGCAGGAGGCGGAAGGAAAGCAGGTGCGTGTCCTTGACGGCATCGGTGTGGAGGGAAAGGTGGCAATGCTTGGAGAGGGAGGGGATCCTCTTGAGTGTTTCCGCTCACGTGAGGGGACCCTTGTGGAATATGATTTCTGGTCGTTCGGATGCGGTATGGTGGATGTATATACATATATGGTTCCGTCCTTCCCGATCAATTCCGACAGGGATTTCCAGATGAATAACCTTGATAACTGGGGATGTCGCTACAGCGTATGTATAGATGACAGATATTATTATTCACCTTATACTTCGGATGTGGAGTTCAATCAATATTGGTATGATGCGGTGCAGTCGAACATGAGGGTGAACAAATCGACAATCTGGGTGTCTGAGCCGGGCTTGCATAATCTCAAACTGATATGTGGAGACCCTGGAACGATGGTGCAGAAGATTGTGATAGATTTCGGTGGTATGAAGCACTCATACCTTGGTCCGGCAACAAAATAAGTATGATATATGAGATTAAGAGCAGTGTTTTACGCGGCATTTTCGTTGCTGCTGATGGCTTGTTCAGGGAACGAGGTGTCCTTGAATGGCAAATGGGATGTGATTGTGGATCCATATGAAACCGGATATTATGGCTATCAGTTGAAACTTCATTCGGTCAGGTCAATATATTTTTCTGATAAAAGTTTCTATGATGACAAGACAAAATTGGTGGAATATGATTTCGACCGTGCGGAAAAACTGATGGTTCCGGGAATATGGAACACTCAGAATCCTAAATACAGGTACTATAAGGGTACTATGTGGTATAGAAAACTCTTCAATGCATCCAAACCTGAAAACCACAGGGCCTGGCTCTGCTTTGATGAGGTTGACAGAGATGCAATCGTTGCTCTCAACGGCAAACAGATCGGCAGTCATTCTGGAGCGGAATCCCCATTCTGCTTCGATGTGACCGAGTTGCTTGTCGATGGAGAGAACTCCATTGTCGTCAAGGTGGATAATGGCAAGAATCTCAGTTGGACAGGTCCTGATCCTGATCAGTCCGGCAGCAAGGGTGGTATAACCGGAGATGTCAGAATAGTTTATGTGCCTTTTGACGAAGAATTTTATTTCCCGGGGGCCCAGTGTCTCAGGGACAATGGTCTGGCTGTTGATGCAGTGATGCTGATCGGAAATATCCCGTCTCGCGACAAGGTCTCGCTTGACGGAGAATGGAGCGCAATGATCAATCCTGCCAGGGAGTTGGAGGCTTCTGGAGGATATGACCGTCTGCTGAAGGTTCCGGGAGACTGGAATACCCAGTATGATGATATGTATATTTATGAGGGCAAGGTATGGTACAGGAGGACGTTTGATTTTCAGCCGCAGGAGGGCAGACGCCAGTTTCTGCATTTCGGTGCTGTGAATTACGAGTGTGAGGTTGGCCTTAACGGTGAACTCGTAGCCCGTCATGAAGGCGGATATACACCTTTTGATATAGAGGTTACAGATTTTCTGAAGGAAGGAACCAATGAACTGACTGTAATTGTAGATAATACACGTCGTCGCGATGCCGTGCCTACTGTGAATTCGGACTGGTGGAACTGTGGTGGTATAACCAGAAGTGTGGAACTGGTGTCTGTGCCTTCAACCTTTGTCCGTAATTTCATAGTGATGCTTGACGGAAATGCTCCATCTGAGGGTGCGGGGAACATAAGCGTCGAGGTTGAACTTGACGGAGAAGATGTGGCTTTCAGACAGGTGAGCATATCAATTCCGGAACTTGATGTGATTCAGAAGGCAGTGACTGATGATGCCGGATATGCAAAGTTGTCTTTCAAGGCTTCTCCAGAGCGCTGGTGCCCTGAAAATCCAAAATTATATGAGGTCTCGGTGTCGGCTGCAGGTGATGTGCTGTCGGACAGGATAGGATTCAGGACAATATCTGTCAAAGGTGATAAGATCCTGCTTAACGGCAGTCCTGTGTTCCTTAGAGGATGTGCAGTACACGAGGAAAGCATCGCAGACAATCCGGAGAGGGTCAATACCAGAGAGGAAGTGGAGGCCCTGCTGGATGTAGCACAGGAGATGAACTGCAATTTCCTCCGTCTGGCCCACTATCCACATAATGAGATGATGGTCCGGCTTGCAGAGGAAAGAGGTATAATGGTATGGGATGAAATCCCTTGCTACTGGTCGATAGAATGGGGCAATCCTGCAACTTATGCAAACACTCAGCAGCAGCTTGTGGATATGATAGGAAGGGATATTAACAGGGCTAATGTCATCATCTGGTCAGTTGCCAATGAGACTCCGAGATGTCCTGAGAGACTGGAATTTCTACGTAAGTTAGTGGAAAAGTGCCGCGAACTGGATCCTACCAGACTTGTGAGCGCAGCAATGGAAAAACGATATATTGACAGAGAAGCAGGATTGCTCACCATGGATGATGAACTCCTTGACTATGCGGATATCATAAGTTTCAATCAGTATGTCGGATGGTACGATGGCACCTCCGACAAGTGCGACAAGGTCGTGTGGCAGTTCCCGATGCTCAAGCCGGTGCTGGTGACTGAGTTCGGCGGAGGAGCAGTGGCTGGAAATCACGGACCAGATACAGAACGCTTTACTGAGGAATATATGGAAAAACTATATGTGAAGAATCTGGAAATGTTCTCCAGAATGCCTCAGTTCTCGGGCCTGTGTCCATGGGTGTTGAAGGATTTCCGTTCTCCAAAACGACATCTGGCCGGAATTCAGGATGATTACAACCGGAAGGGTCTCATCTCAGAGAAAGGTGAGAAGAAAAAGGCTTTCTATGTGATGCAGGAATATTATAAAAATTTAAAATAACCTAGTATGAAAAGACTGTTTACATTATTTGCAATGTTGCTGATGGCATCCATTTCGCTGACGGCTCAGGAGATTCTGACTCCAAAGGCACCGGATACACCTCGCATCAACGGTGCAAAAGTTTATGGAAATTATCCTGGTTCGGATTTTCAGTACAGGATACCTGCAACAGGAGTCCGTCCTATGACTTTTGAGGCCGTGGGACTCCCAAAGGGATTGAAACTTGATAAGGAGACAGGTATCATCTCAGGAGTTGTAAAAAAAGCCGGAGAGTACAATGTGGTGCTGAAGGCTACCAACAGCCTTGGAACCTGTGAGAGAAACTTCAGGATTGTGATTGGAGACAAACTGGCGCTTACCCCGCCTTTGGGTTGGAACTCATGGAACTGTTTCGAGAGGAAAGTGACCCAGGAGCAGGTGAAGGCTATGGCTGATGCCATGGTGTCAAGCGGACTTGCCGATTATGGATGGTCATATGTGAATATAGACGACAGCTGGCAGGGATTGAGGAATGAAAAGTCCAAGGTTCTTATGCCTAACTATAAATTCCCGGATATGAAGGAACTGACTGACTATATTCATTCATTAGGTCTGAAGGCCGGAATCTATTCAGGCCCGTGGATCCAGTCTTATGGCGGCTACCTCGGAGAGGGATGTGACAATCCGGATGGAAAATATTGGTGGATTGAAAAAGGCATGCATCACCCTGATTACAGGTTCACGGATCCTGAAAAGAAGAGGCGTCATGTCGAGAACTGGTATCATGTAAAATACTCCTTTGCGGAAATCGATGCACAGCAATGGGCTGATTGGGGCTTTGATTATCTGAAATATGACTGGAACGTCATTGACTGGTATCATCTTGAAAAAATGTACAAGGCATTGAAGGCCACCGGCCGCAGCATGATCTATAGTATTTCCAACACTGCTCCTTATGGTATAGCACCGAAACTGGCCGAGATGGCTCACTGCTGGAGGACCACAAGAGACATTGAGGACACTTGGGAGAGCATGTCCACAATCGGTTTCGGCGGACAGGATGGCTGGGCTCCATATAAAAAGCCGGGCAACTGGCCTGATGCGGATATGCTTGTTGTAGGAAAGGTCGGTTGGGGAAAGAAACTGCATGACACTCAACTTACCCCGGACGAGCAATATACCCATATATCACTGTGGGCACTTCTTGCTTCACCGCTTCTGATAGGATGTGACCTGACTCAACTTGATGATTTCACTCTAGGTCTGCTTACAAATAGTGAGGCCATCGATATACATCAGGACAGTTTCGGTTATCAGGCCTCAAGAT
>ERZ808030.51-NODE-51-length-11918-cov-3.654759_pt1 | contig 11918 bp, 13 predicted proteins | sample MGYA00380186_ERZ808030 | MGnify/ENA primary metagenome ERZ808030 (study PRJEB31490, sample SAMN06133386) | cow dung metagenome | isolation source: M7 | host: cow | place: China: Chengdu | collected 2015-05 ...
AGTCAGAACTCTTGAATATTATGATTATAAGGACGTTAAAAAGAGAACTGGATTTGGTGCTACTAATCAATCAAAAGCATCAGCTATGCTAGCCAACAAGAGACCTGTGTATCTTGATGGTTCAGATTTTCATAATGGTGGTGGACATGCTTGGGTAATAGATGGGGAATGGAATGGTTATTTCCATTGTAACTGGGGTTGGAGTGGAAAATGGGATGGCTTCTACGCAAAACACAACTATTTCCCTATTAGTTCACGTGCCTATGTGGAGAATGGTATAGATCCTAACACAACAGATTCCGATCTAGGGTCTGGTAATTACGATTGGAACTTCCGAATTGTAACATATTCCTATTAAAAGTAAATGCTATGAAATTAATAAGACTAATACTTGTTTCCCTTGTGCTTATTCCATGCCTAATGTCTTGTCAGAAAATTTCAGGACCGAAAATTACTTTTGAAACGGATGATATTCAGTTTACTCATGAGGGTGGAAGTCAGACAGTACGTTTACTTGAGGGATACTTTTCGCAAATGGAGATCTACCAGAAAACCGGCGTGGGTAATCCTGATGGTGATAATGGCGAAACATACTTGAAAATGGATTGGATAGAGGTGAATAAATTTGAATCCAGCGGGTCAACATCCCTTAAGATAACAACGGATCCAAACACCTCCGGTGAATCCCGCTCTGCACATATTATAGTTTATGAACGTGACCGAGGGGCATACATTAAAGTATTCCAAGACGCTGACAACAATAATATCGCAGGGGATTAATTATATTCATACTTATAAAGCCTCGGCGCCGAGACTTTTTTATGCTACACCATGGAAACTTGCAAGTGTTCCGAATTTTGATTTATTAATAAAAGTATTAAATTTGTGAATACAACCGGGAAGTGATATTGTGATGGTGGTTCCTGCTAGAGTCCCAAAACTATCAAGAAAACACTAAATACCGATATTATGGATCGCAATTTACATGATGATGACGGCTTTATAACCAAGGGAGGAAGCAGTAGTGTCTTACTTAGACACAGATGCGATTGTCTCTACTTTGGCTTTGCCAAGCCTGCGTAGATGCGATCGTACTTTCTTGATTCTGCCATTGCGAACGCGTGTGTACGCTTTCACCTTAACAGAAGTGAGATATACCACCTTTGTAGCAATCTCAACTTTCAGGTCACGATTACGTTTTTTCATGAGTTATACATAATTGGATAGTGCACGAATCGTTTCGGAGAGTCTTGAAGTACATGAATGACTAAATATTTTTATGTCGGTCTGATGTCAGGTCTTGATATGATGTATTCCAGAATTCCCCATCTGCTAAAGAACGACACATCATATATCCCATTGGCGTTTAATGTTATGGGACTCTTCCCTGTCGGTAAACGCTTTTGCCCATTTGTTCAGGCTTCCGCAGGTTCATATTTCGGCATCCAGGCGTTACTAGGTGTCAATGGATTCTATTCTGATATTTAACTTGGCGTTGAGTATAATCTAATGAAAGGATTAATTTATAATGAAACACCCATGACTTTAAAAAGACGTCCAAGCGAATGAAAATAAGTGCTAACTTCGAAGCATGGAACTTTAATAGAAGTAGTTATGTCAGAAGTTAACTTTACCCATTAATGAGGAGCTTAAAGCCAGGAACTCCGACCGCAATGCAGCACAGAGAGGCGTAAACTGGCAGTTTACAACAGCTGATGCACGAACTAAACTCAAGCACCTCTAACCTATATTGAACTTTTAAATGTTACAAAGTACTAGTTTGTCATCAAAGACTAAAATTTTGAAGTGAGCACATTATATATTGAAACTGGGCGAAAATTGGAAATTATGTCTAATTTTCGCCCAGTTTTGTGGTTTTTCCTATTCTCCGAACAGATTATCCATTGTGATGGTATTTACAAAAATGGAGGAGTATTTACCTGGCACCAAACCGTATGTGGTCACTAATACAGTTTGAACAGCGGACTTTGGGTTGACCTCATTCTTATAGGCGCCGACTCGATTACGAATCTTCATATCCTCCTCTTTCTTGAGGATATATTCCTGTTCACTATATTTTATTTCACAAACATTGATGATTCTGTCAGCCCTTTCTATGATAAGGTCTATCTGTGCCCCTGCCTCACTTTCCTTGCTTCTCCAACTGAAATATTCTGTACCGATCTTATCAATTCCCAAGGCTGCCTTTATTTCTTCAATGTGGTACATACACAGCCGTTCAAACGCCAGTCCAAGCCAGGTATTCACATTTGGAGAATTGATATGATTGCTCCAGTAATGCGGGTCAGTTGTTGGTGAAGACATAAAAGAATTGTGGAAGACAGTGAAGAAATCCATCATCTGGTAGATTCCGCCTGTTTCTTTAATCTTCTTACCCTTGCTGTCCTTGATATGATATAGTCTGATGAAATCACATTTCTCAAGATTTTTCAGATACTCCGTCAGATGTCCATTGTCGTGTGAACTCAGTTTGCTTGAAATCTCTTCCCTTGTCATACCTGCCTTCTTTTTGCAAAGCAGTTCGACAATCTTCACATATGGTTCAGGTTGTTTGTATAATGACTTGAAGAGCCTTCCGTACTCTTTCTTAAGGTCAGCATCGCGAGAGAAGAATAACCTGTCAACAGCACTCGCTACACTATCAGTCGGCTCCAAGAGGCTGAGATAGTATGGAATACCTCCCATAACCGAATAAATCTGTACGATGGACAATCTGTCCCAATTTATGCCTTGTGCATCAAGATACTGTTCCGTTTCCCTTAATGAGAATGGATGGATATGCATCTCGTGCGTTATGCGGTTATGAAGTCCTCCGTGACTGTCTATGATATTCTTGATCATCCAGGTCGTAGCACTGCCGCATACAATCAGCATAACCTCAGGGTGTTTTAATCCCCAGTCGTTCCAGAACTCTCCGAACGCCTTGACAAAGTTTGCCCGTGGTGTGTCAAAGCATGGCAGTTCATCTATGAAAATTATGCATCGCTGTCCCTTGACAATCTTTGCTTCAAGAGTGGTCTTCAATATGTTGAATGCCTCATACCATGTGTTGAAGCATTCACCTTCATAGCCGGCTCTCTTCAGGGCGTTCATAAAGACTGTTGTCTGATCATTACGCTTACCCTCAATTATACCGGTCACATAGAAGGCGAAGGTATCTCCATACATCTGCTCAATCAGATATGTCTTGCCGACCCTTCTTCTACCGTACAATGCGACGAATTCAGGTCTGTTGGAGTTATAATAAGTCTGGAGTTTCCTTATCTCCTCTTTTCTTCCAATAATTTTCATATTCCTGTCATTTGCTCACAAATATACCAAAAAATGCTGAAACTGGGCGAAAATTAGACAAATTTTCCAATTTTCGCCCGGTTTCGCGAAAAGTCTCGACTCATATATCGGGTTTCAATCATTTGTATCCGCAAATTTATATTCCTCATTCGTACACATTCAAGAACCGCTGAAGATGCTAATCCGTTCAAATCTCCACACACTCTGTGGTAGTATTTGGACGGATTTTCTTGTATGCTGACGCATTCGGCCCATACGGGTGCTTCACAAATGAAGTTGAACCCGATAAACGATAATCTTATGAATGGAATTCATCAGAAGATGTCCTTGGAGCAGAAGGTACAGACGCTCAAGGAGGATTTCCTGGACAGAGACCAGACGACATTCGTCAAGATCAGAAGAACCGGAAGACTGGGATGGGAGAGCTCGATCCCAGAAGGAACCCCGTATTCCGACTATATGCTTTCACCGGCCTCGGACGAGGAGCTGATCAAGAACTCCTACCGCCTTGCAGAGGACATGATCAAGGTCATGGACACACCGTTCAAGGTACGCGTGAGGATCTCTCCGGACGGATCCAGGACCGACGGCAAGACAGTGTGGGTAGCCACAGAGGTGTTCGATGATACCGACCTTCCGATAGGTAACCGTATCGACACATTCCTTGGACTGACCATCCATGAGGGATGCCACCTGCTCTACACTGACTTCTCTGCATATCAGGGACTGACCAACAGGATAGTCAAGTTCCTTGAGAACCTCCTTGAGGATGAGAGGATAGAGAGAGTCCTTGGCGAGCAGAAGCCAGGCCTTGCGAACTTCCTGAAGGCATCCAAGTACTATTACTTCGACAGGTACGTGCAGAAGATGTCACAGAAGGAAGACCAGCAGAAGCTGGACACCTTCCCAAGACTCCTTAACTGCATCATCTCTCTGGTTAGATATCCCAAGACCATCAACGAGACAGACCTTGCGGAGTTTGCCGATACACTCATGCAGGTGCGTCCTCTCCTCACTCCATATCCCGAGTCCACCACGCAGTGCATCGAGGTAGCGGAGAAGATCTACGAGATCATCAAGGACTATCTCAAGGATGAGGAAAAGCAGAAGCAGAAGGACTCTGCATCCGGACAGGGTGACCCTCAGGGAGACCAGCAGAATCCATCCGATGAAAGTGGATCAAACTCTAGCAGTTCAGGTTCCGGCAGCGGAAGTGCTGGACAGTCATCAGGAAAGAAGATGACTTCAAGGCAGATTGCCAAGAAGGTCGAGCAGGACATGAACGATGTCTTCGACTCGATAAAGGAGGCCCTCGAAAGCCTGACAGGAGATCCTGACAAGTCCAACATCTCATCTGATTCCCAGTCGGAGACCGTCAAGGCTGAAAGGAACCTGGTAGGCAAGATCTGCGAGGGCAGAGCCGAGCGTGGTACGCAGAAGGGATGCGTCGTCATCAAGGAGAAACCTTACAAGGACAGGTATATGGATTCGCTCTCACGAGTACGCAAGTACATACCTGCAATCTCGAAGTCTCTCAAATGCTCATCCATGGAATACAAGCTTATCCATAGAGGTATGCGCAGCGGAATGCTCGATACCGGCAAGATAGCCGAGGCGTTTCAGGGAGTACCGACGGTGTACATGAGGGAAGGTCAGGTCAAGTCCGACAGGATAGCGGTCTGCATCCTCATCGACGAATCCGGCTCGATGTACGGAGAGGGTGAGACGGCTGCAAGAGATACGGCAGTCCTTCTGAATGAGGCAATCGGCACTCTTCAGAACGTAGACCTTTACATCTACGGTCACAGCACTGACGGTGGTACTGCTCTCTACGTCTACAGAGAGAAATCCTTTAGTCCGAAGTATGCCCTTGGAAGCACTGATTCCAGATGGGGTAACAACGACGGAACAGCGATCCGCGAAGCTGCTGCGAGAGTGCGCAAGCACACCAAGGAGAATGTCCTCTTCTTCATGATATCCGACGGAGCTCCGAATGAGTCAGTAGAGACAGTCAGACAGGCAGTGCTTGATGTCGAGAAGCAGGGCTTTGCCATAGTGGCTGTGAGCATCGAGCCGCAGTACGACCCTTCGCTGATGTATCACAGGAACGTCAACCTGACTGACATGTCAAGACTGGCAGTGGATCTTGGCAAGATGGTCAAGAAAGCCATTGCAGATAATACTAACCGTAAAATCCAATAATCATATGAATACAAATACACAGACAAACATTCAGCAGTCGCTCTTCAGCGGAGACAACGAGCTGATGAAGATTGACGTCTATCTGGATACAAGGTTCGGACAGGGATCGATCCAGGCTATTACACTCATGGCTGATATAGCTGAGCTCAAGAAGATGCTCACAGAGGAAGTAGTCCACTTCGTCTTCGAGAAGACCGACGGAACCCGCAGGGATGCCTACGGAACAAGAGCCATAGATGTCATCAGGAAATACGACACCGGCTCTACCTCCCAGAAGCCACAGAGGGCGTTCAACGGAACCTTCCCGTACTTTGACATTGAGAAAGGGGAGTGGCGATGCTTCAAGGTGGACAGGTTCGTGATGATAGATAAAGACTATACACTCTAAAAGATTAAAGATATGACAAGAAGTGATGAGATGATGCTGTCAGCTATTCGATTACGGGTGGCGATGCAGATGAACGGCAGGGACGTGTCCGTCGAGGGAGACCGCGTGAAGGTTTCCCTCCATGGAGTGCCTGCCATGGTGGTGAGGTTCGACAGCGGTGACGTGAGAGTCAACGGAATGCTGCAGGTGTCCCGCAAGAGCGCCAAGGTGCTCAATGCGGTCCTGCGAACCTATACGGACTGTACGGTAGCCTCGGTGGAAGGCTGCTGGGTGCTTGAGAGCAAGGACGGCCAGAGGATACCGATGACTGGTATCATGGCTACGGTCCCTATGACACGCAAGGCGAAGGCCTGCAAGATGGATAGATATGTAAACTATTAAATATCAATATTATGCCGAATTGGTGCTCAACAAGATATGCTTGTACTGGAGATCAGAATGAACTTCAAAGCTTATATGAAAGAATGAATAGACTGGCTCAGATGAAGGAACCACTTAAACCCAATGGGTTTGGCACGACTTGGCTCGGTAATCTGGTTGAAGATCTCGGCGTGGACTTCAATAAGGTTCAGTGCCGTGGCTCATGGGATGGTCTTGAGCTGGATGGAGGTGTCTTGAGGTTCTGGACAGAGACAGCCTGGTATAGATGTACGGAGGTGGAAGACCTGATAAAGGAGAAGTATCCTTCGATGGAGATATTCTTCCTCTGTGAAGAACCGGGCATGTGCATATACGAGAAGAACAGTGATGTCTACTTCGACGAGGAGTACATTCTTGACTATTACGCAGGAGATACATATTACCTGTCGGAAGCAGAAATGTTAAGTGAACTATCTGATGAATTCGGAGTTGACTTCGCTGACATTGATGAAGCTTTGATTCTTGTAGAGGAACACAATAACAAGGATGAAAATGATGATGACCAGATCTACGTTCACAAGTTTGAACTGGTTGACTGAAATAGTATAGAAGTAAAGAAATTTGCTTGCGAGCGCGGAGTAATATTTGAAATTATTATCTTTGTAAAAGCATCGATATAGCTATGAATAAGATATTGATTGACAATTTGGATAAATGCAAGGTTAGCAGCTTGTATGTGTTCGGCTCAATCAATTCTGCTTCATTCAATGATGAGAGCGATATTGATTTTCTCATAGATTTTCTACCTGGAATTTCGATTGAAGAGTATACCGATTTCTACTTTATGTTGAGAAAGGAATTGGAGCTGCTTTTTAATCGCAGAATAGATCTTGTTACAAAACGCTCTCTGTCGAACCCATACTTCATTTAAAGTGTTGATAATACAAAGAGACTGCTTTGTGGAGAATCGTAATGTGAAAAAATATCTATACGACATTAAACAGGCGATAGATTCCATCAATGAGTATCTAGGGTGTTATCAGTAAGAATCTCCCATTGCTGAAGAATCAGATAGAAGCACTTTTAGAATCATAGATAAAGTCAGCCAATCCGAACAATTTTTGTTCATTTTGGCTGACTTCTCTAGAATGTAAGCATCTTACACCTGAACTTATATGATATGATATACTCCTTCTTGAGTTCTTCCGACAAAAAAGATTTTTCAATCAATTCAATAGCCCTCGGATTCGGTTCCTGGAACATTTTCAGTTCCTGTCTTATGACCCTGTCATTCAGCCCTATCCTTCTGCCGAACTTGACAAAGTCTTCGTTGCCTATGTTATGAGTGTCGGCGTTATTCATTCCCTCCTTGAACAATCCGTTTTTTAGAGCAAAGATCTGAGGCTCACGAAGCTGAAGAGATGTGTTGACAAGATCATATGCAGGACTGAGACGATATTCTCCATCCTTCTCGATGAGCGAGAAGTTCTTCAGGTGTGCGTCGTCATTCAATGTCACGAAGTTGAAAAGTATGATCCTGTAGAATCGCCTTATGTCAATCAACGCTGCCTTGACATATTTATGAATCAATTCTGCACATTCTTCATAACTGGACTTATCATACTTGAAATGCACTCCTCCATTGTCCTTGCTCCAGCCAAGCAGTGCGGCAAAGTCCTCCTGCTTGTACTTTCCATCAGGATGAACATCAAAGCGGCGTGTAATATATGCAGGCTTGTTATCCTCGAAGAAACATAATGCGTTAGGCGCCGTCTCAATGCCGTAGACTTGAGATGCAATCTGCATGGTCACATGTTCGTTTGCCGCGCAGTAGTCCTTGTTTATGATCGTGTATCCGGTAGGCCGCGGCTTGAGGATATATGTACCCTGCTCGCCTTCGCGTGTATACCTTAGACGGTTATCTTCACCAATGATGACTGAGAATTTCGGCTGCGCGCCAGAAAGTGAGATGCGTCCTATGTTTTGTACAGGTTCGTCAGAATCATTGGAGTCATCCTCTGGACTCAGTCCAGGAAATACATGTGATACCTGTCTGCCTTCGAAGAGAACCTTAGCGGCTGCAGGAGAGTATGTGTCATAGCCATCCGTCAAGGTGGATGGACATATTGTCAATATCTTCATATTTCAATAGGTCTTACTGTTATAGCTCCGATAGTATCTGTCTGACATGTTGCCAAGAGGATACCGAAATCGTCTTCAGGATCGATCCTCAATAACTGTGACTGTATCTGACGGTTCTCACCTTCGGAAAGCATATTCGCGAATGCTGGAAATAGATAGGTGGCTATGTGAGGCTCGCTCTGAAGCGGAAGTGTAAGACTGACAGGTTGAGCGTCATCCATGTCAAGATATTCCTTGTCATACATGAACGAGAACTCACGGCTGTCACTTTCCGTCAGTAGACCGCACTTTATTCCGTGCAGGTATATTTCACACTGTCTCATAGTACTGTGGTCAATTTAAGTCCAAGGACATTACATATTGCCAGATATGTTGAAATCTTAGGGTCTCCCTGACCTCGTTCAGCAGCAACGACGGTGTTGATGCTGATTCCAGCAAGGTCTGCAAGTTCCTGCTGAGTTATCTTCAGAGATTTTCTACGCTCTCTTATCTGTATTCCTATATTCTTCATATTCCCAATGTGTTGGTATTTGTAGACAAAACTAATGCTATTATTTGTGAAATGCAAGAAAATCACAATGTATTGTGAAATATGCTGGGTTTTGTTGTTTTTTATACATAAAACGACAAAAAATCACAGTGTACTGTGAATTGTGATAAAGAGCGATGCATAAAGGGCAAGGTTCATGATATGCATGACCTTGCCCTGGATTTCTCTGCAGACCGTTCTTCAGTCTTACTTCACCTGTCGGAAGAGCATGTCAACCTGCTTGATGATGTTAAATCTAGCTACGATATACGCAATCAGCGTTGGGAACGCTTCTGTAAGGCTGTGACAAATACCCTATTTTGTCGTTTCCATGATTCTCGCTCATCGATCTGCCTTTCTGTCGACTGACGATCGCCCATGGACGAGACACGGGCATATATGACGGCCTTATTCACGATTCGGATTATTAAGTGTTGCAACTTGGTCTCTTATATATTTAAATATGCCAAGTTAAATATATTGTTGCAACAGTCATACTGAGGCTTACATTGAATTTAACTTTTATCAATATTTAAGTTTTATTTCACAGAGTCTGATTTTTTTTGTATATTTCGCAAGTTTTAAGTTACCATGTTCTATCTGTCAAATATTTATACTGCAAATGATTTCGAGGGACTCCTACGAGTCGCGTACTAATCAAGTACGCGTAACATTATAGTAGTATAAAATATGCTTAAATTTGCCACGCTTGATAGGGCATCTTCTATTAGCTCTGCAAGCTGGATAAGGGGCTTGATGATCATCGGTCTAAATTGGTTGTGTTGTAACACTAATTTGGTGATTACTAAGCACTTATTCAAATTTTTCAAGCATTATTTCCTTTATTTTTAACACTTTTTCAGTCTTTTGTTTCGATTATTCCGCTTGTGTCGCAAGACCCCACTGACGGGCTATTGTGGTTGTAAGTAATTGAAAATTATATAGTTTTTAAAATTTTAACGATATATTGTTATGAAACACCCCCATGCTGATTGCTAGTGCAACGCGGTGAGGCTGTAGAGGGCGGTTATCCTCGGGCGCGCGAGGAGAGCCCCGCGGATTTGCTCCCCGCAGCGCGGACGGGAGATAACCGCCATGCAGGGCCAACGAAAAAGAGCCCGCATTGCTGCGAGCTCCGTGGGATTGACCGTATCTTTGCAGTTTTAAGTACCACCAAAAAATTGCATGAGAAAGTATAGTCGAATCACCAGAGAGCAAAGGTATACAATACAGTTGTTATTATCAACAGGAAAGTCTCAAGCAGGGATTGCTGAGATGATCGGAGTACACAAAAGCAGTGTCTGCCGTGAGTTGAAACGTAATAGTGACCAGAGAGGACACCATAAGTACAACTTTGATTTGGCGCATAGAAAAGCGGATAAGCGCAAGAAGGAAAAGCCCCACTACAGAGCGCTAAACGAGGAAATGAAGATTGAGATCCGCAAGCTGATCGTGAACCAGCAGTTCAGTCCAGAACAGATAGTTGGGCGCTGGAAGCTGGAAGGCAAGTGGTCCGTTAGCGTAGATACCATATATAAATGGATCTGGAAACGGAAGCACAAAGGTGACACTGAAATGGCAGACAACCTGCGACACAGAGGCAGGAAATACTACAAGAGAGGTAATGTAAATCACTCTCGCGGTATAATAAAGGATAGGGTCGATATCTCTGAGCGCCCTGCAATCGTTGATGAAAAATCACGATTCGGAGACCTTGAGATAGACACCGTAATAGGTAAGAATCATAAAGGCGCATTGATGACGACCAATGACAGATGCACCCATATTGTGGTGATCAGGAAGCTGACGGGGAAAGAGGCCACCCCTTTGGCAGAAACAGTCATCAAGGCATGGGAACCATACAAAGACAGACTACACACAATAACGGCCGACAACGGAAAAGAGTTCGCAAAACACAAGGAGATTGCAGATGGGCTTGATGTAAATGTCTATTTTGCAAGACCGTACCACTCCTGGGAACGTGGTGCTAATGAAAACATCAACGGTCTTATAAGGCAATATATACCTAAAGGTACGGACTTCAACGAGTTGTCAGACGAGTTCATAGCAGAGATTGAATGGAAACTGAACAACAGACCTCGAAAATCACTCGGATATCTGACACCTTTGGAGTATTGTAGAAAAATGTTTAACTTTGACTTTCGCCAGTGTTGCACTGGCAGTTAAAATTCAGCTTTAATGTCTTCATTCTTCAACTGTTTATCAAGACATTTCAAACAGTACTGAATGAAATCCACTTGTTTACGAAATTTATCCTTAAACAGAAAGTCACCTTTCAACATCTTTGATATTATATCTGGTGTAAGTACCCCATCATACTCTCTGATTTGTCGGTCAACCTTCTCCTTCATCTCTTTCAGTTGAATGTTTATACTCTTGACCGATTCCTTGTTTCTTGGATTATGACTAAGTTTTACCTCCTGTTTCTTTTCATCCCAATCCTTCTTTTGGACCTTTATTCGTGTCGACTTTCTCGGTGAATCATCACCAATAAAATACCTCAGATAGATGGTAAAAGTACCATTTGAACCCTTTCTAAGTTCAAACTGACCCTGAGGATTTTGTGACCTTACATTTCCCATAAATATAACGTAATTGGTTGGTTATCAAATGAAATGTCCATACTTATATATAACAAAAAAGTATATAAAATACAGTAATTTCACCAGAAATATTGAGTAAATTCTCATACTCCTCCTCCAATACCAAAACCGAGTAGTAATTTTTATTTTGGTACTTTTTTTATTGAATAAAAAAACATACCATATTAAATCATAATATTAATTTTATAAACAAAGGAGATTAATAAAATGGCAAATTTAAATATAAAATTTAACAACAAAAATTATTCCATCGATTCTGCTCTCCTTGCTGACGTTTTTGCTTCGCTTGAGGGGCATTTGGTGGACATGATAAATAAACCCGGAGAAGCATAGATGTTGGCTCCTGGTCTTTATCAATCTG
>ERZ808030.52-NODE-52-length-11891-cov-3.429067_pt1 | contig 11891 bp, 8 predicted proteins | sample MGYA00380186_ERZ808030 | MGnify/ENA primary metagenome ERZ808030 (study PRJEB31490, sample SAMN06133386) | cow dung metagenome | isolation source: M7 | host: cow | place: China: Chengdu | collected 2015-05 ...
CAACAGCCTTCTAAGCTGTGGGTCTCGGGTTCGAATCCCGACCGGATCACAAAATACAAACCGTATTTATTAATTGTTAACTTTTAACTATTTGACATGCGTCAACTAAAAATCACAAAGTCAATTACCAATCGCGAATCAGCATCTTTGGACAAGTTCTTGCAAGAGATTGGACGAGAGCCGCTGATTTCCGTAGAGGAAGAGGTGGAATTGGCTCGACGTATCCACAATGGCGATCATGCCGCAGTTGAGAAACTCGTAAAGGCAAATCTACGTTTCGTCGTTTCAGTAGCAAAGCAGTATCAAAATCAGGGTCTTAGCCTTCCTGACCTTATTGACGAAGGCAACCTTGGCCTTATCAAGGCAGCAGAAAAGTTTGATGAAACGCGTGGATTCAAGTTTATTTCTTATGCTGTTTGGTGGATTCGCCAGTCGATTTTGCAGGCGTTGGCTGAGCAATCGCGTATTGTGCGACTTCCTTTGAATCAAGTGGGTTCGCTGGGTAAAATCAACAAAGCTTTTTTGCGTTTCGAGCAAGAGCACGAGCGTAAACCAAGTGCTGAAGAGTTGGCTGAGATTTTGGACATGCCTATTGATAAGATTGCGGATTCGCTGAAGATGTCTGGGCGCCAAGTTAGTGTGGATGCACCTTTCGTAGAGGGAGAGGACAACAGTTTGATCGATGTGATGGTCAACGAAGATTCGCCTAATGCGGATCACATCCTTATCAATGAGTCACTTTCTCGAGAAATTGATCGTGCATTGGCTACGCTCACACCACGTGAGGCTGACATCATCCGTAAATTCTTTGGTATAGGAGTTCCAGAGAAAACACTCGAGGAGATAGGCATCGAATTGGACCTTACCCGCGAGCGTGTTCGACAAATCAAGGAGAAATCAATCCGAAAACTCAAAGCAAGCTCTCGCAGCAAAATACTCAAGACTTATTTAGGATAATTCAGTGGTGTAATAAAAAAGGAGTCCATAAGTTGGACTCCTTTTTTGTAGTGTTAATTTAAGATAATGTAATCTTGGGTAGTTCGCATTTGGCTTGTTCCATAGATTGAAACTGCACGGCATGTATGCCGATATTTTGTGCAGCAATCACATTATTTAAGTTGTCGTCGAAGAATACACACTCCTCTGGAGCAAGTTGATAGCGATTTAATAGAATGTGATATATTTTGGCATCAGGTTTGGTCACTCTCTCTTCTCCTGACATCACAATACCATCCATCAATTGGAATATACTGTATTTATCCTTTACTTGAATAAATGTTTCTGTTGACCAATTGGTTAGACCGTAAATAGCATAGCCCTGCTGTTTGAGTTGGAGAATCCAGTCATACATACCTGGAATAGTGTCTCCCATCATATCAATCCAGCGCTCCCAATACAATCTGATCTCCTTCTCCCATTGAGGATATTGTGCAATTTTTTCTGCCACTCCTTGTTCGAAAGGTTTGCCCGCGTCCATCTGTACATTCCAATCCATGGTACAGATATTGCTAAGGAACCAATCTGCCGAATCTTTATCGTCGAAATAGGTATCGTAGAGATGGTGGGGATTCCAATCCACAAGGACTCCACCAAAATCGAAAATAATATTTTTAATCATACGAATTATTGTATTTGCTGCAAAATAAATTGATTCATTGCTGCTTCAAAAACTTCTTTTTGTGGTATTTGTTTGGAGAATCCCCATCCGTGTACACCAGTGGGTAATAGTAGCAGTTCTGCCTTTACATGATGGAGCGTGAGTGCCTGATACATGCGTATGGCGTTTTCAACCATCACAGTAGGGTCATCTTGACAATGCACGATAAAGCAAGGAGGTGTATTCTCGTTGACGCATTTTTCGGCGGACCACGCATCACGAAGTTGCTGAGAAGGATTCTCACCTAAGAGTTGCTTGCATGAGCCCTTGTGGGTAATGGTAGCGTCCATACTGATTACAGGATAGACCAAGATACCAAAATCGGGGCGCGATTTTTGGTCATAGTATTTGGTGACTAAAGTAGCAGCAAGGTGTCCACCAGCGGAGAATCCAATCACTCCGATACGATTGGTAGGAATGCCCCATGTGGTGGCGCTATCACGCAATATATGCATGGCTTTTACCGCGTCGGATAGAGGAATATCATGGTGCTGGTTAGGCATGCGATATTTAAGCACAGCTACGGCGATGTTACGTGGAGTGAAATAATTGGCTACCGCTTCTCCCTCGTTAGGAATAGAGGTGAAGACGTATCCTCCGCCTGGGCAAGTGAGAATCATGGCCGTAGGTTGCTCCTTAGGCAGATAAATATCCATGCGTGGTTCGGATGTTTTGTAGAGTCGTTTGTTTTTCTCTATTTCATCGCTGGCCACATATCCATTGTCATTAGGTTTGACACCATCGGGATAAAGTTGGATGGTATAGTTGGGTACAGCAGCAAACGAGTTAGCCGCGAAGAACAAAGAGCCAAGAGCCAAGAGTAAGCGTTTCATGTTGAATTTGAGTTATAAGTTATTTTTTCGGGATTTGTTCCATACAACACAAACGAGTAGTACAGATAGAGTTGCGGCGATGATCCAAAACCAGAGTGCTTGTGTGAAATCGTACCGATAGATAGGATTTTCACCTTCTACGGAGATGAGCACCTTGTTGGCATCGATGAGTACACCTGATGCGATATCTTGTAGACCAGCTGCTGCATAGCTGGCAATACCTACAATACCTAAAGCGGCCCCAGAAGCTTCACGAGAAACGATATCTACAGCCATCAATCCGCCCAAGAAACAGATTAATACACCAATAGCAATACCAAAGAGAACCATTGCCAAGATATTTACCCATAGCGCATTCCCGCCAAAAGCAAATAAGATGAGTGCAATAACTTCCATAGTACCTGCTACTACAGCAGGAAGATATCTACTACCTTTGAACATCGTATCAGAAATCCAGCCAGAGAATACGGTACCTACAATACCTAATAAGGCATTAATAGAAATTATTTGTGTAGCCAAAGCAAGGTCAAACCCTTTGACTTCTTGCAAATATAATACTCCCCAACCATTAATCGCGTAGCGACTAATGTACATAAAAGCTGAAGCTGCAGCCAGAACCCAAACATATGGATTACGAAGAACATCACGTTGCGCAGATTTAGTATTTATAGTTTTGGCATTTTCACTTTCTGTTTCTTCTCCAGCCCACACAGCTACAGATGGGAGTCCTTTTGCTTGTGGTGAATCATGAAGCATAAAGATGATTAATACTACTCCTAAAGCACCTGCTATAGCCGCACCGATAAATCCATATTGCCACCCTGCGACACTAACCAATCCACCCACAAAAAGGAACGAAAGGAACTCTCCTATATTATGGCTTGCAGAGAAGAAGCCATAGAAGGTACCTCGATTAGATTTTGAATACCAACGTGATAAAGCCACAATACTCGGTGGAGCACCCATACTTTGCGCCCAACCATTAATTCCCCATAGAATAGCGAATAGCAAATAGAATGCTGAAATAGATACCAATGTTTGAGTTAAAGTTAGCAGTCCTAGTATTCCAACTGTAATATTAGCAACTGTTGAAACCAAGATACCCGTAGCCATAAACTTTCGGATATTGCTATAATCTGCTAAAAAGCCATTAATAAACTTACCGATAGCATAGGTGAAGAGCAACGCGGAAGATATTACACCCAACTGCGATGCATCTAAAATACCTGCGTCCATTATCGGCTTTTTAACCACATTGAGACTTGTTCGACAAACATAATAGAGGCTATACCCCAACGTTATTGCAATAAAAGAAGACCATTGCAAACGTCGGAATCGTTTATTAATAACCTTTTGATCATCAGACACCAATGGTTGTGCTGGCGATTGCTTGTAAAAGGAAAATAGTGACATTAATGTAGATTGTGTGCTTTAAGATAAGAGATTAAAAACTCTGGACGATCTGTTTGGATAATAGATGCTCCCAAAGTGTTGATAAGGTAGCCATAATGTGCTTCTGGATCCAAAAGTGCTTGGTCATCCTCATGACCACCGCATAAAGTATCCCATAGACAATTTACCCATATGCGAGAAGTGCCTTTTAATAAATCAGCAGCTTGTATCATATAAATAGGCTCTTCACGGAAAGTAAGTTCAAACGCGCAACGGTTGGCTGATATATGGCCTTTTAGAATATCAATATCTTCTGATTTATTGATAGCTACTATTGGCATATAAATCAGCTCATCAAGATATTTGCCATAGAGAGAATCTACCTCATTGGCAGGTCTGCGGCCTTTCATGATGATTTGTCGTGTGGTACCTGTTTCTTCAAGCAAAGGCACAACAAGGTCAAAATAGCGATCGGCTTTATCCAAATTGATCAATACTTTTCCTTTGCACGCTAGCAAAACCTCACGCAATGTCGGTATATGATAACGTGTGCGAATATTTACTCCATTCTTGAGTTTAAATTGTTGTATGCTATCCAAAGTCATTTCGCTCACACGTCCTTTTCCAGTAGTTGTGCGATCTATTTTGGAGTCATGCATAAGAATTAACTGACTATCAGCAGTACATTGGATGTCAATTTCTAGGATATCAACTCCCATCTCAATTGCACTATTAATAGCCTCCATAGAGTTTTCTGGGTAGTTGCGCCAATCAGCTCGATGCGAAACTACCAACACTTGCTTGCTAGTCGGATTAAGCAATTCCTGACGAATTTGTTCGGAGCGAGGTATCTCATTACATGCTGTGACACTACACAATAGTAGTGCCACAGGTATCAAATTAAGCCATTTCATATCCATTACATTTTAGCAACGATATTACGTTTACGAGCAATCTCTGCTTTGAAGCCCATAACATGGCTCTCTACCGATACATCGATGGTAGAACTGAGGTATTTCTCATCGTGGTTAGCCACTGCGAGTACGAAATCCTTCATAATACCCCAATCACCACCAGCATGACCTTCGTATCCTGGGAGTTTGGAGATATCCTCATCCCAAATATATTGTTTTCCTGTTAAGAAATCTGTAAGTGTAAACGTCTTCATATCACCTACGATATCAGCCTTAGTACCCATGATACGCGTCTTGCGGCCACCAGAAGATGTCATTGCCTCCACAGACATCGAAGCAGTAACTTGATCTTCGAATTGCATATTGCATACATAGTGATCTACTTGGTCATTCTCGCTACGGAACACGCAACGACCATAATCTGTTGTGCGCAAATATTCCTTAATCTTGATATCTTTTGCCGCTCTATCTTTTGGCAAGTTATCAAATACATATAGATAGCGATGTTGCTTGACGTAAATACGTTGTGCAGAGAATGGACATTGGCTCTCTACAGCGCAATCTTCGCATCTATCCGCAGCTCCAGCAGGTTCGTTTTGACGTTTGAAGAAACTGAGGTCGCCGAAAGCAGTCACTTGTTTGCAGGGCTTGTTGAGTAGCCAACGAACGATATCCAAGTCGTGGCAAGCCTTAGCGAGAATTAGTGGTGTAGTTTGTTTAGCAGATTGCCAGTTACCACGTACGTAGGAGTGAGCAAAGTGATGGAAGCGAATAGGCTCTAAATGTTGGATACTTAAAACATCACCTACTCGTCCCTCATCCAATACGCGCTTGAGCGCACGGAAATAAGGTGAATAACGCAATACGTGGCAAACCCCTACAATACGACCATATTTTTTGGCTTGCTTGAGAATGTTTTTACACTCTTTTTCGGTTTGTGCGATAGGTTTTTCCAAAAGCACATCATATCCAGCAGCCAAAGCAACCATACATGGATCATAGTGGAGGTTATCTGGAGTGGCGATAATGACAGCATCCGCAAACTTGGGTAAGTTAAATACCTCTTTCCAATCCCCAAAACAATGTTCAGGAGCTATGCCGTAGAGGTTTTTCATCAAATCACGTCGTGTAGAATTGATGTCAGCTACACCTACAATCTTCAGTGCTTTAGAGTATTCGCTAGAATAACTAGCATATACGCTACCACGTGATCCTGCACCAATAACGATAGCTGTAACTGGTTTGTCCACTTTAGCTTCTTGATCTGGCAGACCAAATGCTAATCTTTCTTGATTCTTTTTGAGAGGAGTTGTTTGTGCGTTTGCTGATTGAATTAGTGACGCACCAGGTACAGCATCTAATGCAAGGACTGCTGCACCTGCACCCATCATTTTGAGAAATTCTGCTCGTGTCATAATGATATTATATTATTCGTTTTTATTTACGTGTACAATCTCCTTGCCTGCTACTCTGATAGTAAGTGAAGACCATTCTTTAGGTAGAATCGGGGTATATACTTGTTTCAATCCTTTATCTGTGATCTCCAAACCTGCAAAACCGAAAATGATTGCTTGCAGTGTACCACCTGCTCCAGTAATAAAATAGGGATTAGTGCCTCCGTTGAACTCAGCTATCACGCGGAAAGGAGGATTAAGATTGGGTAAATAGGAATCATAGAAATAATGCAATGCTTGCTCCGCTTCCCCCAATCGTGCATAAAGTACGCTATATACAGATTTAGACATAGCAGGTGTCTTCTTTACAGGCACTTTAGCGATATAATACTCTAGGTTTTTACGAATTTGTGCAGTGTCAGTAACAATACGCAAAGGATATGCAAGGAGAGATACATCAGCTTGCTTGGTGACTTGACCATTATAAGTATCATATTCCTTGATTACCCCATTGTCAAGGTATTGGAATTGGAAAGCATTGGCAGTTGTATTCCATTCCTTTTTAGGTTTAATGCCTAAGACATGCGCTGCTTGGGTGGCATAATAGAGATTGGTTTTGGCAACACCAAGCGTGTATGCGTTGTTATCAATTAGTTTACCACCTAAATCATTAGCACTCCATTCGTCAGCACCAATGACATGATATAGATTAGCACGTCCTGATTCATCGTATTCTGCGCGTGATACCCAAAAGTCAGCAGGCTCTGCGATGAGGGAGTAGCCCTTTTCACGGAGCCACTCTTTGTCTTGTGTCACGCAATAGTATTGCCAAGCTGCAATAGCCACATCGCCTGTGATATGATGCTCTGCATTGGGATACATATTATGTGGAGCTACTTCTTCTTGTCCGCTATCGGCACTTTCCCATGGAAAGAGAGCGCCTTTGTAGCCATAGAAATAGGCTTTTTGTTTAGCACGATCTAATCGTTGGAATCGATAGTCTAAAGTCTCTTTGGCAAATTGTGGTTGCAGCACTAAGAGCACAGGATACATCCATGTCTCCGTATCCCAAAAGCAGTGTCCGTTGTAGCCTAGTCCGCTGAGTCCCATAGGTGAACATGACCACGCGTTTCCCTCTCGATAGAAAGCATAGTGATGGTAGAGCATAGAGTGGATATCCTGCTGTGCTTGTGGGTCACCAGTAATTTGAATATCGCTCATCCATAGCTTATCCCATGCTGTATTATGACGCTTCCATAAGCGTTCATAGCCTTCGGTCAGTTGATAGACTGTGAGACGCTCCACTTCGTTACGTACGTCGGGTACGGTATTGCTTCCCATGATATTGCCAACAATAGCTACATGAAGAGTATCGCCTTGCTTGAGGATTTGGTCGAACTCCATGGTATGGCGTCCTACTCCACGATCTGTACGATGGCGAATCGTGTGTTCCACTCCACCAGACTTGTTGTCTGGGAAGAGAAATGCAGAAGTAGCAGCCAATTGATGACGACCAGTAGGACTCTGTGCGGTAGTGGTCATCACTACGTAGCGTGGATACGTAGTAGTATATGGATTGGCTTTGTTGTCAATATAGGAGAAGTAATCCTCTGGATTACGCAATGCCTCGTGAGCACGATGTTGGTTAAGCACTTGCAAGTGACAGTCTTTATTCGCAACGATAGTAATATCCATCATATAACCAAACGGCATTTGACGTAGTGCTACGGTGGTATATTCTACCTGTATGATATCCTGAAAGTTAAAGGTACCTTTATGCGAAGCATTACGCATATCAAATGATTGGTGATAGTTATGAATATTGCCACGTTCACAACGTTGACCATCTACCTTCAGTTCTACTTCTAATGGATTGATATTAGGGAAATAGTTGTTGACACGTCCTGAAGCATAGATATCATAGATACCTCCCACTACGAGTTTGTCAATCTTGAGTGGTGAACGCGAACTAATAATACCAATTTGTCCGTTGGCTGAAGTAATACCATAGTAGTCACCTTGTAAGGGGTTTTCTACCTCAATAATCCAAGGGTCTTGTGCCATGCTGTATAGAGCAAAAGCACATGCGAATAAAGTTAAGAGCCAGTGCTTCATAGTAATTATCGAATAATCTTGTGTTGGTTAACGATATATAAACCATTAGGTAGTGGAGAAAGGTCAATGGTCTCATTGTTGGAACTCAATACGCATTGACCTGCCAAGTTATATACTGTTACATTAGGCGCTCCAGTCAGTATGTACTGGTGTTCGTCTACTCGCTGGATGCCATCTTGAGGTTGTACCTCGGTGATTGAGGTCACACCTTCCTTGTACTCCAATGCTCCCACGCATGCTTTGATAGCTCGTGTATTGTGTATTTGGTCGTATTTCAAATAGTTTGATTTACTACCATCTCCGTCAATATCGAATCCAAATGCTGATTCACACAAGCGGTGATTGGTAGTGAGATAACATAGATTGAATCCATTCAGCATCTTGCTCTTCAGCACATATGTACCATTGTCTCGAACATCTGCTGTAAAGACTTTTCCATTCCATAAGCCAGCAATGGTATTGACCAAGTCGTTTTCCCAGTCTGCTATACTTTCGCTGCTAGAATGTAGGTTCTCGGTATTGCGCCAAAGGGTTTCTGCATTAGCTATAGTATAGTCCACATACTCGTATTCAGTGTCGCTCGCTTTCTCTGCGTTGGCTAACAATAGGTTATTCATCATGCACGACTTACCCTGTGCGATACGCAATGCGCCACCACCAAAGTTAGCTTTTGTACCCGCAAATACGGTATGGTTGCCTATGAACGAGCAGTGTGCGATATTGAAGAGTTGTGTATCATTATTCATCTTGGCATAAAGTCCTGCGCCGCCAAAGTCTTTGGTAGCAGTAGCAAGTCCCTTCTTGGCAATCAGTTGGTTGTTTAAGAAGGAGTTGTTGACCAAGTGCGCAGCAGCACTATATTGGTCAGCCACGATGGTGAGCGCACCTTGCTTATTAGAGATATTATCGTAGAAACCATTGCATTGGATATTCAATACGCGACCGCCATTCACATATAGAGCAGCACCTGTAGGGGAGCCATTGTGGTGGAATTTGCTGTCGATAATGGTCAAAGACTCCATAGTTTCCGCATAGATAGCGCCACCTGATGTTTTAGCAGTATCGTTGTCAAAGACACAATTCTCGATATAGGTGTCGTGCGTATTGGCATATAAAGCACCTGCATTGGTGGTAGATTGGCTATTGGAGAAGCGGCAGTTGTAGAGATTCAGTTTGCTGCCGTTGATGGCCAATAATCCACCTCCCAAAGCACTTGTAGAAGAACCATTCTCCAAGTGCAAATTATATAATGTCAGCGAATAATATTGTGGGATATTAAACACTTGTTTCGCCTCTTTTTGACGCAATTTAGATACACCGACCACGTCGCTGAATTGCTTGTCGTAGCCACCGACAAAGGTCAAACTGACCGTAGGTTGGATGGTGGCATCAAGTTCGTATTCACCCTGAGCCAAGTAGATGGTATCATTCATAGTGGCTTTAGCCACAGCAACCAATAGTTCGTCGGTATTGGTGACTTGGTAGCTAGTAGGCGAAGGAGTGTCCTGGAATTTGTAACGCACCAAAACTGGGAAGTGATCCGATGGTGCGAGGGCTCGATTATAATCCTCGGTGATAATTTCTCGGCTCAGTGGTACGATATTGTCATAAAACTGATAGTCGAACTCGCTACCTGAGCAGTTGGCATTGGTAGCAGGATACCAGTTGGATCCTGTATGCGTGATATTGCCTTTCGGATTACATGTGGTAGTGGTATGTAGCGCAGCATCGTAGAATTGGCTCATATAATTGCGATAGGTATCCTCGTGCGAGCGATGCATATTGAAGTCGCCCACCAACACCACAGGTGTTTCTCCCACCAATTCACGCAACATACGAGCGTTGAGTTCTGCTCCATAGACGCCAGATGAAGCAAGACTATAATTCATATGCGTACACGCAAAGTAGAACTCTGTTTGCGATGCATTATCGCGGAATAAAATCCATTCTAAGGTTCGTGCGATGGTATTGGCATCGCCAAAGTATTTCCAGCTAAGACCCGGTGTAGATGGATGTTCGTTGATATACCACATACCTTTGTCCACCACCGTGTATTTGCTTTTCTTGTAGAAGATAGCATTGTACGAGTAGTTCTTGCCTTCTCTTTCCACGGCATAGTTATCATAGTCAGGCAACATGTCAATCAGGTCCTGCAATTGTGATTTGCCTGTCTGAGAATCCTTGTTGTTACCAGTCACTTCTTGGAAACCAACGATGTCGAAATCATAGTCTTTGACAATGTTGGTGACTGCTGTTCTACGGTTTGCCCATAATTTGTCGCCTGTATCACCATTATTCGCATTGACATAGCGAATGTTATAGGTGGCAAAACGATGCACTCCAGGCTCTTCAGCCATAGCAGGCGCAATGCCTGCTATGGTGAGAGTCAGAGCGAATATTTTTTTCAAAAAATCTACTCGCATAATTGATTGTTATTTAATGATTTTTACACCATTGCAGATGTACATACCACTTGGCAATGCTTGGAAGTCTTTACCCATAGCTTGACCTTGCAATGTATAATAGATACCATCTTGGATAGCATTTGCAGCTACGTTCTCAACACCAGTTGCAGGAGCTTGTGCATTCACATCAACAGAACCAGACATGGTAGTAGCAGCGCGTTTGTAGCCGCGTTGATCTACAGTGAGGTCCATCACATCGGTCACAGCTTTTTCCATATTCCATGCAGCTACAGCAGTTTGCAAATCAGCTACAGCCAAGCTAGTTGCTTGTTCTGCAAGAGGCATAAATGATTGAGAGAAGCCACCATTATTTGCCAATACGGAAGTACCAAAGATCTTCTCTTGAGTATTTACATCATCAGCAGAAGTAGTAACCTTGTCAGTAGCGGCAAATGAACCGCACTCATCAGCTTTCTCGGTGAAAGTACCGAAGATATTGTAACCTGCACTTACGTAAGTAGCGTTAGCCCATTGGATATCAACAACAGACTCACCAGGATTGAAATCATCCTTAGCGGCTGGGTTAACAATGATATTGTTTGCGAAATAAGTTGCAGAGTGTTTTCCAGAACGATAGCAACCGCCAATCCAGTTGCCTTCGCGTGTAGCTACGTTGTCAACAAAAGTATTATTGATCAAGTAAGCTTTAGGAGCATTGATACCATCATCGCCAGCACCACCAAGAGCTACAGCACCACCATATTGTACAGAAGAGCCAGTAACGGTACAATTGATCATATACAATGTACCTGCACAGTCTGCTACAGAGATTGTTCCACCATAACCTCCTGTACAAGTATTGTTGGTAAACTCGCAACGCTCAAGCAAAGTGATCATGTTATGAGCAGCATCCTTGTTAGATGAATTGGATGCGTAAGCACGTAATAATACAGCCGAACCAGCACCAATACCTTGGTTACCCTCAAACACGCAGTCAAATACGCGCAATTGGCTTCCCCAACCTACAAGAGCGGCATTGTTTGCTCCTGATACAACTGACAAGTTATTGATAAATTTGCAGAAGTGAAGATCCAATTGAGTATGTTTTACCCATAACATATTGCCCCAATATTTACCATCTTCGCGTGCACCATCACGGAAAGTAACACCCCAGATCTCGG
>ERZ808030.53-NODE-53-length-11753-cov-3.656304_pt1 | contig 11753 bp, 15 predicted proteins | sample MGYA00380186_ERZ808030 | MGnify/ENA primary metagenome ERZ808030 (study PRJEB31490, sample SAMN06133386) | cow dung metagenome | isolation source: M7 | host: cow | place: China: Chengdu | collected 2015-05 ...
CAATATGAACCCCGTACGAACTATGAAATTTGAACGTCACAACCGCATATCGCAAGGACACAAGATAACCGTCAAATACGCGTTTTCCCTTACGGTGTAAGGCTTTGATGAAATAAAACGTACGGAGGAACAAACCAAATGAAAGAAGCAAAGACCATTTACGAACAGCTCGGAGGTACATACCGCGAGGAAAACGGCAACCTCGTTCCCGACGTGGAACTACCTGAACAGAAGCCAATCGGCAAATACGGAAAGATGCACCTTGATTATCTCAAGCAGCACCGTCGCGGAAGGTACTCCGCCTTGCTCGGTGAAGGACGGCTCAATGCCTACCTTGCCGACGTGGACGAACAGGCACACGAAATGCTGACCTCTCTGACAGTTGAGCTTGCCAAGACTCAAGGCATCGACGAACACCTCAAGGCGACCGACCAAATGCGGTGGATGCAGATGATGAACAACGTTCGTAGCTCTGCCGAAGAAACCGTAATGCGTGAACTGATACTCGCATAAACCGAAAGCAAGGGGTGTTCCCAAGCGGTTCATCCCTTGCTTTTATAAATTTTTTATGAAAGTTTTGATTTTGCTGTTGAATTTTACGAAGAATTAGTGTATAATAAATACAGCAGAAACAAAGAAGGAGGAAAGCGCGAACATAAAGTTCTGTCGAATTTGATGTTTCGCGTGTTCGCGCCCGAATTTGCTAACGCAAATTCCCATAGTGAAAGGAGAACCTATATGCCAAACATTAAGCCCGTATCAGATCTGCGCAACTATAACGAGGTACTGCGCGATATCGCCGTTGGCGAACCCGTATTCCTCACCAAAAACGGTCGCGGCAGATACGCCATCGTCGATATGGAGGAATTTGAAAAGACTCAGGCAACGCTCAAGCTGATGAGCGAACTTGCCAAAGGTGAAGCTTCTGCTAAAGAAAAAGGATACATTGATATCTCGGAGGTCGAAGCGCTTCTGGGGGTAAGCAATGGCTAAAATCAATTTCACTCCCGATGCCCTTGAGGATATGAAGGAGATCAAAGCGTATATCACCGACGAGCTGTGTAGCGAGCAATCGGCAATCAATACGATTGAAAAGATTATGAAACGCATCCGTCAGCTTGCGGATTTCCCCGAAATCGGTGCGCCGCTTTCCTCTATCATCAGCCTTGAAGTGCCGTACCGCTTCCTTGTCTGCGGCAACTACACCGCATTTTATAAGGTTGAGGGCGACGAGGTTCACATCATCCGTGTACTCTACGGCAGACGGAACTTTATGCAGATACTTTTCGGAAGGTCATACGACGAATAATATGTGATCGCCACTCTCACGGGTGGCGATTTACTTTTACCCTTTGACCATTGTACCAAAGCAGAAAAGAGCGACCGAGAAACCGAGGGAAACCACGGTCGAATCGGTTGATATCGTCCCTGCCAAGTTGCATACACATACACCAATTATCGCACTCGTAGCAAGTATTCGGACAAATTCTTTGCGAACGGTGGAGAAAAAAGTAGTTTTTGCCACACATTCCGCTTCTTCTACCTTTATGGGTGTTTCGACCGGTAAACCGAGCAGGTCGACCAACTGTGCTAAATGCTCCTCGCAAGGTTTTGATAGTCCACGTTCCCATTTGGAAACCGCCTTGCCCGATATACCAAGCATCGCTCCAAGCTCCATTTGTGTCATCCCACGTTCCTTCCTTTTTTGCGATATCAGATCACATATATTTTCCATGTAAACCTCCGTAAACTGTTTGGTTGATTATAGTATGAACCAAATAAATTTGGAAATCATCAAAACCCTATTGAAAAAATCCAAAAAATATGATATAATACACTTGTCACACAATCTAATATTTTCGCGTGTTAGTGGGAAACCAACCTTGGTAAAAGGTGTTTCCTTTTTTCCTCATACCCACTAACACTGGCGCGAGATTGTGTGACAACAATAAAGGGACACTTTTTCGGTGCGTTCCTTTATTGGGGCGCACTTTTTTATTAGGGGGGAGGAAACCTATCGAGTGGAAATATACCGAATCGCGTTTATAGGACACCGTGAGATCTACGGGCATTATCTCCTTGAAGATCAGATTGAACAAATAGCAAGAGATAAGCTCTACGAAAAAGAATACGTAGAGTTTTATGTCGGGCGCAACGGTGACTTTGACATTTCGGTAGCATCCGCCATCAAGAGAGCGCAAAATGCCGTGGGACACCACAACAGTTGCCTTATCCTTCTTCAGCCATATCCTATGAAGGATGACGAATACTATGAGAAATTCTATGACGAGGTGCAGTATCCCGTAGATAGCAAAACGCATCCCAAAGCCGCAATAATGAAAAGAAATCAATGGATGATTGATAACGCTGACCTTCTCGTGGCATATGTGGAAGAAGACAGAAGTGGTGGTGCAATGACCACTTTGAAATATGCCAAGTTAAAAGGTGTGAAAATAATCAATCTTGCCACACAACAAACAGACTAACCTAAATGCAATTTTGCCAAACAAACGGAGAAAAAATATAAAAAAAGCGCGACAAACTCCAAAATAAGTCTGCCGCGTTTCTGTTCAGTTTCAGTTTTCTTTTTCGACTTCAACAACCGCTTTTGCCGTTTCCGTAACGATGTGTAAACCTTTATCACTCATTCCGTCAAGCAGAGTATCAAGCTGACGGCGCATAGTGCTTTTGTCCACGCTCTTGTCGGGGAAAAAGTATTGATCTACGGATATATCGTAACGGGTAACAAGCTCATAAAAGATTTGCAAGCTCGGTTGTTGTCCCTTGTTCTCAATGTTTGCAAGATAGCGGGGCGATATATCCATATCGTCGCTGACATTCTTGCGGGATTCGCCGCGCTTTGTTCTCGCCTCTTTTATAGCCTTTCCGAACGCCGTAAAGTCGTAAATTGGTACGGGTCTTTTCATTGCTTCTACGTTCCTTTGTGCTATAATAATTCCTACCCTTATATTATACAGTTCATCTTCTTTCTTGGATATGATTACACAATTCATAGCATTAGCCATTATAGTTCTATCCGCGATTGAGTTGAGCAGACTATATTCAGAATTGTATGTAACATTTCTGTGAAACCTATTGACAAGTAAACGAGCGTTTACTATAATATAGAGTGAACGACCGTTTACTTTTTGGGGGAGGATATTTTTATGGTTGATACAAAAGAAAATATTTTAATGACCGCACTTCGATTATTTGCGCAAAATGGCTATGAAGCTGTTTCGGTAAGCACAATCGCGGGCGAGCTTGGTGTAACAAAAGGTGCATTGTATAAACACTATAAAAACAAACGCGATATTTTTGACAGTATAGTGGAACGAATGTATCAAATTGACGCTGAACGCTCACGACAATATGAAGTTCCCGAAGAAAAATACGAATTAGCCTCAACCGCTTATATGAATGTATCTATGGATAACATAAAAAATTTTGCAATAGCTCAATACGAATTTTGGACTACAGACGAATTTGCGTCAAATTTTCGCAAGATGTTGTCATTGGAGCAATACCGAAATGTCGAAATGGCAAAATTATATAGCAGTTGTATTACTGCGGGACCTGTCGAGTATATGCAAGATATATTCCGCAAAATGATGTTAAAAGGGCTATTGAGGGAAGCAGACCCTAAACAACTTGCGCTTGAATTTTACGCACCGCAATATTTGCTGATAAACATAGCTGACAATTCAGATGATAAGGTAAACCTTTTAGAACTCTTGAACAACCACATTGAAAGGTTTATCCAACAAAATGCAAAATAACACAGATTAGGAGAAATGAAATGAAGTATATTAAAAGCGAAAAATATAACACCCCTGCTTTGATGAAAAAAATAATGGGACCTAATCCCGTTAAATTGGAAGAAGAATTACTAATCAATCATAAGATCCCTCAAAATGCTATTGTTTGCGATTTGGGAAGCGGTCAAGGATTAACGAGCGTATTTCTCGCCAAAGAATACGGTTTTACTGTATATGCGGCTGACTTATGGAGTGATCCCGACGAAAACCAAAAGTTTTTTGATGATATGGGTTTAGACCACAAGCAAATCATTCCCGTTAAAGCTGATGCCACAAAATTACCGTTTGATAAGGGATTTTTCGACGCTGTTGTAAGTACGGACTCCTATAATTATTTTGGGCGCGACGAGCATTATCTTGATGATAAGCTGTTGCCGTTTATCAAAAGCGGAGGATATATTTATATTGCCGTCCCCGGTATGAAAAAAGATTGCCACGATAATTTTCCGCAAGAGCTTTTGCTATCTTGGACGCCCGAACAACTTGATTATATACACGATGTTGATTATTGGACGAACATCGTACGGCAGTGTAGCGGTGCAGAATTGATCTCTGTAAAAGAAATGGAAAGCAACGAGGAAGTTTGGGCTGATTGGTTAATGCAAGATAATGAATATGCCGTTGGTGATCGTAAGACAATGGAAGCAGGCGGTGGAAAATATCTCAATTTCATTTCGATTATTTTGAGGAAGAAATAAAAATATCGTATGAAAGGAAAATATAGTGGAACTGTCAGAGAAAATACAAAAACTACGAAAAGAACATAATTTGACACAAGAACAGCTTGCCGAACAGCTCTTTGTTTCACGTACCGCTGTTTCAAAGTGGGAAACGGGCAGAGGTATGCCGAGTATGGAATCATTACAGATGATTGCAAAACTTTTTAATATTACACTTGATGATCTATTACGGGCAGAAGAAGTAATTACTATAGCCGAAAACGAGAACAAAGAGAACATCAGCCGCTTTGCTTCTTTGATTGACGGTATATTTAATACAACCGCTATCGTTGGATTGCTTTTGCCGTTGTATAAGGTCGAATTGAATAATGTATTTTATTCCGTTCCCTTGCATCAATTTCAGGGTTGGCTTGCTGTCTTGTATTGGATATTTCCCGTAGCTATGGCAATCTGCGGTATTATTCAAATTATGATAAACAAAAGCGAACGAGAAAAAATTAAGAGGAGTGTAAATGCTGCTGGTTTAATTCTGAATGCGTGTGCAATTTTCATACTTATTTTTGGAGGGCAACCATATCCCGCAGCAATGTTTTTCACTTTGCTTTTGATAAAAGGTGCTGTATTGGTACTTAAACGGTAATGACACGCAAAGTATCGCCGGTGTGACAGTGCGATTCTACCATTTTCCTATTGCCTCCACTATAATTTCTATGGGTTGCAGCCAAAGAAATTATCAAAGGAGAAATACCAAATGGAAAGAAAAACAAAAAATCAATTTATCTTCGGAACTTTACTTTTAGCATTATTTATCTTATTCACAATTTCATTGGCATTTGTGGATATGAAACCGATCGGGCCGCAAAACTCTTATGTTGCGTATGCAAGCATTAACCAAGCGGTACACGAATTGTTCGGCGTTAATATGACGCTCTATAACATTACCGATTGGGCAGGTGTTGTAGCAATATTTGTTGCGCTCGGTTTTGCCATACTCGGATTAGTGCAATGGATTAAAAGGAAAAGCATTTTGAAAGTTGACGGTAGTATATTGCTTCTCGGTGTATTTTACATTCTTGTGTTCGGGGCGTATGTGTTTTTTGAATTTAATGTAATCAATCGTCGTCCGATCTTGATAAATGGCATTTTAGAAGCGTCTTACCCATCATCTACAACTATGCTTGCTATGTGTGTATTGCCGACGGCAATGATACAGTTCAAACGATTAATTAAAAACCACAGAATCAAGAATACGGTAAATATTATTTGCGGTCTGTTTACGGCTTTTATGGTTATCGGACGACTTGTTTGCGGTGTGCATTGGTTTACCGATATATTGGGCGGCTTGATTTTTAGCGTAGCTATGATTTTGCTTTATTGCTCTGCAAACAATTTAATTAGCTGTTCCTATCAAGGAAAAGAGCAAGAATGGTGAAAAAATAAAAATCGCATTTTAATACATTGCAAAAATGTGGTTTGTGCTTCTATCGTTATTGAAAAGAGAGGTGTCTTATAGAACTTGGTATATATGGAGGAATCTTAGAAATGACAATAAAAGAAATTGAGCAAATAACTGGTCTGACACGCTCTAACATTCGTTTTTATGAAAAGGAAAAACTAATAAGTCCAGTCCGAAATGCGAGCAATGGATACCGTGAATATTCAGAGGAAGATATAAAGACCATTAAGAAAGTTGCATATCTTAGGACTTTGGGTATATCCGTTGAGGATATTCGCAGGCTTTCAAATAAGGATGCCAATTTGTACGATGTAATTAAAATGCAAAGACAGACTTTAGAGCAACATTTATCTGAATTGGAAAATGCAAAATTGATGTGTGAGCGAATGCTGTCATCTAATGAACAAATTGATTATGAAGATTTAGATATTGAGATGTATGTTGCCGATGTAAAAGATTACTGGAATAAAAATAGTAATGTTTTCAAATTGGATTCTATAAGTTTCTTTTATATGTGGGGCGGAAACATTACTTGGGGAATACTGGTAATTGCTTGTTTATTAGTGGCAGTGTTTTCTATTGGATACTTGCCTGCCGAAATTCCTATTCAGTGGAATGGTGGCACAGTTAGTTCCCTTGTAGACAAAAAATTTATTTTTGCCTTTCCTGCTGCATGTATAATTATCAAATTTGTATTACGCCCTTTCATTTGGCGATGGCTTAAAATAAACATTATAGATAGTGATTCTGTTACAGATTACATTACTAATTATTTATGTTTCATAGCATTATCGGTAGAAATATTCATAATTCTTTATGTAAAAGAAATTGTAAGGTATGTGACAGTGATACTTTTTATTGATACCTTTGTGCTAATCGGACTATTGTTAATGGCTGTTTATAGAACAACAAGAAAAAGATAACAATATGAAACAATCGGAATTTATACTGTGTCCTATATGTAAAAATAAAACTCGGCTGAAAATGCGGGAAGATACGGAATTAAAAAATTTTCCGCTTTTCTGTCCGAAATGTAAACAAGAAAGACTGATAAGCGTAAAACAACTAAAAATCAAAATACACAAAGAGCCAGACGAAAAGACGCAGAGCCAATAAACCGCGCGATTTCACGCGATTTATTGGCTCTTTATGTTTGAGCATAAACGAGGCATAACTATCTCTTGATCGGCGGTAAATAATAAGCCGCCGTTTCTTTGCGTTTACCACAAACCAATGACGACTTACTAACCGAACACGGCGGTATCTAATGGAGGTACGCCGTGTTAATTTTTTTCAATACTCACCCGCCTAATATCCTACGGTCAAAAAAAGCTATCACCCACCGTCGGGATATTACGGCTATGAGTATGAACTGACAATTCAACTTAATACTGTTTACAATTCTTTTTGCGCTCGTCCGCGTCTTTTCGCGGGCGGGCGCATTTTGCGTTTTCGCATATATCGGTGTCGTTCGCCGCCCCTTTCATTCGCTTTTGAAATCTCAAAAACGAACTGAAAGGATATAGAAGAATGAGCGACAGAAAAATTTTTTCAAGAAATTTTGCTTTTCGTTTGGCATTTTCGAAGGGTACGCCGTGGAAGGTAGCCGAAAGGGGAAAAATACCGAACTGCCCCCCGCAGAAGAAAGGGGGTGAATGTTATGGATTATCCTAATCGGTTGGAATGGCAAACCCGTTGTGAGTTTAATGCGTACTGCAAGAACACGTTACGCAATGAACTGATCGACGCCACAAGAGAAAACAAGACAAGGCAGAAGCACGAAGTCAGCTTTTCCGATCTCTCGCCGCACGAGGAAAAACAACTCTATACCGTTGATACATACGATCTCGACGGCGAGGGTGAAGCCTTTTGCATAAACGGGAAACGGATTACGACTAAACTGCTTGCCGAAGCTCTCCGTACCCTGCCGCACGAAAAGCGGCAAGCGGATTGGTGATAGGCGCAGGAGTTTTGATTGGATTAGCTTTTATCTTATACGCACAGTTCAAATATAATAAAGGTCTGTTCTAAAAGTTATGCCCTCGTTCCGAAAGGAGCGAGGGATTTTTTTGCTCTTATTTGGCAAATCCTATTGACAAAAGCGTTCAAACTGTGTATAATGTAAATATACAGTTTTAACAGAGGTGATGGCGTGAATATTTTAATTGACAATAAAAGCGGCGAACCGATTTATAATCAGATATATTCTCAAATAAAAAATCAGATCATAAGCGGTGAGCTGAAAGAGGATGAGATGCTGCCGTCTATACGAGGGCTTGCAAAAGATCTGCGCATCAGCTTTATTACGACCAAGCGCGCGTATGAAGAGCTTGAAAAGGAAGGCTTTATTTACACCCTTCCGGCAAAGGGATGTTACGTTGCGCCGAAGAACGTAGAGCTTCTACGCGAGGAAAATCTGAAAAAGATCGAGGAACATATCGAGCAGATAGCAAAGCTCGCTGCCTCGTGCAATTTGAGCCGTGACGATATTATTGAAATGATTACGTTCGGCATGGAGGAACAAGAATGAACGCACTTGAATTAAAAAATGTAAGTAAATCCTTTTCGGGATTTTGTTTGGATAACATAAATCTTACTCTGCCAAGCGGTTGCATTATGGGGCTTATCGGTGAGAACGGCGCGGGCAAAAGCACCACGATAAAGCTTATCTTGGATATGCTTCATAAAGATAGCGGAACAATTACGATACTTGGCAAAGACAATGTAGAAGATATTGCTCTTACCAAAGAAGATGTCGGTGTTGTAATGGACGAGGTTGGTATGCCGGAGTGCTTGACGGCAAAGCAGATCGGCAATGTTATGAAGCATACGTTTCGTAATTGGAATGAGGATGAATATGTCCGACTTCTGCAAAAATTATCTCTGCCCGATAACAAGCCGTTTAAGGACTTTTCTCGCGGTATGAAGATGAAGCTCGGCATTGCCGTTGCTCTCTCCCACGGTGCAAAGCTGTTGCTCCTTGACGAGCCGACAAGCGGACTTGATCCTGTTGTGCGTGACGAAGTGGTGGATATGTTCTACGATTTTACAAGGGATGAAAACCACTCTATCCTTATTTCCTCGCACATCGTCAGCGATCTTGAAAAGCTCTGCGATTACGTGGCGTTTTTGCATAAGGGTAAACTTTTGCTCTGTGAGGAAAAGGATATACTTTTATCTGAATACGGTATTATTCATTGTACGGTAGAACAGCTTTCGGAGCTTGATAAGGAAGTAATAAAATATAAAAAAGAAACGCCATACGGTGCAGAAGCTATCGTATCGAGAGAAGATGCGCCCGATGGCTTCAAGTTAAGCCCGATAAGCATTGAGGAGCTGTTCGTATTTATGGTAAAGGAGGCGAAATGATATGAAAGGGCTGTTATTAAAAGATTGGTATATGATGAAAAAGTATTGTCGGTATTATCTTTTCGTCAGTATCGGATTTATCATTCTTTCTATGATGAGCAGCGGAAATATGTTCTTCATTTTCTATCCTTGTTTGCTTGCCGGTATGATTCCTGTCAACCTCCTTGGATATGATGAGCGCAGTCGATGGACGGAGTATGTCGGTACATTGCCATATACCAAAACACAGATCGTATCTGCAAAGTATCTGATTGGCTTGTTCACTCAAATTGTTTTGCTGATAGTAATTGGTATCACGCAGGGCGTGAAAATGAGTATCGAAGGTAATTTCATTTTGAAAGAGTTTTTGGTGCTTACGATGCTCTTGCTGATAATGGCAAGCGTTCCATCATCGCTGACTCTCCCATTCGTTTTCAAATATGGAGTAGAAAAAGGACGCGGCGCGTACTATGTGATGATAGGCGTGGTGTGTGCAGGCAGTATTATCGCAACTACAATCTTTAAGGAAGGTCTGCAAAATGAAATTCAACTGAACGCCGTTTTGCCTATCGCTTGCCTTGTGGGTATCGGAATATATGTGCTTTCTTGGTATCTGTCTGTTGTGTTCTATAAAAAGAAAGAAATGTAATAAGCTTAGCCCTCGTTCCGAAAGGAGCGAGGGCATAACTTTTATTTTATTACCAGAGAAGCGTTTTCACAATCAATCTTCAAGGTCGTTTCAGGCTCAATATCACCGCCAATGATCTCACGAGCAAGAAGCGTTTCAATCTTGGATTGAATGAATCTCTTCATCGGTCTTGCGCCGTAGATCGGGTCGTAAGCGGAGTCAATGATATGTTCCTTAGCTGCGTCGCTGATCTGAACCACCAATTGCTTATCCTTGAGGCGCTTATTCAGATCGGCGCTCAAGAGATCTACGATACCGTTGATATTCTCCTTGGTGAGCGGCTTGTAGAACACAATTTCATCGATGCGGTTCAGGAATTCAGGACGGAACATCCCCTTCAAGGCCTCTCTGGGCGCATTTGACGTCATTATCACGACCGTGTTCTTGAAACTCACGGTGCGCCCGTGGCTGTCGGTAAGCCGTCCGTCGTCGAGAACCTGCAAAAGCATGTTGAAGACGTCGGGATGGGCCTTTTCGATTTCGTCTAAGAGAACGACCGAGAACTGCTTGCGTCTCACCGCCTCGGTAAGCTGACCGCCCTCGTCGAAACCGACATAGCCGGGAGGCGCGCCCACGAGACGCGATACGGCGAACTTCTCCATATATTCCGACATGTCGAGCCGCACCATCGCGTTCTCGTCGTCGAAGAGCTCCTGGGCGAGCGCCTTGGCGAGTTCCGTCTTGCCGACGCCCGTAGGACCGAGAAAGAGGAACGCGCCGATCGGACGGTTGCGGTTTTTAATTCCCGCACGAGAGCGGATTACAGCGTCGGACACGGCGTTTACGGCCTTATCCTGACCGATTACGCGCTTATGGAGAGTTTCGGCCAGGCGCATCAGTTTCTCGCGCTCGCCTTCGACGAGCTTAGTCATCGGTATACCACTCCAGCGCGAGACTACCTCGGCTATCTCATCAGCTGTCACCTCTTCTCTGAGAAGAACTTCGGCATTACCCTTAGATGAATTACTTTCATGGGACTTAAGACGTTTTTCGAGCTCTGGAATAACGCCGTATTTAAGACGGGCCGCCGTCTCGTTATCACCTCTTGTAAGGGCGTTCTCATAATTTATTCTCTCCTGTTCAAGTTTATTGCGAACCTTGCGGACTTCTTCATGAGCAGCTTTTTCTCTCTGCCATTGAGAGGTCATCTTATCCGCCTTTTCCTTTAGAGAGGTAAGTTCAGATTGTAATTCTGACAATCTTTTTTTAGACGCGTCATCTTTTTCCTTCTTAAGCGCAATCTCCTCAATCTCAAGGCGGCGAACCTGACGCTGGATTTCATCGAGCTCCTGTGGGCAAGAATCCATCTCAGTCCTGATTCTTGCGCACGCTTCATCAAGAAGATCAATTGCTTTGTCTGGAAGAAAACGATCTTGTATGTATCTTGACGAAAGCTGAACCGCGCTCACAAGTGCCTCGTCCTTAATGTGCACATTGTGATATTTCTCGAAGCGCTCCTTTATGCCTCGAAGAATGGAAACGGCATCTTCCTCAGAAGGCGCATCGACAAGAACTGGCTGAAAACGCCTCTCAAGCGCGGCATCCTTCTCCATGTACCTGCGATATTCGTCAAGCGTTGTCGCACCTACGCAGTGAAGTTCGCCACGCGCAAGCATCGGCTTAAGCATATTTCCTGCATCGCTCGACCCTTCTGTCTTGCCAGCTCCAACAATCGTATGGATTTCATCGATAAAAAGGATTATCTTTCCTTCCGCATCCTTAATACGCTTAAGAACAGCTTTAAGACGCTCTTCAAACTGACC
>ERZ808030.54-NODE-54-length-11662-cov-2.707294_pt1 | contig 11662 bp, 11 predicted proteins | sample MGYA00380186_ERZ808030 | MGnify/ENA primary metagenome ERZ808030 (study PRJEB31490, sample SAMN06133386) | cow dung metagenome | isolation source: M7 | host: cow | place: China: Chengdu | collected 2015-05 ...
ACATTCGTTGGCCTCTTCCTTGGGGTTCTTGGGATTAAAGATGATGCGTACGGCCAGAATATCGAATATTTCATCGAAGGCAAGATGCTTGGTCTGCATCTTGCGCCAGATACTGTACGGGGTTTTTATTCGAGCCTTTATCTCGTATTTCAGTTCCGTCTGGTCCAACCGTTCGCGGATGGGAGCGGTAAATTCATCGAACACCTCCTGAAGATGCCCGCTTACCTCCGACAGGCGCCCGCTGATGACGGCATACTGCTCTGGCTGCTCATAGCGGAAAGACAGGTCCTCGAGCTCTTCCTTTATCTTGTTTAGTCCCAGACGGTTTGCCAGTGGAGCATATATGTACAGTGTCTCACCTGTTATCTTATACTGCTTGGCAGGCAACTGGCTGCCAAGTGTGCGCATGTTGTGCAGGCGGTCGCTAATCTTTATCAGAATGACGCGGATGTCATCGCTCATCGTCAGCAACAGCTTCTTGAAGGTCTCGGCCTGTGCCGATGCCTGATTACCGAAGATACCGCCACTGATCTTGGTAACACCATCCACTATCTGTGCTATCTTTGGCCCGAAGATATTATGGATGTCCTCTACGGTATAGTCGGTATCCTCCACCACATCATGCAGCAGGGCTGCGCAGATACTGGTACTGCCCAGACCTATCTCGCCACACACTATCTGTGCCACGGAAAGCGGATGCATGATATATGGCTCGCCGGAAAGACGACGCACGCCTTGATGCGCCTGGCGGGCGAACTTGAAAGCCTTCTCGATGACATCCACCTTCTTGCGGTGGGGAGAAGCCAGATATGTATCAATGAGACGCTCGTACGCCTCCTGTATCATCTTGTCGTCCTGCATAAGGGCAAGTGTTATCTTACACGAAGCTTCTGTCCTACACGAATGATATCGTTCTTCATGCCATTCAGTTTCTTTATCTTCGCTATTGTAGTACCATTGCGCTTTGCTATGGAGCCAAGCGTGTCACCGCTTCGCACCGTTACTGTCTTGGCACCCTTTGTGCCCTTGGCAACTGCCTTTTCACTAACCTGTACAACGGAACGGCGCTTGTTCAGTTCTTCAAGGCGGTGGGTATAGACACTGTCTCCGCTCTCGATGAAGGCGTTGATGGCCTCTATGGGCATACGCAGAGTGCACGGAGCCGCTGCACCTGGAACCTTGGTAGTACGGTACTGGGGATTCAGAGCCTTCAGTTCGTCCATGGAAATGCCGCACAAGTCGCTTACCTGCTCCAGATACACGTCACGGTTCACCACAATAGTGTCGGTTCCCATTGGCAAACGGGTAGAAGCAGGGCATATATTGTGCTCGCAATAGTAGTTCATCACATAGTTTGCTGCAATGAAGGCAGGAACATAGCCGCGTGTCTCCTGTGGCAAATAAGGATAGATCTTCCAGTAGTCGCGCTCTCCGCCAGCACGCTTGATGGCCTTGCTGACATTGCCTGGTCCGCAATTGTAGGCCGCTATAACAAGAGTCCAGTCGCCAAATATCTCGTAAAGACCGCTGAGCATGCGTGCAGCGGCATAACTGGACTTGATGGGGTCGCGGCGGTCGTCAATGAGACTGGTAACCTCGAGGTCGTAACGCTTGCCCGTAGTGAGCATGAACTGCCACAAACCGGCAGCACCCACGCGACTGGTAGCACCGGGATTCAGTGCGCTCTCTATGATTGGCAGGTATTTCAGTTCCAGAGGAAGCTGGTATGCCTCGAGGGCATCCTCGAAAATGGGTATATAGAAATTGCTTGCCCCAAGCATTATTGCCACATGGCGGCGCAAACGGCCTGTATATTGGTCTATGAACTGGCGCACCACGGAATTATAGGGCATCTCTATCACATTGGGCAGATTCTGCAGACGGCGAATATACTCTTCAGGTTCGCACTGGATATTCTCACCTGTACTCTCGCAAGAAGCGCTGTCGTATGTCAGATAGGTACGGGCACACCACTGGCGCATCATACTGTCCAGTTCCTCCTGGAGCATGCCCTCAGGCAGACTTATGGTTTCCTCCTTTCCGGTATTCTCGTCAAAGACGGTAATATCCTTCTGCGCTGAGGCAGAAATTGCCATAACTGAAAGCAGGAGTATTGATAGATATTTCTTCATAGACTTGTTGCGATTTAGTAATTAAACTGAAATGTAACACCCGGAGCATTTCCCAATGGTGCAATACTGTTTCCCGAACCAGACGGAATCATGCCTGGCGATATGCTAAGAGAAAGGTCGGTTCCGATATCGAATGTACTGAGTTCTGCGTCGACATATGCATCGATTATACTCAACAGATATACACCTGCTATGCAGAATATGCTCAAGTCCCTATAGCGCCTGTAAAAGTCCTTCTTTCTCTTGAACACAGACTTGAAGTGCTCCTCACGTCCTGATATGTCGTACCCCAAAGGAAGCATCTCAAGGTGACTGTTGGTAGTAGGGTCGCTGTCCATTATGTCCTGATATGCCTGAGAATAGTCCCTCAGCATCTGCGAGTTCCAGCTGACGGCATAGATACAGCCAACGACACCGCCATAGACGATGGGCAGTTTCCAGAACTTACGGTTGTATATCTGTCCGCCACCGGGAACCACCATTGCCAGCCACATGGCCCTAATGGGGTCTGGTCTCCAGTTATCGAAACGGCTCAGGTCCAACGTATCGGCCACCGCCTTTTGCAAGGAGTCGGCATACAGGACAATTGTCGTATCGCGAGAGACAAGTTCCCTGTCCGAAACCACCTTCCCTGCCGCAACGGCAGAATCCTGCGGAAGCATCACCTCGAGCGAATCCAGACGCTGGGGGCGTTCCGGACTGACTTCTACCCGCTCCTGCGACATCACATCCTGACACGCAAATGAGAAGATGAATGTTAGCAGCAGAACAACCTTAAGGTACAATCTTGCCACGCTCACTTCAGTCTGTCCAGTATTTCAATTATTCTCTCCATCTCCCTCTCGTTTGCAAAGGGGATGACAATCTTGCCCTTTCCCTTGTCGGAACATGTAAGCTGCACCTTTGTCTGGAAGAATCTGGACAGGCTTTCCCTAAGTATGCCATACTCTTCGCTTGATTTGGAAGCTGCTCCCTTCAGGCGTCCACCGGAAGTCTTGACCGAACCTCCCTCGGACAGTTCCTTCACCATCTCCTCCACCTTGTGCACGCTGAGACCATTCTCAACGATTTCGTTATAGGCACGGATCTGCAGTTTGGGGTCATCTATTGCCAGCAGCGCACGGGCGTGCCCCATCTCCAGCCGGCGGTCCTTGAGTCCCATCTGTATGGTAGCGGGCAATTTTAGCAGGCGCAGATAGTTGGTGATGGTGCTGCGGTTCTTGCCCACCCTTTCCGAAAGACGTTCCTGTGTCAGGTTATACTGTTCCAGCAAATGCTGGTATGCCAATGCTATTTCCAATGCATTCAGGTCCTCGCGCTGTATGTTCTCGATGAGGGCCATCTCCATCATGTTCTCGTCGTCCACGGTACGGACATACGCCGGGATATGTGTAAGCCCCGCCATCTGGCTTGCCCTCCAACGGCGTTCGCCAGCAATGATGAGATAGGTGCCGTCGCCCTGGTCGCGCAAGGTGATTGGCTGGACGATACCCAGTTCGCGGATACTGTCGGACAGTTCCTGCAAAGCCACAGGGTCAAACTCTCTGCGCGGCTGGTTGGGATTGGGTATAATCTGCCCGACTGCTATTTCATTGATACTGCCCGACCCGGCCGTGTTCACCTTCTCCGTGCTAATGAGCGCATCCAGTCCACGCCCCAGGGCTGTATATTTCTTCTTGACTGCCATTTTCTTTAGGATGGTTATTTCTGCTTCTCGTTCTTCTCAATTATCTCCTGCGCCAATGCCAGGTGGTTCCTTGCACCAGCCGAATCAACATCGTAATGGAGCACCGGCAAACCATGACTGGGAGCCTCGGACAACTTCACATTGCGCTGGATAACCGTACGGAATACCAGTTCACGGAAATGGCGCTTCACCTCGTCGTAAATCTGGTTGGCCAGGCGCAGACGGCTGTCGTACATCGTCAGCAGGAAACCCTCAATCTCTAATTGAGGATTCAGCTTGGACTTGATAATCTTGATAGTGTTGAGCAACTTGCTTATACCTTCAAGCGCAAAATACTCACACTGCACCGGTATTATTACACTATTGGCCGCAGTAAGCGCATTGACCGTGATCAAGCCCAAAGACGGGCTGCAGTCAATCAGTATGTAGTCATAGTCCTGAACCACGGGAGAAAGCATGTCCAACATAATCCGTTCGCGGTTGCTGCGGTTCAGCATCTCTATTTCCGCCCCGACAAGGTCAATGTGACTAGGGATTATATCCAAGTTCTCCACATCCGTACTGTAAATGGCCTCGCGCACATCAACCCGGTCAAGCAGGCAATTGTATATAGTGCAATCCACCTGAGTGCTGTCTACGCCAAGACCACTGGAGGCATTGGCCTGAGGGTCCGCATCTATCAGCAGCACCTTCTTTTCCAAGGCTGCCAACGACGCTGCCAGATTCATACTGGTTGTAGTCTTACCTACGCCACCCTTCTGGTTGGCCAAAGCAATTATCTTACCCATTTGGTTTTCTGTTATATAATTTCGCGAACAAAGATACATAAAAGCATGGAAAAGACAAAGTAAAACTTGTATTAAAATACAAAAAGCACTACCTTTGCGAACAAAAATCAAGAAAAAGATGACAGCAAAAGTCCGACCAACCATCCTTATCACAAACGACGACGGTTATCAGGCACAGGGCATACAGTTTCTTGCCGGCTTAATGCGCGAACTCGGCGATATCGTTGTTGTAGCGCCCGACAGCGGCCGTAGCGGCGCGGGCTGCAGCATCACACCAACGTGCCCGGTAAGCATCCAGAGAATAGACGACAACACCTATGCCTGTTCCGGAACCCCAGTGGACTGCGTGAAGATAGCACTGGAAAAGATACTCCCCTGCAAGCCCGACCTTGTTGTAAGCGGCATAAACCATGGCGACAATGCCTCAATATCGCTGCACTACAGCGGCACTGTGGGTGCCGTACTGGAAGCGTGCATGAAGGGAGTACCTGCAATAGCATACAGTCTGAGGACACACAAGAAGGAATGCAACTTTGCTCCTTATGCCGAAGTTGTCATAGAATGGGCAAAAAGAGTCCTGCACAACGGACTACCCGAAGACACATGCCTGAACATTAACTTCCCCGAAGTGAAGAAACTCGCCGGTGCGAAAATATGCAGAATGGCACGTGGCATGTGGCACACAGAATGGCTGGATGCCGGCACAGACGAGGATGGCAAAAATATTTACACCCTCACGGGCACATTCAACAACCTGGAACCGGACGCTGACGACACCGACTACTGGGCCATCGACCACGACATGGCAGCCATCACCCCACTGAAACTTGACATGACAGACTACCTCACGCTTGAGCGGATGAGCGGGGAGCGGGGAGCGGATGAGCGGATGAGCGGGGAACGGATGAGCGGAGAACGGGGAACGGATGAGCGGGGAGCGGTGAGCGATGAGCGGTAAGCGGGGAGCGGATGAGCGGATGAGCGGGACAAAACTCAAAAAGAAAGAAACAATAACTCCACAGCAGAAACTCCATACACCTGCCACATGAGGCAGGTGTTATTTTTTGGCAGTTTCCCCTACCCTGCCGTCATTGGCTACAACAACCTGGACATCATCACGTCCAAGACGCATCCTAAGCCATGCGTTCATGCGCTGTTCTTCCTCCGGTTTCATTCCATTGGACAAAACCACGTTTACCACATATACCGAACTGTCGCGCATTACAGAATCTGCCCAGTAAGTATGCACACCCCTGGCAGTAGAAACCGAATGGACATCGGGGAACAATGCTGTCAATTCCGGCAGCAGGACACGAGACAGGGCCAAGGATTGTCCGTACAATTCCATACTGTCGCGCAATAGCCTTATTTCACGTTCGTTTTCCGCCAACTGCCTTTGCGTGGCCAGCGTCTTGTTGCGTTCCGTAAATATCATGCCACGGACACTTTCTATATCAACACTGGGACTGTTCTGTACAATATCCAGTTTTACCCCCTCCAGGCCATACTGCGGAAGCATCGACTTCATTGCCTCCACCTGTGCACTATCCACCTCTTCGCCGAGCATCACCACCCTCAACGTGCGCTTGCCATAGTCTATATCCTGAGATATCACCTTTGAAGCCTCATCCTGAAAGACCTCCCTACAGAAATCATGACAACGTTCATTGAACACCGTCTCCTGTACCATTTGGAAAGTTATGTAGATACTCGGGATAATAGTAATCACGCTGATAAAGGTGATGATGTGCTTCACCCTCTTCTCACGTTCCTTATCCACAAACACCTTTTTGGGGAAGCGCATAACAAACGTAACCCCCAGGAAGGTGGCCAAAGAGATGAAGATGGTATTTATCAGATACAGATACAACGCGCCTGCCGCAAACAGCCAGTTTCCAGTTCCCAGTCCAAAACCCACTGTGCAGAGGGGCGGCATCAGAGCCGTGGCTATGGCCACACCGGGAACGACATTGCCCATACGCTGACTTCTGCTTCCCAGTGCAACTATACCTGCCAGGCCGCCGCACAGGGCAATGCCCACGTCGTATATGGTGGGCGAGGTACGGGCAAGCAATTCCGACTGCACCTCGTCCAAGGGGGTAAGAAGGAAATAAACCGTAGCCGTTGCCACACTGAACAGCGTTGCCACAAGATAATTCTTGGCAGCACGCTTGAAGAGCATGAAGTCGTTTATTCCTATACCCAAACCCATTCCGATAATGGGGCCCATCAAGGGGGAAATGAGCATCGCTCCGATGATGACCGCGGCACTGTTGGTGTTCAGGCCCAAGGACGCTACAAAAATCGCCAGCACCAGCACCCACAGTTTTGCTCCACGGAAATCCACACTTTCCTCTATCCTTGCTATTGTCTCCTTCTCTGGGGCCAGGTCGTCCCCGAAACTCAGGATTTCCGCCAACCGGCGCCTTAATTCTTGAAATACAGACATAACTTTATTGGTCTTGTCAGTTATACATCATTGTGTTTACTTCACTATTTTGGACGCTGCCCTCTCTGGGGCGCCAGGCTGCCCAAGACGCCTCATCAGTTCATCATAGCCACACCTTTGGGCAAACCTGCACTCTTCATCAAGCAATATCTGCGAAAAACACTTGTCCAGCGCGGTTTGCGTGAGTTCCCCCGCCACCAGTTCCGGCACCACCTCGCGCCCGACAACCAGATTCACAAGCGACACATACGGCACCTTGAGCAGGAAACGCCTGAGAAACGAGACAAGCCTGCCGCATCTCATGGCATAGCACACCACCTGAGGCACACTCATTATAGCAGTTTCCAGCGTAGCCGTTCCGCTTGTCACCAATGCCGCATGGGCATTCTGCAAAAGCATAAAGCTGCTCCAACTGCCTTGACAAGGAGCAAGCATCACCCTATCACGGAGTCGGGTAGAGTTCTGCCCTAATGCCATGCCAATGACCTTATCATAGAATTCCTTTGTCATATTTGGGGCAGAAGCTATCACGTAGCAAAAATCTCCACCTGCTGCCTCTGCGGCACGCAACATCATCGGCAAATTGCTCTCAATTTCCTGTTTGCGGCTTCCCGGCAACAGGGCAACTACCTTTGCAGAACCAGAAATGCCCAGCGATGCCCGCCACTTCTCGGCCTTGTCCCTCGACGATGACGCAAGGAAGAGCGTTATTTCATCCAAAGTAGGGTTACCCACATAATCCACATGGTAACCGTATTTGTCCGCATACCACTCCACCTCAAACGGCAGGATGCTCAGGACCTTGTCCACATATTTGCGTATCTGCGCTATCCTGCCCTCCTTCCAGGCCCATATCTTGGGCGGGATATAATAGACCACCTCTGGGCACGCACTCCCGTACCTGCATGGCCGTACAAAGGTTTTATGAAACCATGCCGCTATCTTAAGGTTAAAGCCGGGATAATCCACCAGAATCAACCTGTCGGGACGTGCATCCTGTATAGCCTTGCGACACTCCTTCATCCCTTGAAGAATCTCCGGCAGATGCATCAGCACAGAAACAAACCCCATATATGCCAGTTCCGGACGGTACCAGTAGCGGATTACCGCTCCCGAGTCCTTCGCCTTGATGGCATCCATCAGGTGTCTGGCGTGCAAGTCGCCACTGGCCTCTCCTGCTATGATAAAATATGTCATTTCACCTTCTCCTTTATTATTTGTGAGTGCCATTCGCGGCTCTCGCTGCACAAAGATACAAATTATATTACAAACGCCAAGCGTTTTCACATATCCTAACACCTTGCCGAATTGGCACTACCCACCCATATAGGATATACAAATTGTTCTATAATACACGTACTCCGTTAAATTATGTTTATTTTACCGCACTTTCAAACACTTTTCCATATCTTTGTGGTATGAAAAAGGTAAATCTCAGCACTGCAGCAACACAGGAACTGCACCTTGACTACCATGACAAGTACATTGCACTATTAAATAATGTACATCAGGTCCAGCACACCCAGGAGACCATACAGAATGAGTCATTCATTATTATCCTTATAAACGAAGGGTGGTGCAAGGGGATAATAAACGAGAAGGAGTTCTCCATGACCGGTGGTGACATGCTAATCTGTTCCCCAGGCAATATCCTGCAAAAAGGAATGGTGAGCATAGACTTCCGAAGTCAGATATTCATCATTTCGTCCGAACACGTAAACGATATACTCAAGGGCACACACATGAGCCTGTCCCATTATCTGTTGTTCAACCGTGCCGACGTTCTGCACCTCACCACAGAAGAGCAGCATATGATACAGGGATTCTACAAGCTCATTTCCTCCTTCAACCACATGGCACACGACGAGGTCAGGGAGGAATGCGTGTCCCGAATACTGCAAGCCTTCTCCTACGCCTTTGCTGGTCTCTTCTTCCACAGAGGAGAAGTGCCCAAAAGAGACAAGATGACATCTGCCGAGGCGCTGTTCGGCAAATTCATCAGGTTGCTGAAAGAGCACCCCGACGGACGCACCGTGCAGTTCTATGCCGACAAACTGAACATAACGCCCAAATACTTCAACTCCATTTGCAAGCAGATTTCCGGCAAGACGGCAAGCACACTCATATGCGAGGAAATAACGAACATGGCCAGACTGCTACTCAAGGACCCGGAACTCAGCATAAAGCAGATAGCCATCCAACTGGGCTTCGTCAACCAGTCCCACTTCGGTTCCTTCATAAGGCGCGAGACCGGATTCTCGCCCCAGCACCTGCGCAAAGAGACACAGCTGGCCAACACGCCAGCAGCAACATCCGAAAACATTATATCACAACAACCAATAATATGAAAAAACTCCTTCTACACCTTCTCATCATCGGCACCGGCATCACGCTTGCAATATGCAACACTTCGTGCAAGAACGAATACAAGGACATGCTGCCCAACGAGGTGCGCTTTGACGAAAACGTCTACCACAACGACGACAAGATACAGGACATCAAGTACAGCACCGGCGAGGATACAGTAACAATGAGTGCCCTGGAAGTACGCACCATATGGCATGCAACCGTAATCGACGCCGAAAAGCATTTTACAGAGAACGCTGACGGAACAAAGAACCTTTACGAAAGTCCCATCCAGGCGGAAGAGGCCTTCTTCAAGTCTTTTGACAACAGCATGCAGATGATGCAGGAGGCATACCCCCTGTCGCACCAGGCAATCACCCAGGAACTTGTCAGGGCTGAAGTAAAGGCAGATGCCAGATATGTATGGTGTGCCGGCAATGAGGAATATCTCGACCTGAAATTCACCGTCATGCCCGAGTCAACGCTCATACCAACCGAAACTGAAGAAAAATAATGCCCGTACTCAACAAAAGCGGTGCTTACACTTGCATTATTAGAATAAATATTCTACTTTTGTTCTGGATTTGATATAATTAAAGACAATAGATATTATGATTGACGTTAAACTTACCCTCGCCGAGGCAGAGGAGAAGATGGAAGAGGCCGTAATGTACCTGGACGAGGCACTGGCACACATCCGCGCCGGCAAGGCAAACGTGAAGATTCTGGACGGCATCCGTGTGGACAGCTACGGCAGTCTTGTTCCACTGAACAACGTGGCAAGTGTCAACACTCCCGATGCACGCACCATCGCCATCAAGCCCTGGGACAAGGGCATGTTCCGAGCCATCGAAAAGGCCATCATGGACAGCGATGTAGGCATCACACCTGACAACAACGGTGAGATTATCCGTCTGACCATCCCCCCACTGACCGAGGAGCGACGCAAGCAGCTGGTGAAGCAGTGCGGCAAGGAGTGCGAGCAGGCCAAGGTGAGTGTCCGCAACGCACGCCGCGACACCAACGACAAACTGAAGAAGGCTATCAAGGATGGTCTTTCTGAAGACCTTGAGAAGGATGCCGAGAACGACCTCCAGAAGATGCACGACAAGTACATCAAGAAGGTTGAGGAACTTCTCGCCAACAAGGAAAAAGAAATCATGACCGTCTGATGCAAGGAACTGTCATCAAGAACACAGGAAGCTGGTACGTCGTCCGCCTGGACGATGGCCAGCTTTTCCAATGTAAGGTAAAGGGCAACTTCCGTCTCAAGGGAATACGCAGCACCAACCCCGTTGCCGTGGGCGACAATGTGCGCATCGTCCCCACCGAGGCCAATGCCGGACAAGTGGGCATGATAACGGAAATCCTGGACCGCCGCAACTACATCATACGCAAGGCATCCAACCTGTCCAAGCAGAGCCACATCATAGCGGCCAACGTGGACCAGGCTGCCCTGGTGGTCACGCTTAAGCATCCCGAGACGAGCACCACGTTCATTGATCGTTTCCTGGCAAGTGCCGAAGCATATCGCGTGCCCGTTATCATCATATTCAACAAGGTGGACCTGCTCGACGAGGAAGACAGGCATCTCCTGCAACTGTTTTTCCGCCTTTACGAAGGTCTTGGCTATCCATGCTACGGAGTCTCTGCACTAAACGACAAGGACGGATTGTGCAGCATCGGCACACTGCGGGAGGCACTTGACAGCAAGACCACTTTGTTCTCCGGCAACAGCGGTGTGGGCAAAAGCACACTGCTGAACGCTCTCATCCCCGGACTGGATGTGAAGACAGCAGAGATCTCAGATTCGCACGACACAGGCATGCACACCACCACCTTCTCTGAAATGTTCGACCTGCCAATCTCTGCCAATGGAGAATCGGGACATATCATCGACACTCCTGGCATCAAAGGTTTCGGTACCTTCGACATGGAGCGCGAAGAAGTGGGGCACTACTTCAGGGAAATATTCCAGACCAGCAAGGATTGCCGTTTCGGCAACTGCACGCACACCCATGAACCCGGTTGCGCCGTACTGGAAGCCCTGGAACAACAGCGTATCGCCCAAAGCCGCTACAACAGTTACCTTTCCATGCTTGAGGACAAGGACGAGGACAAATACCGAGGGAAGCTCTAAAAAACGGACCCCTCCCCAGCCCTCCCCTGTATGGGAGGGAGTAGCGGGCCCCTCCCCAACCCTCCCGTGTATGGGAGGGAGTAATTGCAACCGACTAATGAATATTAACTGTTAACAAAT
>ERZ808030.55-NODE-55-length-11560-cov-4.263781_pt1 | contig 11560 bp, 14 predicted proteins | sample MGYA00380186_ERZ808030 | MGnify/ENA primary metagenome ERZ808030 (study PRJEB31490, sample SAMN06133386) | cow dung metagenome | isolation source: M7 | host: cow | place: China: Chengdu | collected 2015-05 ...
GCGATACGGCGGTACTCACCATCGGCGATTCCAAGGAGGGCTGGGCCCAGGCGCTGGAGCACTATTTCAATATTCTCACCAACCGGGAATACAGCAAAATCTGCCGCATCATCAACATTGTAACCAAGTCTGTTTTCCTGAGCAAGCATTATCGGGCCACGCTGAAGTGCAATGTGATTTTTTGCTTTTGGATCGATATCTTTTATTATAATCATATCGTTATCTTCATACATTTTGGTTGCAGGAATTTCCCCTGCAATAATTTTACAAAACAAACAGTTTTCCATAATTTACTCCTTTTTAAAAGAAACAAAAAGAGAATATGGAAGTATAGAAGAATTGAAAGAAAAATAGTAAAGAAATAAATAAAAAACTAAATAGAGCAATGCAAAAATCAGGAAATGCATCAAAACAATCAGCTACACAATCTCAAGGACAGAGTATAAATTCATATGGTATGCCAGGTAAGGTTCTACATTTAGATGGTGACCCAGAATACTTAAAGATATGCTTAGATGTATATACTAAATTAGGCATACCAGCTATAGGTAAGGCAATTCCAGAAAACCTTCAATATAAAGAGGTAAGATCATTATTAGAACAATATAATCCATCCATTTTAGTTATAACAGGCCACGATGCTTTAATAAATAGTAAAGGTAGTAAGAAAGATTTAAAAAACTATATAAAAACTATGAGAGGGTAACAAAAGGAGGCTTTTAATGGCTAGAAAAAGTAAACCTAAAGCTAAAACTCTCCAGGAGCAAGCCGAGGAGATTAAAAAGCTAGCCGAGGAGAGCGGAGTACAAACTAATTTTTTCTTTATTACGACTTTTGATAGGTACTTAAGTCAACTTGCTATCCTGGAGGAGCTAAAAGCAAGTATCGAGGATAATAAGTCTCTTGTTAAGCAAACTTACGTTAAAGGTAGGAGTAATGTAGTCCTTAATCCAGCTATTAGAGCTTATAACTCTACTACGGACTCCGCTAATAAGACGGTAGCTTGCCTTATGAGAATAATTAACGGCTTTAAGAATGAGAACGAGACCGAGGACGTAGATCCTTTACTAGCTATCATTAATGGAGGCGAGGATAATGTCTCCGACGACGAGTAAGGCTTATCTATATTGTAAAAATAACATCCGTAAAAAGACTACTCCTAAATATGTTAAGTTACAAATGAGGGAGTTTATGAGACTTTGCGAGGGCAAGGATAAAAAGTATAAGGTCTCGGTATCCAAGATAAAACAAATAGAGGACCTACTTAAAATCTTAATAATGCCTAAAGGTCTTAAAGCTGGTAAAACCTTATACGAGGTCTCTACCGGTTATCAATGGCTAGTATATACGGCAAGTCTAGCGGTAGTATATAGGGATAATCCTAAAAAGCGTAGATATGAGACGGTATTACTTGAGATATGCCGTAAAAACTTTAAGACCTTTACTATCGGTACTCTTTTTATCATCCTCTTTATAACGGAGCCTAGATACTCTCAATTTTTTAGCGTAGCTCCGGACGGATCTCTCTCCAGGGAGATAAGAGAGGCTATATCTCAAATACTTAGGAGCTCGCCGCTTGTATATAAGTATAAAGATAAAGCTAGGTTTAAGATCCTCCGAGACTATATCTATTTTATAGCTCTTGATATTAAATATACTCCGCTCAATTACTCGAGCTCTACCTTAGACGGTAAGCTCCCTAATGTCTTTTGCGCGGATGAAGTCGGAGCCTTACCTAATAGCTACGCTATCGAGGCTATGCGCTCCGGTCAACTTAATATACTTAATAAACTAGGCTTTATTATCTCTACTAAGTATCCGACTATTAATAATCCTTTTGAGGACGAGGTAGCTTACTCTAAAAAGGTCCTGGATGGAGTAGTTAAGGACGAGACTCTTTTCGCTTTACTATATGAGCCGGATAATACTAAGGATTGGATAAACGACGACCTTATCCTCCAACAAGCTAATCCGGTAGCTCTTGAAATACCGGAAATTTGGGAGGATCTACTTAAGAAAAGAGCTAAGGCTATCGCTCAAGAGTCCGCTCGCGAAAACTTTGTTACTAAACATTGTAATATCATATACTCCGGAGCTGGTACCGAGACTTATATAGATGTTAGCGCGGTCCAAGAGTGTAAAGTATCCTCTATTGATTGGAGCGGTAGAGTAGTCTACTTAGGCTTGGATCTATCCGAGTCCGGAGATAATACCAGCGTATCTATGCTAGCCGTAGACGAGGATAATAAGATCCTGGCGGACTCTTGGGCTTTTATACCGGAGGGTAGAATTGACGAGAAAATGGCTAGCGAGAGAGTTAACTATCGAGAGCTTATCAAGACCGGTAAAGTTATAGCTTGTGGAGATAAAGTTATAGACTATAAGGTAGTCGAGGACTTTATCCTTGGATTAGAGGACCGCTTAGGAGTCCAGATACAAGCGGTAGGTTATGATAGATGGAACGCTTTAAGCTCGGCTCAAAAGCTGGAGAGCGAGGGTATTACTACTATCGAGATAAGACAACATAGCTCCGTATTACATCCTCCTACTAAGCTACTTAAAGAGAAAATAATAAGCGGCGAGTTTATGTATACCGCTAATCCTTTATATGAGGTTAACTTTTTAAATTCTAAATGTACTTACGATACTAATAAAAACCTCTATGTTAATAAGAAAAAATCAAAAGGTAAAGTAGATATGGTAGTCTCTACTATTAACGCTACTTACTTATTACAACAAGATTGTATCTTTGGAGAGGGCGGAGGCTTTACAATCCAGGTACTTTAGTATATTTTTAAAGTGTAAAATAGTAAATGTTATCATACAATCTTATTTTATGTCAAGGGGTGGACTAATGGCTTTTAAATTTTTTAAAAAGCGTGAGGAGACTCAAGACCGAGAGACCGACGTTAAAGGCGTTACTCTCGGAGATCCTAATACTCTCTCGGACGTTTTACTCCAAGCTTTAATTAACGGCGGAGAAATTACTCGAGATATGGTACTTAGTATACCGGCGGTCTCGGGTAATGTAGATTTTATATCTAACTCTATCGCCTCTATGCCTGTTAAGCTTTATAAGAAAAAACAAGGTAAAGTAGAGGAGATTACCGACGATACCAGGACTCAATTACTTAATAACGATACCGGAGATACTTTAGACTCTTTTCAATTTAAAAAGGCTATGGTTACGGATTACTTATTAGGTAAGGGAGGCTACGCCTATATCCAAAAGTTTAGAAATGAGGTAACCGGTCTTTACTACATAGAGGAGCCTTATGTAGTTATTAACTATAACTTTGAGCCTATCTTTAAGGATTACAAGATCTATGTAGGCGAGGGTACTTATCATCCTTTTGACTTTATTAAGCTCTTGAGAAATACTAAAACCGGAGCTTGGGGCGTAGGACTTACCGAGGAGGTAGGTAAAGCTTTAGAGACCGCTTACCAAACTATGGTATATCAATTAGGATTAGTTAAGACCGGCGGTAATAAGAGAGGCTTTTTAAAGTCCGAGCGTAAGCTTGGTACCGAGGAGATTAACCTCTTAAAAAAAGCCTGGCGTAACCTTTACGCTAATAATACCGAGTCCGTAGTAGTCCTTAATAACGGTATCGACTTTAAAGAGGCGGCTAATACATCCGTAGAAATGCAACTTAACGAGAGTATAGATACTCTTAATAAAGAGATAGATAAAATTTTCCATATTACGGATAACTTTTACGATACTTTTAAGTTTGCTATCTATCCGATAGTTAAAGCTTTTGAGACCGCTCTTAATAGAGATCTCTTACTCGAAAAAGAAAAAGGTAAGCTTTTCTTTGAGTTTGATGTAAAAGAGATTATTAAAGCTAATCCTAAAGAGCGCTACGAGGTTTATCGTATGGCTAAGGAAATTGGCTTTATGTCTAAAAATGAAATGAGACGCGCCGAAAATATGAACGATATCGAGGGCTTGGATGTTATCGACTTTGGTCTCGGCTCGGTACTTTACGACGTTAATAATCATACTTACTATACTCCTAATACGGACGCTACCGCTCAAGGAGGCGGATACTCCGATAAAGATATTAAAACTATCGAGGAGGAGTCCTTTATAGACGCCGATAACGGTACCGAGAGGACTAGAGAGGAGGCTACTAATGAAAATAATAATAAGGAGTGAGTCGGTCATAATAGAGGGCTACGTTAACGCCGTCGAGCGCAACTCTAAGCCTTTGACCGAGAGAGGCGTTAAGTTTATCGAGAAAATAGGCTCCGGAGCTTTTAAGAGAGCTATCGAGAGAGCCAAGGATATTAGAGTCCTCCTTAATCATAATTGGAATAAAAACCTAGGAGGTATCTCCGACGGTAACCTCGAGCTTGAGGAGGATAATATCGGTCTCAAGGCTAGAGCCGTTATTACGGATCCGGAGACAATAGAGGAGGCTAAAAATGGTAATTTAGTCGGTTGGTCTTTTGGCTTTGAGGATGTACCCGAGGGAGTTACTCAATTAAGAGACGAGGAGAGCGGACTCCCTTTAAGAAAAGTAACCGATTTAGTCTTAAGAGAGGTCTCTATCCTTACTAGGAAAAAGTCTCCGGCTTACGTCGGTACTCTTATTAGTGTAAGAGACGACGGTACCGAGGAGAGGACTCTTATCTCGGAGGATTATATCCCGGAGAATATAGAGACTATCGACGAGGCTATCCAGGAAATTAGAGAGGAGCCTAAAGAGGATCCTAAGCCGGAGGAGACTCCGGAAATTAAAGAGGTATCAAGCGATTATTACGCTGGATATAGAAACATAATCGCCGAGCTTAAGAGCTTGGTAAAAAACTAAAATAACAAGGAGGTAAAAAGATTATGTTTAAAAATCGTAAGGCACAAATTGAGCGCCAAAATGAACTTATCACTCGCGCCGAGACTCTTGTTAATCTCGCCGAGAGTGAAAAGAGAGAGCTTACCGAGGACGAGGCGGCGGAGCTTGCCGAGATCCGCGACGATATTCAAAGGATTAAGAAATACCTTGATATCGTTGATGATATCGACGACGCTAGACCTAGCGCTAAAGCCGAGGGAGAGATTAAAGAGGCTAAGAACGTTATCGACGGTGAGGACGAGAGAGCTTGCGGCGAGGATAAGGCTAGAGCTATCCAGGAGGAGCGCGCTTTTGAGAATTATGTAAGAGGCGTAGTAGTCCACGAGAGAGCCGGAGAGCTTGATATCGCTAATAATGGAGCTATCGTACCGGTAACTATCGCTAAGAGGATTATCGAGCTGGTATATGATATTTGTCCTATTCTGGATAGATCCGAAAAGTATAACGCTAAGGGTAAGCTTGAGATCCCTTACTATCCGGCTTATGACTCTAATAGCGGTACTACTCCACAAATTACGGTAGCTTATGCTACGGAGTTTGAGGATCTTACAAGCTCTACCGGTAACTTTACATCTATCGAGCTTAGCGGTTTCCTTGCTGGAGCTCTTACTAAGATTGGTAAGTCTCTTATCAATAATACCGATATCGACGTAGTAGGCTTTATCGTAAAGCGTATGGCTTATGATATCGCTCGTTTCTTGGAGCACGAGCTCCTTATCGGTACCGTAGGTAAGGCTACCGGTCTCTCTACGGCTACTAATGTAACTACTCTTGATAGCTCGTCTATTATTACGGCGGACGACCTTGTTGCTTTCCAGGGTACAATTAAGGACGTATTCCAAGATAAGGCTATTTGGATTATGTCTCCTAAGACTAGAGACGCTCTTAGACTCCTTAAGGACGACGTAGGACGTTATCTTTTGAATGATGATATTACTAGTCCGTTTGGTAAGGTACTCCTTGGTAAGCCTGTTTATGTATCCGATAATATGCCGGATATCGACGGAGGCGCTAAGGTTATCTACTATGGAGATATGACCGGTCTCGCTACTAAGTTTACGGAGGAGGTCCATATTGAGGTACTTCGTGAGCTTTACGCCGCTCAACACGCTATCGGAGTAGTAGGTTGGGTAGAGTTTGACGCTAAGGTCCAAGACCAGCAAAAGATCGCGGTCCTTAAGATGGGCTCTTAATTAGGAGGTTTAATCTATGGCTTATAGAGCTTTAAAATCTTTTACCGGTAAAATCTGTATGGTAAAAGGCGAGGTTAGAGAGATTAAGGACGAGGCTCTCGTAAAGGATCTCTTAAAAGTAGGAGCTATCGTAGACTTGAGCGAAAAGCAAAAGGTAGCTAAGAGCTCTAAGGCTAAGTCTAAAGGCGGTGAGTCCGCTAATGGCTAATAACGGTTATACAAAAGTTAGCGAGATTACTATACAAGATCTCGCTAACTATCTCCGTATAACGGAGCTCCCTAGCTCCGACGAGCAACTTTTAACAAGCATACTCGAGGCGGCTAAAAACTTTGTTTTATCTTATACCGGTCAAGACCTGGAGGCGGCGGATACTTTTCCGGAGTTTACTATCGCGGTATATGTACTCTCGGAGGATATGTACGACAAAAGGACCTTTTCCGTAGATAAGACCGAGGCTAACAAAGTAGCCGAGAGTATTTTAGGATTGCACTCGATTAATTTATTATGATTGTAGATAACGCCGGTAAATATAAATATAAAATACAGATAGTAAAGGATACTGTTACTAAGGATAAAGACGGTTTTCCTATAAGGACTAGAGCCGTTATCCTGGAGCCTTGGTCGGAGGTAAAGACTACTAGAGGCTTTACTCTTATAGTTAATAACTCCGACTTTGAAAAAGCTTTTACTAACTTTACTATCCGTTATCCTATTACTCCTATTACTCGAGATATGAGGATTTTATTTAGGGGTAAAGAATATACTATCGAATATCTCAATAATATAAATGAGGCGAGTGTAGAGCTTGAGATCCAGGCTAAGGAGGTAACCTTATCTAATGGCTAAGTTTGTAGGAGGATTACCGGTAGAGCTTATAAAGCAATTCTCTACCTTAGAGGTTAATACCGATAAGATGTTAGGAGAAATGGTCCAAGCTGGAGCGGAGGTAGCTAAGTCTAATATTAAGGCTAAAATGCCTCCGGCTTTAAGAGCTGGCTTAACCGATAATAATATCATCCTTACAAAAGTCTATAAGACTCCAAGCGACGACGGTATTAATTGTCAAGCTATGATAAGCGGTTACTTTACTAATAGGGATGGAGAGATAACTCCAGCTCCTTTAGTAGCTAATATGTTTGAGTATGGATCCTCTAAGCGTAAATATCCTAAACAACCTTTTTTTAGACAAAGTTTTAACGCCGCTCAAATTACTAAAGCTATGTTAAAAGTACAAGAAAAATATATCAAGGAGGGATAGTATGAACGAGGTAATAGAGTCTTTATTTAATGGCTTTACCGTAGACGGTCAAGCGGTACCGCTAGCTTATATGGTTTATCTTAATAAGCAAGGCGAGCCCTACGTCGTCTATTTCCAATATGATAAAGATAACTCTTACTCCTCCGACGACGATATCTCCGGGTATGTTACTTATTACGACTTTGATATATACTCTAAGGGTAACTACTTAGCTATCGTAGAGGCTATAAAGTCAATAATGAAAAATGCCGGATGGACCTGGCAACCAAGGAGAGACTCTCCGGATATGTACGAGGCGGATACCGGATATTTTCATAAAACTATATGTTTTGCTTATCCTATTCAAGAGACTAATTAAGGAGGTAAAAAGGATATGGATACAATATCAAGCGCTCTTACTAAAATCGCTAACATTTATGGCGTTACTGATATCGACTCTAACGATACATCCGCCGAGATTATCGATAAAATAGCTGGCGGTATGGTTTTCGGTAGCTCTAATGTAACGGTAGCCGCCGCTACTAAGTCTAGCTATTGGGGTACTCAAGTTAGCGCTATGCAAACGTCGCTTGCGGTTAGTGGCGGTAAAATTACCGGTACTCTCCATAAGCTTACAAGCGGTCAATTAGTTACCGATTGGGGAGAGGGTTATTTTATGGCTCTCAAGTTTACCAAGGATAACGCCGCCGCTACATCTATTAAGGTAGGTCTTAGTCCATCCGTAAGCTCCGGACTTGTAGAGCTCGACGCGGATATGGACGGAGTTTTTAAGGTAACTAATAAAGACTCTCAAAAGTTTGAGGTACTTACCTCTAATGGCGTTGTAGACTTTGCTCAATTCTATGACTTGAGCGAGTTGGTACTATCCGACGAGTAATAAAGGAGGTTTAATTTATGGCTAAGATAGGTCTTAATAGTTTATTTTATTCTAAGCTTACCGAGGCTCAAGATGGTACTCCATCTTATGACGGAGCTAAGAGCTTTGGTAAAGCGGTATCTTGTTCGAGCTCTATCTCGAATAACTCCGCTACTTTGTACGCGGACGACACTCTCGCCGAGAGTGATACCAGCTTTCAAAGTGGTACCGTAACTTTGGGAGTAGACGACGATAGAGAGGCTACTTTTGCGGACGTACTCGGTCACCAGGTAACCGAGGAGGGAGAGGTTATCTCTAACGTTAATGATACCGCTCCTTGGGTTGGTCTTGGTAGAGTAGTTGTTAAGATGGTTAACAATGTTAGGTATTATAAGACTATCATCCTTAATAAAGTTAAGTTTTCCGAGCCTAGCGACGACGATAATACTAAGGGTGAGTCCGTAGAGTTTTCTACTCCATCTATCGAGGGTACTATCGCTACTCTTGGTAATGGAGATTGGAAAGACGTTAAGGTATTTGCTACTAGAGACGAGGCGGTAGCTTTTATCCAGGCTACTTTTGCTAGTACGGAGTCTACTTATAGAGTAGTATACGACGCTAACGGAGGTACCGGATCTATCGCCTCCGAGACGGTTAACGCCGGATCCTCTATTACCGTAGCGGCTGGTACCGCTCTTACCGCTCCGGAGGGTAAGACTTTTAGCGGTTGGGCTCTTAGCTCTACGGCTACCGAGGCTACTATTGAGGCTGGATCCTCTTATACTCCTCTTGGAGATACTACGCTTTACGCCGTTTGGGTAGCCGCTCAATAATTTAATAGATAACTAAGGAGCCTCGTCTTGGCTATGAGGCGAGGCTCTTATCTTATTTAAGGAGATTTTTAAAAATGAAAGAAGTATCAAAGATTATAAACTATAAAGATAAAGAGTATAAAATCGTATTTAACCTTAATGTTATGGAGATTATCCAAGAGGAGTACGGTACTCTTAATAAGTGGGGAGATCTTACGGACGGTAAAGCTAACGAGGGCGAGACGGATGTTAAAGCTCTTATCTTTGGCTTTACCGCTATGATTAATGAGGGTATAGATATTGATAACGACGAGAACGGTACTAATAATCCTCCTTTAACTAAAAAACAAGTAGGACGTATGTTATCGGATATAGGCTTTGATAAAGCTACCGAGGATATGAACGAGGTAGTTATCGAGTCGGTTAAAAGTGATGAAAAAAACGAATAATCCACGAGGAGGACGACGAGATAGAGGACGAGCCTCTTAACTTCTCGTGGATGTATTATATATGTAGATCCAAGTTAAGCCTAACGGATAAAGAGAGCGGACGGATTACTTACCGTCAATTTGTTAATTTATACCAGGCTTACAAAGATACTTTCGACTATGAGCTTATTCTTACTTTAAGTCGTAAAACCTACGCTCAAGTTAAGAGAGAGGCGGAAAAGTCGGAGGAGTGGCTATAAGATTAAGGAGGCGATTAGATGGCTGGCTTTGGTGGAGCGGTCAAACTTACCGGAGAGAGTGAGTATAAGAGGGCTTTAAAACAAATTAATCAAGCTCTTAAGGAGACTACGGCGGATCTTAAGCTCGTAACGGCTCAATATGCTACTAATGATAAGAGTATCGCCGCCTTAACGGCTAAACAAGCGGCTTTAACTAAGCAATATGACGCTCAAGCTCAAAAGGTTAAGACTTTAAATAGTCAATATGAGACTATGGACGCCGAGTATAAGAAAAACTTAGCTAATCATACCTCATTAAGTACGGCTTTAGAGGTAGAGACTCAAAAGCTTAAGCAAATAGAGCAAGAGAGCGGTAAAACTAGTAAAGAGTACCAGGCTCAAGCCGAAAAAGTTAACGCTTTATCCTCCGAGGTTACCAAAAGCTCTAAAAACATAGAGCAAAATGAGACCGCGCTCTCTAAAATGAGGGTAGAGCTTACTAACGCTACTACGGAAATGACTAAAACCGAAAACGAGCTCGATAAAATGGATGGAGCTTTAGAGGAGGCTAGTAAAGGAGCCGAGGATCTCGGTACTAATGTAGAGGATAGCGGTAAAAAAGCGGAGGAGTCCGCTAATGGCGGCTTTACTGTATTTAAAGCGGTCCTGGCGGACTTAACAAGTACCGCTATTAAGAGCGCCGTAGAGGGATTAAAGAGCTTAGGTATGGCGGCTATCTCTTTAGGTAAGGACGCTATCGCCTCCTATGCCGATTATGAGCAATTAGTAGGAGGAGTAGAGACTCTTTTCGGTACCGGAGGTAAAAGTATCGAGGAGTACGCTAAGAGCGTAGGTAAAAGTACGTCGGAGGTAGCCGGAGAGTACGCTTTATTAGAGAACGCTCAAAGAATTACTTTAGCTAATGCGGATAAAGCATATAAGACCGCCGGTATGTCGGCTAATGAGTATATGGAGAATGTTACCAGCTTTAGCGCCTCCCTTATATCCTCATTGGATGGAGATACTTTTAAGGCGGCTCAAGCGGCGGATAGAGCTATCCAGGATATGAGCGATAACGCTAATAAGATGGGTACCGATATCGGATCTATCCAAAATGCTTATCAAGGCTTTGCTAAGCAAAATTATACTATGTTAGATAACCTTAAGCTTGGTTACGGCGGTACTAAAGAGGAGATGGAGAGACTTTTAGCGGACGCGGAAAAGCTAAGCGGTCAAGAGTACGATATCTCTAATCTTAATGACGTATACGACGCTATCCACGTCGTACAAACTGAAATGGGTATTACCGGTACTACGGCTAAGGAGGCGGCTAGTACGATTAGCGGATCTACCGCTATGATGTCGGCGTCCTGGCAAAATTTATTAACCGGTATAGCGGACGATAATGCGGACTTTGATAGTCTTATAGATAACTTTATCGAGTCTATAATGACGGTAGCGGATAATCTTATCCCTCGTATCCAAACTACTATACAAGGGATGGCTAAGCTTGCTACTCAATTACTCCAAAAGCTGGTACCTCAAGTAGTAGCTATGATACCGCCGCTCTTACAATCTACTCTACCTATGTTATTAGAGGCGGTTAAGAGCGTACTCGACGCTATCCTAGCGGTACTACCGGAGATATTACCGGTTATAGCGGACCTTATACCTCAAATAGTAACTACGATAGTAGAATTATTACCGGATATTGTGAGCGCTGGTATAGATATCTTATTAGCTCTTATAGATGGTATCTCCGAGACTATCCCGGAGCTCTTGGATATGTTACCGGATATTATCGAGAGTATAGTTAATACTTTACTCGATAAATTACCGGATATTATCGAGACCGGTATTAAGCTTTTGACCGGGATAATTAACGGTATACTTAAAGCTTTACCTAAGCTTATT
>ERZ808030.56-NODE-56-length-11533-cov-4.009602_pt1 | contig 11533 bp, 18 predicted proteins | sample MGYA00380186_ERZ808030 | MGnify/ENA primary metagenome ERZ808030 (study PRJEB31490, sample SAMN06133386) | cow dung metagenome | isolation source: M7 | host: cow | place: China: Chengdu | collected 2015-05 ...
GTACTACCATTTTCTTTTTCATTGTATATATATTATAACATATTTTTTTTAAAAAATCAAAAAAGATTTTTGGCAGGGGCACTAGGACTCGAACCCAGACCAGCGCTTTTGGAGAGCGACATGCTACCATTAACACCATACCCCTATATTCAAGACGGAATTTTTTTTTGTTTCTAATTCGCTTTAACAAGAATAATAATATTGCTGTTACCGCCTTTGTTTAACAGGAAAGGAATCTAAGGGAGGAGAAAGAACCGTGCTTTTCTTTCTCTCTCAACCTTACATATATATTATAACATATTTTTTTTAAAAAATCAAAAATTTTCTTTACTGCGGGAAATGTGAATCGAAATATTTAATCCATGCTTCCTCTTCATCCTCTATATCGCCAAAAGTCATCTGCTCATACTCTTCTTCGGTCGGTACTTCAAGAATTTTTGTAAAGCCATCATCAAATTCAAGTCCGTCCGGAAGCTCGCCACCGCAAATTTCATTTGCGAGATCAGTCCAATAGAGGTAATCATAAATCGGATGTGTTACATCACCCAACTCTTCTGCCGATTCAATAATATCACAAATTTCAAATACACCGCCACAACAAGCACAAATTATTTCATCCTTGTATGCAATACCCATAAGCCATTCGCCCGGATTATCGGGATCCGCAAATACAACCTGTGTAGGTTCTGTGTAGAAATCTTTCATAACATTACTTCCTTTCTTTATCTTACATATATATTATATCATATTTTTTATAAAAAATCAATAAGATAAAAAAAGTGCGGCAAAGATAAATGAAAAAGCCCTTATTAGGGCTTTTCAAAGTTGTCCAAAAATTTTTTTTTACAGACCCAACTGCGCCATAAGCTGCGCTACTGTATCTCTTTCTTCCTGGGTTATTTCCGCCGGTTGATAAGGAGCTGCCGCAACCACTGTAGCAGGAGCATCATCTTCAAAGTTAAAGTCTCCAGATATGGGAGCTTCCGCAGTCGTTACGGGAGTTTTAGGACAAGTGAGAGCAATGGCGATCTGAACTTTTTCTCCGCCATCTTCAGCCCAAACATAAATCTTTTTATCATATTCACCGATAAAATCAGAGCCAAAAGCAGCTCTAATCTTATCTATTACATTTTGTTTTCCGATTGTACCCTTTGCCATTATTCTTTACCTTCCTTTTCTTCTAAATAACATTCATAACAATATTCGCAGAAATGTTTTACTTCACTACGATCTTGCTCTTGGATAGTTACTATATGTAAATTCTCATTAAAATCTGCTTCGCCGCAGCCATCGCAAACAAAACATTCTGAACTAAAACAACGATCACATACTGATGAATCATTTACAATATATGTGTCATCATAATAGACTCTTGTCTCGCAACAAGCGCAATATGTGTAGCAATCATCATCACTATCTCCATATTCTAATTCGCAATCGGGGCAACGCATATATCCAGAATCTTCGATATGATCCATACCACACTCTAAGCAATAAGAAGTCGAACCAACTCTTAAAGGATTCTCTCTTAAATCCATGACAGAGCAAGACGCATGATTAAGCGTGGTATAATAAGGTTTGGTATAACAACTTGAATATAATAAATCATTATAATTCAAAGCATGATTACCCTCAACAATAGCTTCTTCAAGTCCAATAAGTCTGCTTCCATAAAGCATATACCTATCCGCCAATTTGACAGAAACATCATCAAAATCATCGCATCTTGTGATATAGTTATCACTCCAAGGCATGAATTTATCTGCGCTACAATACCAAAAATGAGAATAATCCGTTTCTTTACCCACTAAGTTATTGTATATATTTAATACAATTTCAATACCATTTTTAGAAGAAAAAGGATATTGTCTTCCCGCAAACATCAACGAATCATCAGGTCTAGCATGAAGCAACATACGCCATTTCTTTGAATTCCAAGGCACATACATTGGAAAATTAGGAAGTTTTTCGTTATCTGCGCCTTTTAAATATACCATAAAAGTGACATCATCTGTCATATATGATAGATTACCTGCTCTATATTCTCCATCAAGCGCATGACAACTGCGCCAATTATAAGTATTTTCACTACTTGACAAGAAATCGAGCGGATGTACTGAGAAGCAAAGCGTACCTTTTATCTTATTCTCCTGGATATATTGACTTGCTAAGTCCTGCATATGACTCAAAATAGCCTTATCTTTTTCAAAAAATTTAAAAGCTTTTATTAACTTCATTCCTTTTGGAATGTTTAATCCAAGGCTATCTTCAACAACATTTTCAAAAAATGAATCAATATTCGCATCTAAAAATCGAGATAATTCCGCATTTTGATATCTGTCATGTACAATTTCAGTAAATTCTCTTGCTTTTACCTGTTTTTCTTTTGAATCCAAAGTAAATTCAACTGGATCAGGCCATTCATAAATCAACCCACCAAAACGCTTAATGAATTTACTCTTATTCATTTCCCAATCTTCAAATAATCTATCTACTTTTGGGTCTGAAATACCTTGCGAATATTTAATTACTTCTTTGAATTGTCGCTTGATTTCTCCGTACATATTTTTTCTGCGCACTCCTTACAAATTTTTTCCATAGCGGAGCCGCAAATTTCAAAGGCTTCGCCGCAATATTCACACCATTCAACATTACTTACAACGCAATCGGGACAATAATATTTTATCATATCCGACGCAGTTTTTACAGGAATTAACTCATATTCAAGATATAATTTTTTACAATGAGAGCAATGTTGTCCGTACATAGTTGAACCATAAAATGATGATAATTTTGAATAATTATAAATAAATTCAATATACTCAAATTCTGGAATATCAGATTCCGTAAGCATTACTTTTACTTTTTCAATGGTATTGAACAAATGTTTTACATGTAATGTCTCTGACACACTATGTTCATCAATATATCCCACCGACAAATTGACTCCACAAATTTGCCAAGCATCCATTAAGAAACTAATATCAGAAAAGCTTCCCCATTGTTCCTTAAAACCAAAACGCTCGACATATTTGATAAAATCTTTATTGTCACAATCATAAAATACACAATCATCTTGACCTCTGCGGTCTAATTCAATCATATATTTTAATCCCGGAATAGGGCATTTCTTCGTCGCAAGTTTAGACGCACCAATACCACCCTTTTCTTCATCGGTGGTAAGAATAACTGATGGTCTTAATCCGCTTTGAAGAATCTTTATAATAGCAAATACTCCGGCTCGATCATCCGCTCCAAGTCCTTCTGGACTCCATAAAACATCTTTAGTAGAATCATAGTATAAGTTAGATACAGGAAGTTTAAATACTGTATCCATATGAGCCACCAAGGCTATTGGAATGTCTCCTAAAGCTACGAGGTAATCTTTTTTAACGATTACTTTATCGTATCTTTTCTTTAAAAACTTTGTCATCACTTGCTTCAATTGTTTTTGATTAAGTGAGACTAAATGTTCGATAAGTGTGTAGTCTTGTTCTTTCAAGATACCCATATTATCCTCTCCTTATATTATCTTATACTATATTATAACATTTTTTTTAATTATTGTCAATTGCGGCCTATGCGCTGCGATAATCGTGAATTTGAATTAACTATTGAGCAAATTTAAAAGCGATATCACAATAAGTGCATGAGCCTCCAGACATACATCTTTGACCACAATTCATGCGATGATCGCCAAAATCATCCATTATTCCTCTATTGTCTACATCAACATTTAAATGAGTAATTAAAAAATTTAAATTACCCATCCATTCACCCTTATCTTTATAGATTTTAAGTAATGTTTCTTCTTTTGTTAAAGCATTAGTAACTCCATCAAATTCAAAAACATCGACAAATTCACCATATGCACTTACATCTTCTGGGCGTACATATTGACCTTTTAATCCTGGTGCCCCAGCATTAGCGATCAGATGAACGGGACGAGCGCAATTACATACCATACGAATTTGAACATCTGGACCTACAATTTTACGAACATTTGCCAATTCAAATGATAAAGGTGGACCTAATAGAACATAGAAAGGACCCAGCGCAAGTATTTCTTGTAATTCATAATATGAAGTAATTGGATAGGGCCAATACCATTTAATACCTTCAATATTCATTTCGTCAGCTCGTGTTAAATGATGTAAACCAAGGACAAATCCACCTTCAAATTTTTCATCGTACATGTGCCAAGTTGCATAATCGACATCAAATTCAGGCATATCAAGAATAATAGTTTTGTCAGGAATTTTTTCAACAAAATCTATAATTCTATCTTTGTCATTATATTTAACTTTAATTTCATCGGCTTGTTTTAAAACCGAATATGGCTATCTGCCAGAAATACAATATTTCATTATATCACTCCTTTATATTATATTATACAAAAATTTTTCTAAATAGTCAATTAAAATTTCTAAACGGCTTTTTACTTTTGGGTTTACGGTTTATGCGTCCAGGACCGGTCGGAGCCGCATAAAGAAAAACTCCCCTTGGCTTTTACACCAAGGGGAGTATTGTAAAGGGGAGATAATTAGTCAGCGATAGCGCGGAAGCCCTTGACCTTACGAGCTTTTGTGCCCTCGCTTGCGGGGATTGTGATGTCAGTCTTCTCAGCAACGCCTGCTTCAACAAGCTTTGTAAGGCGGTATGTTACCTTGCTTACTGTTGCGTCAGCATTTACCTCAGCAACAACTGCTGCGATATCAGCGATTGTCTGGAACTCTTCAGTGCTAAGAGCATCCTTAACCTGGTCGTAGAGAACATCTGCTTCAGCTTTCTTAGCTGCTGCTCTCTCCTTAGCCTTAGCTGCCTTTGTGTCAAGAGCTGCCATTTCCTTCTCGCAGAATGCGATAACTACATCGGCATCGAACTTGCACTCGCCAGTCTCGAATGTCTCCTTGATAGCTGCGTACATTTCTTTCTTTGTGATTTTTTCCATAGTTAATACCTACACTTTCTTTTAATAAAAATTTTTTGTTTTCTTTACATACTTATTATATCATATTTTTTATAAAAAATCAATTAAGATTTTTTTCTGCGTTAATGTCGGCTGAGACCCCTTAACTACTCTCGATTTAATCTACGCCACAATCACATAGGAGCTTATCGGAACCGAACATTTTTGTAAGGTTTTTTCTTATTTCCTTTACCTTACATATATATTATAACATTTTTTTTAAGAAAAATCAATGTGGAATTTTTCTCTTAGGATTTTTACTCTCTCTTCATAGGTTTTTGCGTTTCGCAGATCCCATAAAGATTCTTTTATATAAGTGGGAATATCGAACTCTTCCAAGCCGTCTTCTGTTACCTGGGTGAGGTCAAGAGCTTTATACGGAACACCATACGATGTTTCTAAAGTAATAACCTTACCGAGACCAGGGAATTCAGTTGCGTTATTATAACAATCATGACATACTCTATAAGAATATCGACCATTAAACACTTGGCACATTTTCTTTTCAATTGTGAAGTCAGAAATCGGTATTAATGAAAGTGCCAAACCATAAGTATCTGCTACTACAGTACCGCAATGGTCACATCTTTCAATTTCATTATCATAACACCACTCACATACGGGGTTACCATCAACCCAGTACTTTTCACCGCTGTAAAGGTCGCCGCAATACCAGCATCTCCAAGTGCCGTTACAGTCACAACAACGAACACTATTAGCTTCAACTGAGTCAAGCTCAATGACCTCGCCGCAACCAGTACAAACTGCTTCACCTGAAAGACAAAGATAATAGCTGGGATTATCATAAGTCTTTGAGAAATAACCGAGTCTCTGACCGTATATGTCATTATACATATAGTTCATATTAAGAACTATACGAATATTTCTTTCGCCGAAGGTATTGATTTCATGGTTGACGATATTAGAAGCAAGCTCTTCGTAAGGACCGTATCCCGGAATTGCAGAAGCCATATCTCTCAGCCAGCCGAGTATAAGACCCTGTAATTCATCATTTTCGTAGGGATACTGACGATTACCGAGTATCATCTCCGGAGTAACGATATAAAGCTGACGCCATCTCTTGTTATTCCATCTACCTTCTGGAACCCACATCTGATCAGTACCTTCAAGATAGGTAACAACCACATAAGGAGAGTTCATCATCTCAATGGTGCCAAGACGATAATCGCCGGGATCATCCATCCAAGCCATACAAGAAGACCAGCCGCTGGCATTATCACTCATAGTGATATAGTCGAAAGGATGGATACTCAAACAAAGAGTACCAATTACTTTCTTCTGGTTTAAAATCTGAGAATGTTTCTGACGGAAGTCCTCAAAATACTCTTCAATACCAAAAGCAGTGGCAAATTTACCGAGCATTTTAAGCAATTTACAACCCTGATCGATTTTAAGCTCTTTTCCTGTAGGAACAAATTCAGATGCTACTGAAAAAGTTCTACCACGATATATGTTTTCAACAAGATCAGTCATATCATAAGCTATATCACTTAACGCAAATCTTGTATCAACATCATATATGCGACGAATCGCACTATGAAAATCATTTATGAAAGGATGGTTGCGTACCATATCTTCCATTTCGAGCTTAAGCTCGCCCATACCTTTTTCAAATTTTACTTCTCGTTTGAGGATAAGTTTATTATCAAACATACGATAAAGATTGAGCTTGGCATCATTCCAAAATCTCAAAAAATAACTCATATTATCGCGAGATATAGGTTTACCCTCAGAATAGTTTCTTAAATACGCATGCATTAAATCCACTTCTTCCGAAGGGATTGCCTTATACAAATCACTCATAACGATTCGTTTTTCCTTTCTTTCTTTATCTTACATATATATTATAACATTTTTTTATAAAAAAATCAAGAAAGACCTTTTTGTCACCAAAAAACGTGAACGAGTATAGAATCGAAGATACCATAGGTGTAACGAAGAGTATCCATCAACACCAGCTCATTACTCAAGCGTTCGTAAATAGGATCACCTTTACCGGCATACCAGTCGATATTATCGACAAGCTCTTCTCGAGCATCATCATCGCAGAAAAATTCAACATAGCTGCCATTTTCTGCCATCTGAGTGAATTCAAATTTACTGAAATGGATATTCAATTCTCTCTGTATATCCTCTACAGAGATAACATTTTTTGTTACGATATTCATCGATTTATCCTCCTCATAACTTCTCTTTCAATTTCTCGAAAATCTGATTGAGTAAAATCTCTCGGATTAGCTCCAGCCCTCGCGAAAGCCTGTCTCTGCGTCGCCTCATCGTTCGGGTCAGCGGCTGCCGCAAGATAATTGATTATATCCATCTTTTGCTGCTCGTGGAAAGCATAACAACCGAACATATCAAACATAGTATCATTCTCCTTCTTTTTCTTTTACATAGGTAACAATTGTATCTTCAACCTCGTTCATAAGGTCATATTCTTCGTCAGAAAGGACGCCGCACTCACTGAGGCAGTCGAAAAGACCGTCAAGTTTTATAAGAGCAGTTTTAATATCCATTTTATATGTCCTTTCTATCGAGAGAAGAGTCTCCGAGTTCCATAATTATTTCAAGCTGTCTGATAATACCTTCAAAATCAATCAATGTACCCCATTCATTCTTAAGAGATTTAAGACCTCCCGCATCGATAATGTCGCACTCAATGAGGGCAAGTATATAAGCAGCTTCTTCGCGAGTTATTCCAAGAGGCATTTTATAATCTCCTTTCTCACCACGATACATCTAAGAGAACTCTATCAACATTGATTTCATTCTCAACTACATAATCGTGTAATGTCTGCTTGATAAGAAGTTCCGCAGCCATTCTCTTTCTTTCAACACTATAATATTCTTCTTCTGGATTCTTTTCTATGAGTTTATCATAGAATTTAATTGAAGAAACAAGACCGCTCAACTCCTGCTCGTCGAAACGAATTTCTTTATAAGAGTCATTATGATAGTTTGTTTCAAAAAGAATATATGCGATATTATAATCATATTCCGAAATAATATCATCATAACCCGCAAGCTTTACAAGTCTAATAATATCGTTTTCAAGAATTTCATATCGAGGCTGAAATATCATTTTTGTTTTTTCCTTCCTTATTTCTTATTACATATATATTATAACATATTTTTATAAAAAAATCAAAAGTGTCCTTTTGTTTTCCAAAAGGACACTTTTAATTAATAATTTCTTCTTAAATAAGTATCAAGCAATAGAATTAAATCTTCAAAACGCTCTGCTTCTTCTTCACTTAATCTGTCCGCCATTTTCAGCTCATTAATCTACTCAGCGATACCAATAAGAGCATCTAAGGCAATTGACTGTTCTATAGTTCCCATTAAGATGCCTCCTCTCTAAAAGTGTTTTTATCTTCATCGACTAAAAAAGTTTTATCACAATCATCGCAATAAAATTCATTTTTGTTTTTATAACCGATAATCCAATGACTCTGGTTTTCGAGGGTCTTGCCGCAATAAGGACATTCAAAAGTTTTCATCATTTTCTCTCCCATACTTCAAGATAAGTTTCTAAACCGGTTACAGGGTTGACAAATGCTATGGAAATAACGCCGCAATCATAGCCGCAAGATTCAAAAGTTGTTATCACTTCAACGCAAGATACTGAAACAACATCTTTATACTCTTGGAAAAGCTCATTGACCTCATCCTCAAAAAGGACTTCCTCTCCATCAACTTCGCGGCAATAATCAAGATCGCCCCAAGGTTCGGAATAAGTGTCAAAAAGATCTCCAATTTTTGATTTTAATTCAGCTAAACGATTTTCCATAAACATTTTCCTTTCTTCTTTCATTATATATATTATAACATATTTTTTTTTAAAAATCAAATCGAATAAGGGTTTTGGTGGTAAGCAATTGATTTTCCAAAAAAATTTTATTATAATGAATATAGAAACTTTATTTTTTGAAATGTCCCCACGCAATTTGTTGGTTAGGACAGTCTCCCTCTTCCCGCAAACACATTTCATTAAAGTAGCATTTACAACCTTTTGCGCAGGTTGCCGCAATTCGTTCGGGGTTTTTCTGCTGCATCTGAACGACTGCGTTACCTTGTCTTCGTTGAACGACTATATAGGGTTGGATTTGACAACTCTGATCCTGTTGGAACGCGCAATATATTGACCCCGCACAAACTTGACATTGTTGTGTGCGGATTAGCTCGTTACACTGAGGACAAACTTGATGAAGAGTGTTATTGTTGATTAAGAAAACTTTTCCGTCGGGGATGTGCTTGCCGCAAATATCGCATGGGTCAAGTTCCGCCGCAAACATGGGACATCCTCTCTCTTGGGATACATCTCGTGTAAAGATAGGACATTTGCCATTACTTTGTTTATAAATGGCGCATCTTATACATTTATGGTCTGGCTTCATAGCTTACCCTCCCACTATAGAGTTTTTGCGCCCGGTCTCTGATCCCAGGCCCACCGCCGCATCAAAGGCCGCAAGTACTTCGTAAGCTTCATGCTCGTCATCGCAAGTAAATGTAGCATAGTTGTCGGTGTTGCGAAAATAAATAATAAAGTACCATTTCTTGAAACTGTTATTGAAACTAATTTCATATCTACACACTTCGTCAAGATTAACTCTTGCTTTTCTACCAACTTCAATAAACATAATTTGCCTCCTTAAGCCAAAATTTTTGCTGATTTTAAAGTTTTTGCCATTTTTCCGAAAGACGAATATTTACGTCCTCGTTAGAAATACTTTATCTATAATATTTTATTTCACATATATATTATAGTATATTTTTTTATAAAAATCAACTAACTGTAATTAAATAATCAATTATTACCGTAGGACTGAGTAGGACAATTCAATTGATTTAGTTTTTATAAGATATATGGAGGTGAGTCTCATTGGATAATAAGATCACAATACGAATAGATGAGATCGAAAAAGAACTTCTGTAGGAATATGCGGAAGAGCGCGATATAACCGTATCGCAAATAATAAGACGTCTAATTAAAGAGTTTTTAGACGAGGAATTCGAGAGATAAGGAGAAGATTTAAATGCCAAATTCAAATGTAAAAATTGTGTATTCATTGAGAATACATATTGCGTTGTAGCAATAGGGATTTTCTTTCATGACTGAAATGAAAAATCCAAAGAACCCACATTTAAATTGTTGGGTATATGCGGCCACGCCCGATCTTTTAGCTGCCTTTGATGCGCTTGTAGGGGAGGTTGCCGCAAATGATTGAAATGTTTAAAGAAAATGAAATAAGAAATAGCGGAATTATTTATAGTAGCACGTTCGAGTAGATTAAGAAACTCTACGAAGCTGACCCTGAGGCTGCCGGTGAGCTTGCCATTGCCGCAATAGAATTAGTTCTTACCGGGGATATTAGTAGTGATGATATGATGGTTGGCTTGTTGCTTGAACCAATGCGAAAAATCAATGAAAATAATCAAGTTAGATATGATAATAAAGTTGAGAGTAGTAAGAATAAAAAGATGATTGATATGAAGTTGGATAAGATTGCGGAAATGGTGAATAAGGGTATGCGCCAGCGAGAGATTGGAGAGGCTTTAGGCTTGTCTCAGCAAAATGTTAGCTACCGCATAGGCCTCATTAAGTCCAATTATCCCGATCTCTTAACCGGGAAAACCGCAAAGAGTAGTGAAGAGAATGCGAGCGAAGCGAAGCATTCTACAAAAATACAAACAAATCCTACAAAAATACAAAAGAATTTTACAAAAAATACAAAAATACAAACGGATACAAAAAACGAGTCGTTTGTAGATCCTTTGGACCCGAACATAGTTTTCTCATTCTGAGAAATTTACAAACATTTTACAAATAAACTGGATTTTTACAAAAAAATTTTACAAACAAAAGTAGATTTTTACAAAAATACAAAAATACAAAATTTGTACCATTTTGTACGATTGGTTTTTTTGTATTTTTGTATTTTCCGGTTGGTGTTCCTTGGAACGAATACAAAATTTCATTTGAAAATTCGTCGCTTTTTAGGTGCGCGAGGACCAATTTTACAAACATTTTACAAACAAAATGGATTTTTACAAAAAATTTTACAAACGATACAAACAAAATACAAAATACAAACGGATACAAAAACATTGATATTGTTATTGATATTGATATTGATATATTGGTAAATTTTGTACGCTTTCAGCGTACAGAAATTTAGAGGGGGAGGAGCTTCGCTCCTCCCGACCAACTCAAAAAACGAATTGAAAAACCATAGGGGTATTTCATTTGAAAATTTTAATTATTTTTTGTATAATATAATAGAAATAAAAAAATGAATTGAAAAACTCATTTGAAAATTGAAATGAAAAAATGAAATGAAAATTCGTTTGAAAATAAAAAGGAGATTAATGGACGATGAATAGTTTTACTTATGAGAATTTACAACGAGCTTGGGCGATTAATGAAAAGATCGGTAATTGGAAAGGTAAGCCTGTTTATGCTATAGCTAAAAAAGATATAGGTGAATGCGTAAATGGGGTATATTATATTGTCTTTGATGATGAAAATACTATTATCGGTAT
>ERZ808030.57-NODE-57-length-11530-cov-2.293722_pt1 | contig 11530 bp, 15 predicted proteins | sample MGYA00380186_ERZ808030 | MGnify/ENA primary metagenome ERZ808030 (study PRJEB31490, sample SAMN06133386) | cow dung metagenome | isolation source: M7 | host: cow | place: China: Chengdu | collected 2015-05 ...
TCGGTTTCGCCTTCGATGACTTCCTCGGCTTCGCCGTTCAGAAGTTTATCCAGCTCGTCTGCATCAAAGCCCAAGAGCGACAGGTCAAAGTTGGCGTCCTGCAATTCCTGAAGTTCAAGTGGCAAAAGTGAGTAATCCCACTCCGCAATTTCTCCGGTCTTATTGTCTGCGATGCGGTAGGCTTGTACTTGCTCCGGCGTGAGGTTGTCGGCGACATGGACCGGAACAACATCTAGACCGAGTTTATTTGCCGCGAGCAGTCGGGTGTGACCGCAGATGATTACCATCTCCTTGTCGACCACAATCGGCGCACGCCACCCGAACTCTTTGATACTGGCGGCAACAGCATCCACCGCCCCTTCATTGAGGCGTGGATTCTTTTCATACGGACGGATGTCCGATACTTTCATATTGGAAATATTCATAGGTTTCCTTTCGTTTGATTTTTACTATATTCCATAAAAACTTAAGTTCTTTGCGGTTTTTACTCCTAAAATCCTTTGTTTTTCTTGAAAAACACAAAAAATGTGTTATATTGTGGAGTGAGATTCAAGAAAACTTATGTAAAAATGGAATAGGAGGCAATATGACTTATATTTCCCGATATTTAGAGCCGGACATCAAAAGCCGTATGTTTACCGGAAAAGCTATTATCGTTTATGGTCCGCGTCAGTGTGGCAAAACTACAATGATTCGTCATATTACAAATGAATGGACTAACGATGTCCTTTGGTTGAATGGAGACAGTCCGGATGTTCGGGCTGAACTTGATCGCATTACCGTTGCACGTTGGAAATTGATTCTTGGCAAGAAAAAAATCCTTGTACTCGATGAGGCTCAGCGTGTCCCCAATGTCGGTCTTGCTTTAAAGCTCATAACCGATGAGATTCCTGACGTTCAAATTATTGCATCGGGATCTTCCTCCTTTGAATTGGCTGACAAAACATCCGAACCATTGACAGGGCGTAAATTCGAATATCGTCTTTTACCGTTATCATTTTCTGAAATGGTTGCTCAAAATGGTCTTTTGGCAGAAAAACAGTGTCTGGAGCAGCGACTTCTTTTTGGCGCATATCCGGATATTGTAACACATCCGGAAGACTCCGCACGACTTTTGAGTGAGTTAGTCGGAAGTTATCTTTTCAAAGACATCTATGCCCTTGATGGTCTCAAGAAAACAAAAATTCTTGATAACCTCGTGAAAGCTCTTGCCATGCAGGTCGGTTCTGAAGTAAGTTTGAATGAACTTGCTTCTTTAACCGGAGCAGACCGTAAAACCGTAGAAACCTATATTGATCTGTTGGAAAAGACCTATGTCGTATTTTCCCTGCCAGCATACAGTGGAAACTTGCGCAATGAGATCAAAAAAGGTAAAAAAATATATTTCTATGATTTAGGTATCCGCAATGCTGTTATGGGTAATTTTAGCCGCATAGAGTCCAGAACCGATAAAGGCGGATTATGGGAAAATTACCTTATTCTGGAACGCTTGAAAAATACGCTGAACCAACCATTTCCTCCACAACGATTCTTTTGGAGAACAACCGCTCCGCAAAGCAAAGAGATTGATTATCTCGAAAAAACTGCAGAAACACTGTACGCTTGGGAAATGAAAGCGAATCCAGCATCCAAAGCCAAGATACCGTTAGCATTCCGAAATGCATATCCAGACGCTCAAACAGAAATTTTGACACCGGAGAACTACGACACATTTTTATTGCCGGAATAACCAAACACAGCCCCGCTGGCGGCAGTTGCGAGCAATCTGCAACCGTTATCGGTGAAAGTGCTTTCAAGCGTTACAGGGGCATTTCTGGGGCTTTGTGGGCGTGCCGTTTACGCTCGTTTTATCGGTCCGCAACCAACTCTGCTTGATATGCCGAGTCCTTCCGCGCGCCCTCTCAAATATCCCCATAGGGGGGAACCATTTGATCAGCAAGCACATATCGCCCCTTGTCGCCTCATAATCGTCCCCTCCGGCACAAAGCCCGTCAGAACGCCCAGAAACGCCCTTTCTGGGGGCATCTCCCGGCAAGTCAAGTAGTTACTCCACTTACGGCGAAGCGACAACACGGGGCAAACGTGGGCAAATGTGCCGAAGTCGGCATAATTGGATGGGGGTAATTCCCCAATTCCCCAATTCACAGCTATAACGCGTAAAGGGGGCTAAAACGACAAAAAATAAAGAAAAACGCGTGTCGTGGGAATTAGGGAATTAATAGAATAGAGAATTATAAACAACTTATTATTATATATTTATCTCTTATTCTTTCTTCCCGGCTTACTTCCTTAATTCCCAAGGTGGTGCTCCATTTTTTTGTCCTTTTCAGAGGGAATCATGATTGCTGTTGGGGAGTTGCTGTCAGCGCAAAATGTAGAATTTGGTCATGCTTGGACCAGTCCCCTTGATTTCGTGCGTAATTGTCCCGTTTTCTTCCATGGTTTCAATAATCTGTTTGAAAACTTCCTTGGGTTCATGCATTCTTTTGAGCAGAACTCCATGGGCAACACGTCCTCCGGCCTCTCTGATATATCGCACCGCCTTGCGGCATTTTTCGTCAAAGACGTTTTCGTAGGAATAATTATCCACCATAAAAAGCATCTGATCGGTGACATATTCGACAAAGGCTGACGCCCACTTGACAGCATCAACGGAAATAACGGGCTTGACTGGATTCTGACTCACCGCATACAGCATGGAAAGTTTACACACTTTTTCAAAGGCGCGAGCCCAGAACGCCATAGCTTCATTACACTGTTCAGCCTCGTGACGGTCATAGATACAGTCGTATTTTTCATTGAGGCGGGTAAGCAGAGCATCAGCTTCAGGATCTGCGACAATGATCATGGGGGCAGCATTGATTTCGGTCAAATTACCGGGCAGACCATATTTTTTGATGATTTCAATGGTACGGTTGATGTCTTCCGGAATATCTTCACCGGATGGCTTGCGACCGTGACCGCGCTTGCCTGCATCAAGAACCATGCAACGGGCGATAAGACCGTTTGCCAGCACACGTTCAGAAAGTGCGGAATAAAAGAATTTCGGAATGGCTGTACCGAGGATGACCAGATGAGGGTTGATGATTTTCCGGTCGTCATCGGTCTTTTTGCCGTCATTATTTCTGATAGAAAGTTTTCTCATTTTATAAATCCCGTTTGAAGCTCCATAAAAGCGGAGCAGTTTTTCCATAATGGACTCACCGCGTCCGTCCTTGGCAAATTTCAAGGCGTTGAACACGGTATCGAACTCGTCAATTTCAAATAACATGGATGGATGCATAAACATGGCATCCTCCAAACCTTCACCCGAACCGAAAGATTCAGCAATGCAGCATCCCAGATCGTGTTGAAATGCAACATTCATATTGACTTTGCGGGGGTGATCTTTACCCGTGCCGCTGTTTGCCAGAGCGACAAGGTAAATATTACTGCGATTGTTCCGTTCATCCTTGATCCTGCGTCCGGTAAGGAAAGAAAGGAACGACAAAGCACTGCAAAATGCCAGAACAAGGTTGGGATATTGTCCTGTCCGCATAGTGTATTCTGCGTAATCGGTCACAAAACCCGGTACTTTCAGCAATTTTTCCGGAATTGCAGCAAATACAGGTTCCTTTTTCTTTTCCGGCTCTGGTGTAACGGCCTCTTTGGTAGGTTTCCTGTTCAATATTCCGGAAAGGTCAACGCCGGAGGTATCTTGTACCACACGGTCATAGCAACCGGGTTCTTTGAATTCCCGGAGCTTGTGCCAGTCATTGCCGGTACAGGAATTGTGATGACAGCGGAATGCTATTGCCCCATTGGACTGCTGAATAAGTACAGCGGAACGGTTGCGATGTGCATCGTTGAAGGGGCAAATGGGAAATACCCACTTGCGCCCATCTTTCCACACCTGCGGTTCGCCAAGTTCCGGACAATACTGCTGAATCCAGCGGTCAAGGTCAAAGTCGGACTCTTTTACCTCTTCCGGAGCGGGTACGGCGTGTTGTTCCTGTTTCCAGGAAGCGGCAGTTTCAAGTAAATCCTGCGAAACTATCTTCCGCTTCTGGGGAACAGAAAGGATTTGAGCCATGCGGTGCGGTCGCTGTGGAATATCATCTCCTTTGCAATTCATTGTGCCGGGGATGCGCCAGATCCGTGCCGGATTGAACACGGTCAAATCGACATCGACATACTCATCGCTGGCAGTTGCGATCCCGGCAATGCAGCGTTGCACCAGATCATTGTCTGCAGTTGGCAGGTCAATGCGGTACATAAGCTGTGCACCATTGCCGGAGTCCTGAATAATAGGGTCGGACCAACCGGAAGCGGAAAGCCCGTCACGGATTTTACAGGCTGTTGAAATCGCAGCTTCGTGTTCAGCATCTGAACTGGAAACGCCGGACACCCGCTTGGGATCGCAGTCGATCAAGAGCCAACGGCGGCACAAAATGTCAGAATCTGCGGTCGTAGGTTCTCTTGTAATACCACGGATGCGGTTACAGGCACGGGCAAGCAGATCCGGATTGACCGGATTGACAGTTGCATACGCTCCACGATAAGACCGGAGTTGCGAGATTGCTTCTGCCGCATCTGCAATATGGTCATAATCGAAATATCCTGATTCCATATGAGGTCGCATCCAGTTGGAACTTACCGCATCAAGAACACGGATTTCAAAAACATCTCCTTTCTGAAACCACAATTTCAATGCGGTAATAATCATTTCCTTATCTGTCTGCATTACTTTTTTACCTTTCTCCGTTCAATATGAACAGGCAAATCCGGAAGGCAGAAAATTACATCGGGCTGTTCTTCGATGGGAACACTCATTATTTCCTGCATGAAAGCAAGGTGTTCTGCAAGGAATGAATAAACCGACTCGATTTCTTCCAGTTTCGGAAAGATCTCTTTTTTGAGCCAGCGTTCCAGAAGCAGAGCCTTGCGACCGTTGTTGGGGGCAAGGATGCGTTCCACATCCTCACGGGGAACAAGGCGGACGACCTGCAGACCGCCGGGAGTGCGGATGCGCTCATACAAGGGGGCATTTTCGGTGTACTGCGCCAGAATCCGATTGGGATTGCTGAAGCCGAGAATGTTGCAGATATCCCGGATGACAAAGTAGTTTTTACCGTTGTTGAGCCGAACGATCCGGACGGGCATCTTGCGGAATTTGTAGGTAAACAGTTCAGCCATTGTTTTTCTCCTCAAAGTTTTTCAGAAAGCGAATTGCGGATGCGGCGGTCTGCACAGCTTCGGTAATAATTGCGTACCGGGAGGTGTTCTTTTCTTCGTGATCAAGAACCGCCTTGACGAGTTCGCCGGACTCTTCGGCGACCACCGCAGTAGCTCTGACATCATCTTTGGGCCAGTCAGGGTGTGCCTCTTCAGCCCGGTTGAGTTCGGTCATAACAAGGGAAATAACTTCTTCAATCTTCATTTGTAAGCTCCTTTGCAGCTTCCAACAGGACGGTCATGTGTTCTCGTGCTTCCTGCTGGATTTTTTTGATTTTTTCGATATACTGGTCGCAGTTTTCGATGAAGGTCTCAAAGCAGACCTTGTAATCGGGACCGCTTCCGTGGGGAGTGAGCAAAAGGTCATAGTTGGTCAGAAAGAACTTGCTTTCCTCCTCGCCCTTCTGTGTTTTTGAGATATGCCAGCGGTTGTCGCTGCTCACGAGTTCCTGCTTCAGTTCCTGATCGGTAATGTTCCAGTTGATTTTCGGCATAATTATTCCTCCTCGTCATCGTACCAGTTTGAAAGGGTTGCAAGGGTGAAGCCCAGCTTGCAGGCGGCTTCTTCCACTTGCCATTTGATATCGGGGTTCCAGTCCGGATTCTGTTCAAAGACAAATTCAAGCTCGCCATGTACAGCTTCCAGAAGGTTCAGGCATTTTGCGATCCGCTTCCGGGAGCGTTCGATATGTTCAGTGCAGTCTCTTGCCATAATCAGCCCTCCGTTACATTTTCAGGATTTTCACGCATCGCTTCAAGGCAGTCGTTGATTCGTGCCATAAGGGTTGCGTTCTCTTCGATCTCTTCACGCAGTTCCCGGATTTTCATTGCCAGATATTCCGGATACGGATATTCCTCGCCCTCGCAGTCCTTTGCCGTTGCGGGCGGTGTGGCTGCCATGTACGCCAGGATCTCACGCCAAAGCATATCGTTGATTTGCTGACATTCTTCGAGCTTGCTTTCCAGCTGACTCTTGCTGATTCGGGACAAATATCCCTCAAATTTGTAATAAGTTCCCCAAGCCATCGGGTATTCTCCTTAAAGTATATTGTTTTGACTTTTAATGTGTTTTTAGTGTGATTGCAGACAGAATACTATCTGTTAAAATGGAACTTCATCGTCCCAATCCGGCTCTTGAGATACACCCAAGTCTCCGGGGCTGTTGGAGTGATATTCCCCGATTTCATCGGAGTCATCTCCCGGTTCCCGCATCACAGGGCGGTCTTTGAGCTGCCACTTGACGATTCGTTCAAACTTCTCGCCCGCAACCGTTTTGACGGTGATTTGTGTGGGTTCTGCCAGTAAGCCTTGGTTCGCAAAAGCAACTGCTTCTTTTGCCGTTGACGGAACTGGTGTGCCGAAAGCGGCACGCTCACTCCACCATTTTTCAAACTTATTTCGGGCATATCCGGTGTGTTCGGGACAGACCCATTCCGATTTGTAATCATTGAAGCCCACACAGTAATCGATCCGCATAGTCCGGGGCGTTCCGGGTTCCGCATACCGCTTTTCGTGGGTGCAGTAGTAAACACCATGCACATCGTAATCGGTACGGGTGACCTGACCTGAAATAATTCCGGCATTTGAGGCGGTGTTGGTCATCTTATCGTTATTCTCATTGACCGGAAACACATAGTTACATTCCGGGCAAGCGGCGTATCCTGCATGAATGAGAGCCAGACATTGCGGACACTTCTTCGCCGGAGCATCACCGCCTTTGCCAGCCCCTTGCTCCTTGACGCGGATCATATCTACCGGACCGTGACGCAGAATATTGCCGCCATAGTCCAGCACCAGACAGTCGGTCTTGCCGGTATGGGGCGATAATCGTGTGCCTCTGCCGATCATCTGAATGAGCAGTCCTGCGGAGTTTGTAGGTCTCAACAGAACAACGCAGTCCGTATTGGGGGCATCAAAGCCGGTGGTCAAGACATTCACATTCGCCAGAAACTTTAACTGCGGTTTCGGTGTACCAAAGAGGTCTGCCGGGACAAATTCTCCCTTGAACCGGGTAAGGATCTCTGCCCGTTCACCGGGACTGGTGTCGCCGGTCACGATTGCACACTCTTTGCCGGAAAAGGCGGTTATTTTTTCTGCTACGTGCCTGCAGTGGTCCACCGATGTGCAGAAAATCAGAACTGATTTCCGTTCACGGGTTAAATCCACTATCTCCCGGCAGGCAGAAGTTACAAGGTCGTCCTTATCCATTGCCGCCTCGACCTCTGCGTTGATAAATTCGCCGCCACGGATGTGTAAATCATCCAGTTTTGCTTCCGATCTGCCGGAGCGTGAGATCAAAGGTGACAGATACCCTTGAGCAATCATCTCTTTGAGTCCGGCTTCATAGCACACTTCATTTAAGATGTTATCCGGCTGACAGATCAGTCCGCCTTTCAGTCTGAACGGCGTTGCTGTAAGCCCGATTACTCTGACTTTCGGGTTGATAACCTTCATGTCTTTTAAGAATGTCCGGTACATCCCGTCCCCGTCAGGAGCGATGAGGTGTGCTTCGTCAACGATGATCAGGTCGAATGCGCCGAGATCACACGCTTTTTCATACACACTTTGAATACCGGCAACGATGACAGGCTCGTCTGTATCCCGGCTTTTGAGTCCGGCAGAAAATATCCCGATGGGGATTTCCGGACATAATGCCTTGACTTTCCCGGCGTTTTGTTCCAATAATTCCTTGACGTGTGCCAGGATCAAGGCTCGACCGCCCCACTGTGAGACGGCATCCGAAACGATCTTTGCGATGACAACACTCTTGCCCGTACCTGTCGGCAAGACTATGCATGGATTGTTGTCTTTTGTTCGCAAATGGTTGTAAACAGCCTCGACCGCTTCGGCTTGGTAGGGTCGAAGCTCCATCGGTTCAGCCCTCCTTTATCCTGATTCCGGCGTTTTTCATATCGATTGCCAGTTTGAGTTTGATTTCTTCCAGCCGTTCATGACTGATTTTTAGCTGTTTGCAGATCTCTCTGTCCGAAGCATTCCGCATATAAAGAAAGCAGACCAGCCGTTCCGTATCATCGGAAATGTTCTTCACAAACTGCTGCACGATGTACCGCTGGCGTCCGCCATTTTGTCTCCGTTCCATGGTTCTATCCTTATGTAAGCCATCCCGTCCGGTGGCATTGGTTCCCGTTTGATAACAGTCAGCTTATAGATCAGACTGTCATCGGCGTAAAGTCCTCCGTGCGTGAAGGTGTCCAGGAGGCACTTCAGAGAATTGTCCACATCCCGCCTGCGGTTGTCAGGGGGATATAATTCAATATGAAGTGCCACTGGATCGGTAAACTTCGTCACATTTTCTGCGGCAAGTTTACCTGCTACATTCTCCCGGTAACGCCGACCATCGCGGCTGATCAACACGCGATGACCGACGTGCCGGTAATAGTGGTTCACGCTTGGAGGCCACGGCAGTTCAAATTCTGCCGTCATCTCGCCCACGGAGGCTGACTGTTGCCACTTGCGGTGCTGGGGGCAGTCGTTGCCGGAGTCGCGGAAACTGCGCCAGAAAGCGACGCTTTGGGAGCATATCCCTTGATTTCGTTGACGATCTCATCGTCCTGATTTTTACGGCACTTGACCACAATAGTCAACGGAAGATTGTGCAACTCAATGGTATCACGGGGCTGCATGACATTGACGGCGTGACAGATCGCCGCAAGGTCAGCACGGGCGATGCGGACAGCTTCAGCGTTGGGGTTGTTCATATTCAACCGCGCCCAGAGCTTGCGGTTCTTGTAATCACCTTCAATGATTTCAAATTCCAGCTGGAGATACTCCCCGGTCCCGGCACGGTTGGGACGGAACTCGGAATCGGTGATCACCGCCTGATATTTTCCGGCAGGGATTGCGTCGAAAGAGCTTGAAGGATCGACTTCGTTTGCGTTAAAATTGATGGTAGCCATATAATTTTTCCTTTTCTGTTTGATTATGCCATATTCAGGGCAAGTGTGGGTTTGACTTTCGGGAGCAACGGATCATCGGGGCGGACAGTAACCACGGCGTTCGCCTGGGGACAGCGGATGTGTTCACAATAGCTTTCACCGCCGTATTCCTGTTTGATGAAGCGGAATTTTTCACCTTTTTGAATGGGAAGTCCGCAAAGATCACAGGGCATAGTTCTGCTTGCGGTACGGATCACTTCATGCATGGGCGGCCTCCACTTTTGCGTAAGCGTTGATGAAAGCCTGCCAGGACAACGGAATTTCCGAAGGCAGACCGAAGCGGTTCTTTGCGATGCAAGCGGGACTGCCAACGGTGCGGATGATCCGTTCTCCACCGTCTGCTCCGATGGGGGCGGCGATGGCTCGTTCCCCGGAGAATCCGGCATTTTCCTTGGTAACACGGAACTTTTTGTTCGCAAAGAGGACGGCATCCACCCATTCGGCGATCAGACTTGCGGCGTGTTTATGCAGACGGGGAGTATATCTGTCATAGGCAGCGTTTTCCGGATCTTCGAAGCGTTCCACTTTGGCGTGTGCAACAAGAATAATCATCATGCCGCGTTTATCACGGAGTTCCTGCAGGATATTCAGGATCTTGCGCCAGTGAGTAAGAGCGTGAACATAGCCGCGACCATATCCGCCGTCAGCCTTTTCAATACTGCGGACGCCGAACTCTCTGCATACTTCATCGAAGATAATCCGTTCCAGCCAGTCAACAGAGTCGATGACTACGGTGCGGAAAGTGTGCTGCTCATCACGCAGAGCAGTAAGTTCGCTGACGACCTCGGAAAGAGTGTGCGCCAAGGGGAACTTTTTGCAGTCGATTTCAGAAAGTCCGTCTTCCGTCTGGATAAAGACGGCGTCAGGTGCGGATGCCCCGAAGGTGGATTTGCCCACCCCCTCCGAGCCGTAAATCATAATGCGGGGCGGTTTGTTTTCTTTGCCGGTTTGAATGTTATCAAGCATTCCCATAGAGTTTTTCCTTTATATTTGAGTTAGAGTGATGCGATTGTGCGGATTTCTTCATAGCCAGTGGGCCAATTGCCGGTGGCGCAGCATTCCCGATAGCGGAGCAGAGCTTTTTGATTGGCGAGTTCCACCAAATCAAGCATTTCTTCGCCCAGCTTCCACACACCGCAGGTAAAGGGTTCATTCTTTTCCACTGCGATGACCTTAACCGGGACGGTTTCTCCGGTGACCTGACGGATGATTGCCCGGTAGAAAGCCAGCTGATGGACATATCCATAACGGCGGCAATCGGACTCAAACCATTTCAGTTGGTCGCAGGTCTTGAGATCAACGAGCCCGTGTTCCGGACTGAACCAGTCCATTCTGATTTGACAGGGAACTCCACAGTAGTTTGTCCGAACTACACCTTCGGCAACGCCATGTGCCAAAAGATCGTTCACGACCGGATGCAGCCAAACACTGGTCTGCAGTTGGGAGATAAAGCCGAAGTCTTTCCCGGAAATTACCTCCCGATCCTGAGTCGCCGCCCATTCTGCAAAAGCCTTGGTGGTTCTGCCGTAGGCTTCGCCAGTCCGGGGATTGATGGGACCGTCAGAAACCACATAGTCCCGGTCAAATGCCTTGCGGCCTTCGAGGATCAGGCAGTGGGCGGCACGCCCGATTACAAATGCGGAGGAGTCTTTGTCCTCAATTTCGCCAGTGACCTTCTTGCGGTAGAGAGCCGGTGACTCCCGGAAGTCTGCCAGAAGATGGCTGGACATGAATTCTCCGCTGCGACTGCGGGCGTGGTATTCGTCCGCCGGTTCTTGAGTGATGAAATTGATGTTCATACTGTTTCCTTTGGTTTTATTGATTAAAAGTTGATTTCGTGTTTTTCAAAGCCGTATTCGATGAAGCGGTTCCGGATAAAGGTCAGGCATTTTTGATATTGCTCTGAAGAGATTTTGTAGCGCTTGCAAATTTCCTTCGGTGTATATCCGGCAAGGAGCATGGAACAGATAGCTTTTTCCGTTCTCGGCAGGGAATTAACCGTAGTACGGATATCCATGTCCAGGATCAAATCGCTCATGGGGTCACAGGTGATCTCCACATTCGGAGCAACAGGGAGCTTGCTGATCTGTTCGTCAATTTCGTCTGCGATGATGATGTCTTTTTTCATTTTCTTTTTTCTTTCATGTTGGGAAGTTGTTAGGTGTTCCTGTCACATCGGGTATATTTCCAAAAATTTTGAAAGCGTTCAGGTTTTTCAGAACTTTTTTCAAAAAAAATTATCAACAAGGACTCGTTTAATCGTTGGGATGGCGTGCTCATACAAATAGAAGTTGTTGCAGATGTTGCGTTTAGAGAATTCACGCAGAGGAATTCCGTTCATAATGGCGTTTGCAATCTTC
>ERZ808030.58-NODE-58-length-11527-cov-4.400611_pt1 | contig 11527 bp, 12 predicted proteins | sample MGYA00380186_ERZ808030 | MGnify/ENA primary metagenome ERZ808030 (study PRJEB31490, sample SAMN06133386) | cow dung metagenome | isolation source: M7 | host: cow | place: China: Chengdu | collected 2015-05 ...
CGACAGTACCATTCTGGAGCATATCTTCTAGATCGACTAAGTCACAGTTATGGATACGCTGAGCATAGTAATCAGTATCATGGAAATGAAGTACTCCTACATCGTGAGCCTGAACAACGTCTCTATCTAGGAGTAACCTACGTGTAAGATCCTTACTTACCTCGCCCGCCATGTAATCACGCTGTGTAGATGTAATTACTGGATTCTTATTTGAGTTCTCTTGTTTAAGTTCCTCATTATTTAGGTTAATTAAACTGAGAATTGATTCATCAGTTGTGTTTGACTTTCTAATAAGTTCTTTATTGTAACGGTACTGAATAAAAGCACGAACGAGATTGTTGTAATTTCGGGAGATTAATTCATCTTCAACCATATCGTTAATGTCTTCTACTTTAATAGCTCGCTTGTATTCCTTACAACGTTCCTCTATAATAGAAACAATCTGATTAATCTTCCTCGGACCAATCTGCTTCGATTTCATGATTTCTTTGTTAGCACACGAGAGTGCTTCGATAATTTTAGTCTTATCAAACTCGACCTCACGGCCATCACGCTTAATAACTCTTTGCATGATATCGCACCTTTCTATTAAATTTATATACACGACACCTTAAACCCGGTGTACTTAATTTAGCTTATAAAATAGCCTTTTCTAAGGGGCTAAAAAATAAAAAGGATAACAGATTTTTAATCCGTTATCCTTATAAAATTAAAAATCTCCACTTAATATTATACAATAATTAGAGACCTATTTTCTTGAAAAATGAGAAATATAATCCAACCCCATCAATATACAAATAATACTTTTCAGAGTTATTTGTATCCGAAATTGTAAAGTTTCTATATTTAAGTTTATCGAGATAAAGTGCACCGACTGGTTTGCTGTTAATATCCAGTAATTCTATAATAGGAGACTTATCCATCTCCGCATAGGTATTAAATAAAGTAACTAAAGAATGTTCCATATTTAGTTCTCCTTATGATCCTAAAACTCATCATCAGATCTTTCTGAACCTAAAAAGGCAGATACATAGTTGCCTTCCAAAAGATATGCTTCGTATTCATATAACATGTGATTAATAATACCAAGTTCTTCTTCATAGAACTTTAAAGTATTATTTAAAACATTAAATGCTACTAGTTTGGTAATTTCAGAAGTTCCGCGTTTTACTTCCCGGCAATAAGACTTTAGAGTATTATCACCAGCTTTTTGTAGAGCACTGATTGTAAGCTCTAAAGTTTTCTTGGTCTGTCGGACATAACGATATTCTTTCCAATTATGTAAGTAACGGAATTTAGTATAGTCTTTCGTTCTGGCGCGTTCTATCAGGTGTAACAGCATTTCATTATCAGTCATAATCAAAATTCCTTAAATATAGAAATCAAGCTCCGGTTGGGAGGATAACCGGAGCTTTTTGAAAGGAGGATTTATTTAAAATATGCAAGTATTGTTTAAACCCTATGTGTTATTATACGATATTAATTTAAAATTTTTAATATTGTCTCAGTAATTATTTTAAATTAAATCAGAAAAGTAACTGAAGAAGCTCATCAAAAGCACAGAAAGGTTTTATATTAGTAGCTGTTACAGAACCAACTCTGTTGTCGATAGTAGTTTCAAAGTCACCATCTTTTAAAGTAATATGATAACCTTCAGGGTACTTGTCGGTAAAAGCTTTAAGTGCAGCCGCATAGGCTGTTTCACTATTTTCAAGCTTTGCAAGAATAACCTTTCTAGATTCTTCATATTTATCTTTAAGCTGCTTAAGACCTTCACGATACTGCTTATCAAGAGAAGCATTATCTTCTTTAAAAGTCTTTCTAGCAGCATTCAATGCTTTAAAAGCATCCTGAACTTTTTCAGCATCTGCCTTTTTAACAGCAGCTTTATCTTCTTTAGCTTTCTGCTCTGCAAAGTATGCAGCTTCAGCTTCTTTAAGAGCAGCTACAGTATTAAAAGGTTTCTTAAGTACATGAGAGTAATATGAGTAATCACCCTCGGTATAAGTAATGTTTGTATTTTTATTTTTGTTCATTTTAATCAACTCTCCTATTAGTTATTAATATTAGAATAATAGTTCTATCAATTATCCTAGCATTTTATTAAAATGAAATATCTAACCTGAGACGCATTAGGTATTCAATTTTTAATTAGTCATTGAAGAAGCCCTCACGAGCAGCTTGTTGTGCCGCTGATGCAGCGTCATCTTCCCAATGTTTTAAAAGTTCTTGTTCATACTTTTCAGTTAAATCATAAAAATTAAGTATGAAATATGCTAAATAATCTTCTTCAGGAAGATTCTCTAAAGCATAAAGACCGCCTTCAATATCAGTAACATCTTCTTCTTGAATAAGGTCAGCAAGACATTCTATCACATCACCGTTGTCTACTTCATAAGTATACTCAACAGTCTCAGTCCATTCATCCCAATCATCTACATCACGTTTGGCGCTCTGCATGGTTACTTCGATTTCAGGATAGAATAGCTCAAACTTTTTTTTGAGAAAGTTATCACGATAAGTGGGATCATTGTTTTCTTTATGAAGTTGTTTAAGCTGACTATAAACTTCCTTTGTAACTTCGCGGTACCATTTATCACTGGCTTCAAAATCTTTATCAAAGCTTATATTATATTTTTCTCTAATATCCTCAGCTACTTCAAAAGCAAATGAAGCTGCATGTTCTAAATCGGGAAGTTTATCGGAATCAGTAGTTAGTCTCTTAATAGAGTCACGAACCATTTCTGAAAGTGCCGGTTCTGTGACATCTTCAGTTAAAGTACTAAGTGTATTAAAGCCGCAGTTGATGCAGATGCCTGTTTCAGTATCAAAAGTAGCTGTTCCACCGCATTCCTGACAAGAAGTTAAACGCTCGCGATAAACATCTGCATCCTCAAGCTCCTCTAACATTGATTCTTTAACAACTACTTTATGGTTAAGATACTCTTCAGGTTTAATTTTAGACAAAGCATCATCAAGTTCTGTTTTACGTTTATCTACTAATAATAGCTCTTGCTTAATCTGCTGCTTAGCAGCACGAACTCTTTCAGCACTAGTATCGTGAGTGCTATCTCCTAAAATTCTACGTCTATTGTTTTCTTGATCTACGCGCTTTTCAGTGTCAGCACCTTTTTCATTAGGATCACCAAAGTAGGCATTATAAATATACTCAACTTTTTGGTCTAAAGATAAACCTTTGAAACTAGGGTCAAGTTTTTCTATTGATTTTATCAACGCAGCATCAATCAGTCGTAAGTTGTTTCCGTTGTTACCATTCTGTCTGTAAGAATTCTGACAATGGTCACAAACCATGTCAGTTAAGGTTCCACCACAGATAGGGCATCTACCTGTTTTTGCTGCCTGTCTATTTCGTTCGTCTATCTGCTGTTCAAAATCAATACGACACATTTTATCAGTTGCAATATACTTTTTAGTCCCAGGGTCAACATCATCATTAGTTAAGTCATCTGTAGAAACTTCTTCATCAAGGAAATCCCAATAGTTATTTTCTCTGAAGGTAAGAGGTTCTCCTCTAGACATTATAGCTGCTTGGCATCTAGAACAAAGGTAGCCTAGGTCAACCTCATAGCGACACTCACTTTTGTCGAATAAGTCTTCACACCAGGTGCATTCTACTGTATCCTCATTTTCTTCCATCATCTCTACTATAGCTTTGATGTCAGGAGTAGGATCAGAATCTTTAGTAATAGTTTCCTTAGGTTCTATAACTACAGCGTCATCTTCAAACTCTTTATTAAACTCCTCATCTGAAATATCAAAAGTTTCAGACTTAGAAAAAGTGGTAATCTGATTATCTTCTTCAGAACCGCAGTCAGTACCTAAAACTTCGTCATAAGACCAAACAGTTCCAAGGTCACGTGCATTGACGCAAACACCATAATCATCTCGATCAAACTCTGTCTGAGTTATAATAGGTTTTTGGCTAAGACATCCTAGAGCATGAGCTTTAGCCTCATCAAAAAAATCAAAAGACTCATCCTCACAATTAGGACACTTTACAAAATAAATATATTGAATCATTTTATTAACGCTCCTATAAAATTTTTAGCTACATAATTTAGCAATTAAAAATTTTATTTCTTTTTTAGGATTTCAACTTTAAATGATTTAGTTTCATGATCAGTCTCGACCAGAAGCTCATCACCAACTAATTCATTTAAATCATCATGATCAGTTACACCGTTGAGTGTGAAGGTTCTTTCTTTGGGAAGAATTCCTTTTAAGTATTCAACTACAGACTCATCCATATTTTCAGAATCAAGATCAAACTCAATGTCGGTAACTTTAACTTCCAAGTCATAGCTAACAATAGAAGTTTCTATGTCATTAAACTTCATGTCGTGAGCTACTACACATGTAGCTTCATTAAGAATCTCATCTAGAGTCATATCCAAAAGCTTACGCTTTGCATCTTCTTCAGACTCCGCTTCAATCCAAAGCTGTTTTATCCAAGCCTCGAGAGCAAAATTTAAATTAACAGTCATAATAGTAACCTCCAAAATCAATTTCAATAGTATTATACCATAAACTGGTAGCTTTGTAAATACCTTTTTTAAATTATTCTTCCAACAATCCGGAATTTCGTAAAAGCTTTTCGGATTCGGAAATTAAAAAAGTTTTATTTATATTATTATTTATAATTAAAAATATTTTAAGCACACGTCCTTTATATTTTAAACGTATGTCACGATAACCATTATTATTAAACCATTCCAGCTGAGCACCCTGTAATTCCGGAGATTTCGGAAAGGTCGTGATCAAGTCTAATTCCCTATCTACAAATCGACACATGTCTTCCTTATAGTAGATATTGTCTAGACCTAAATCAATCTTCTTGTCTTTCCACTTTGCAAATACTTGATGTCCATCTGGATTTAGAATAAACTCGATAGTCTGACCACGGTACTCTATAGTACTGTATCTTATAGAAACGTTAGAGGTCTCGGATAATTGCTCGGAGTTCGTCAACGAGTTTGTTATTAATAGATCCGTCGGATTCTTTTCCATCTACTAAATAGTCTCCTAACTCTTTCTTAGTTTCTATAATCTGTTGAACTCTCTCATCTATAGTACCGCCACATATGAGCACAGTGATAAAAGCAGGACGATCATTATTAACACGCCAGATTCTATCAGTACCCTGATCAAACATTGCCGCAGTATAAGGAGTATCTATACAAATGAGGTAAGATGCTGCATTGAGGGTCCAGCCAGTTCCGACTTTTCCCCAAGTTCCTATAAAGACTTGTTCCCTAGGGTCAGACTGAAATCTTTCTACGTTAGCAGCAACCTCTGCATCAGACACATCACCAGTATTAATGCTAAAACGAAATTGTCCTAATTTCGTAGCAAGGTCATTTATAGTTTCTTTAAAGACTGACAGAACTACAACTTTCTCTCCTTGAGAAGTTAGCTCTTCTATGTACTCTAGGCATCTAGTAACTTTGATAGATTCTACTTTCTGAGTTGTCAGTAGACCAGGACATGCAGTTGCTTGGCGTAATCTTGTTGTGAGCGCCAGCAAGTTAGTAGCTTTAAGTTCAATCTTATCTGCTTCTTCTTTAACGCCTTCCTTAATGGCTTCGTAAAATTTCCTCTGACTATCATCAGGTTCTAAAACTTCTAAAGTTACGGTCTTAGGCGGCATATCTGATCGTACTTGATCCAGCGTCCTTCGTAGTGAGCAACTTTCTATTTCCTCACGAAGTACATCTAGATTCTTAAACCCAATAACTTGGGAATCTTTTATACCGCCAAAATTACAGTACTGAGATTTATAGGTAGTCAAGATTGATTGGTCATTATTAGTCCATGAAAGGGGGACATATGCGGAAAGCGGGTTATTAGTAATTAGAGTACCAGTAGCGGCGATCTTAAATGGCGCGTCTAGTTTAAGTAAGTTAGTACCCTGCTGTGAAGTTTTAGTTGCGGCTTTGTGTGCTTCATCGAAAGCGATCATGCCAAACTTGTTACTAGACTTCTTAAAAGCTTCTATGATCCTGTCGTCACGTAAACTCTCTAAGTTAGTAATAACGAAGAACTCCTCAATAGGATCTTTTAACTGGGCCGCACGTTTATCCATCGACTTATATCTAATAGAACCAGTTCTAGTAATGTGCTCGCCCAGAACAATAGCAGACTCTGTCGAAAATTTAGCGATCTCCTTCTTCCAGTTCTGTTTAAGAGAATTAACTCCGCAGATAATGAAACAGTGATCAATTATCCCTCTGCGCTTTAGTGTCTCAGCTAACCAGATAATAGAGTTAGTCTTGCCAAGTCCCATAGAGTCTAGTAGAAGCCACTTTTCATGTTCTAGTCCAAAGTTAATGGCATCAAGCTGATGATCAAAGGGTTTCATCTTAAACGAAACTTTCTCAATTTCAGAAAGGGGTGCTTGATTATACTGACTCTTTGATAAAAAAGAATCATCTAACAACTGTAATTGTATATCATCTAAAAAAGTAAGACTGTCTAAAAGTCTGCTAAGATAACACACAGGAAACTCCCATGTTTGAATAGCTTTATGGTAATAATAAGTTGGAATAGTTTTAAGAGCGTCTACTATGTATTGATTAAAGTCAAAGGTAACTAGTAAACTTGATAATCCCGAGATTTTTATTGGGGTTGATGTTTCGATAATCCTAATCATAATGAAACCTCCGAAATTCCAGAAGTTTCGTTGTAGTACTCAAAGGTCATTCCAGGAATTTGTTTTCTTCTACCTGTGAGAATTTGATTTAGTCTATATCTAGTTAGACCATTAGCATCTTCTGCCTCTTTTATAGTAGAATAAATAATGCCAGTTTCTAAACATCTAACTTTTCTATCTGCACCGCCTTGCTTCAGATTTTTTACTGAAGCTTGATAATATTTTAAGTTATCTTTTGGCTTCGTCTTAATAGAGTTAAAGTAAACGTAAGCTTTTTGAATATTAGAATCAGACTCAAGGTCAGTAACTATATTATGGTCTAAAGCCACATGAACTAAGTTTAGCATAAGAATACATGCATTAGCATTGCTAAGAGTAAAATAGTACGACTTTCCGCATTTAGTCATAAGCATATGTGCTTTAACATGATCAGCATAGCTCAACTGTATACGCTTATTAACTGGGTCCGCATTAGCAACTTTTAAAAGCTTTCTACGACGCTTATTAGATTCAGAGGAATACTTACGTGGTTGAGAATTTTCTATAGAATAGCAGAAAATAGGAATTATGTGATGTTCCTGAGTTACTCCAATACTTTTAACAGTATTTAAATTATTTAAAATTAATTCTACATATTCATCTAGATAATTATTATCTAAGAAAAATCCTGTAGCTAATAAATTTTCTTTTAATTTTAACATATAAGTGACTCCTTGAAATTATTTGAAATTTAATCATTTCTTTAAATTTAGCAAATAATTTCAATGAAATTCGTAATAATCGAAATTACCGAAATTGTCGGAGTTACAGACGAAATTGTTCAAATTACGGTCAAACTAAAACATAATATTTGTAATTTCCGAAATTGTCAGCTTTTCGGGCACACACGTGCGCGTGTGTAAGGAAAATAGGCCAAATTAGACTAAAACACCGGAAAAGGTGCAAATAATAGCCAAATTTAGCCTGAAAAAGGTGCAAATTATCAAATTAATCTAATAAAGAGACATATTTTGTACTAAAATCGTTCTCCGGGGCTTCCTCTTTCACTCTATAGACTACAGATGCCTCTACAACGAATGGTCTTTCGCATTCATCACATATGTAATGTTCTATTAAGTCGGGTTCATTAGTTGCTGGACCGTAATCCTCGTAGATTATCTTGCCTAGGCCATCTCTAACTACTTCTTGAGGTTGACCTATTAAAGAACCTGGCATAAAGATTTCTCCTGGTAGATATTCTCTCATACAATGAGGACAACGGATAATAGGTGTTTTACATTTATTAGGTAATTTCATGGTTGTTTTAAAGGCTCCTTGTGTAAAAATCAAATTTTTGAAAATTTTCGAAAAATCATTTGCACGCGCGCACGCGTTCAGATCTATATATAATATATTAATATATACTCTTTGCCTAGAGTATATATTAATATATTATATATAGATCACTATTATTATTAATATATTAATATATAAATAATATATTTTTTATGCGTGCAAGATTTTTCATGTAATTTCAGTCTATAGAAAAATACGTAGCAGGACAAGCCTGCTTAATTATTTATCTTTAGATAAATCTAAAGATAAATAATTAAAATTCTTCTAATTTATTATACAGTATAGATCTATAATATTTGACAGTTTTATAAAAAATTTTTTAATAATTTTTATTAATAATTTAATAAATTATTAATTTATTAATTTTAGGGCGCTATTAATTTAATAAATTATTAATTTAATAAAAAATGAAATTTGACGAATTACATAAAGACTGCTCTAAAACTCCCCAGAATCTCCTGTATTGCATTTTAATTTTAGTAATATAGTAAGCCTCTTTTTATGTTAAAATTTATTTTAGATATGGTTCTGTCAAAGTATGTTAGCTTTTTAATATAATTAAAATATTAGTATTACTTTCACCAGAATCTCCTGTGTCGCATTTTATTACCAAATTAGGGTAAGTTGTAGGGCCCGGCTTTAACTTGCCTTAAAACGAGAATCTGGAAGAAATTACAAATATAAAAATGTAAGCTCCCAATATTGGGAGCTTACATTTTTATATCTTATGTGGATTCAGTCCATTCTGACTGATCGGTCGTACCACTATTGTCAGAGGTTTTTACCAAAACACTATCAGCTTCTCGCCATTCAATAGTACCGTCCGTCTTTTCAAGTCTAATATAAGGAATACCTTCGGTCCAGTCTGTCGCACTTTCACCTGTTTTAACCCAAACAATTGCCGAGTTATATAATACACAGAAACCTTCTATATACGAGGAAAAGAGTTTTGTATCAACACCATTTGTAGAATAAGCATATACTCTACAGTAGCAGACATTTTTTCCTGCAAAGCCTGATTTTTTAGGATTAAACGAAATATCTACGTTATCACTCTTGCTTCGTGTAGTAGCTATCTCATAACCTGAAGTACCTTTATTTGAAGTTATAGCTTGAATATCTCCATATGAAGCCTTTAAGTCAACTAAGTCTGCCATTGAGTTACCAGTGCTACCTGTTACTGGTGTGCCATCTTCAGTAAGTACTTTAAAAAGATATACTCGATAGCCTTTAATTTTATTACAATCAAAAGAATTAAACGGGTTAGCGCCATTCCAAACCCAAGTAAGATCATTTTTAATTCTTGACTTTGGATTATTTGTTATTCCCTTAGAACTATAATATAAATTAGTAGGAGCACTTGGTGCCGCATAATAATCAACTTCTTCAAAGTCATATTGAGCGTTAGAAAAAGCAGAGGCACCAAACTTACCTTTAGTTCTAGTACGAACTCTAAAGTTTGTAGCCTTTGGTGGGATTGGAATTACGAAGGAATAATCATATTTGTTGTCATCCTCATTTTTAGTTCTTTCAGTATAACCATCGCTGCCAGAAGCTTTAAAAGTTAAACTGCTATTTGTATCATTACCTTCTGAATTTTTTGCCGGCCATTTGTCATCTACTTTAAAAGCATATTCAAGAAGACTTAAATCTACCGGGTTCAGCTCTGCATTTTTTGAACTACCTGGTCGAGCTACTACAGTAACTGTATTATCTCCATTGTCTTTTATACTAATAATTTGTCCGGCATTCATAGTGATGTCTGGAACTGTAAAAGCAACTTTAGCAACAGGTCTAGCTTTTCCGGAATATCGTCCATTCTCAATTCCAAAATTGTTTGTACCGATCGCTGAAACTTGACCATCATTACAGTTACCACAAGCACCGGCTGTCTTTATATAAAAGCAACCAGTAGCGCTTTCATAAGAATCTACCTTAACTTGGATAGTCTTTTGTCCCTTACCACTTGAAATTGTACTCCAGTACTCGTCATTCTCGGGATGATCCGCATCTCTGGAAATTAAAAGTTTATTAGCAGCAGTAGTAAGCTCCGATATTCTAGCTGTAGTATCAGTAGAACTAGCAAAAATCCAAATGTTATACCCATAGTAACCGTTTTCTCGTTCTAAGTCAGACCCAGAAATTGTAATATTTACTGTTTTAGGATCTGTAGTTGATCTAGCAGCAGTATATGTACAACTAAACGCTATCTCAGGGTCGTAAGAGTAGTTTCCTGTATAGTTTTCATAAATCCCAGAATCCTTTCTAGTACCATGCACTCTTACTGTAGTAGTAGCCATTACTCTTCACTCTCCTCTAAAACAGAATTAATCTTAGAAAGAATTTCTTCTATAATTTCTTTCGTGTTATCAGAAAGATTTTTTTCTTCGTCGTCTTTCGCGTTCTCATAATAATACTTAGAAAGTTCTGTAAGGTCTCCCTTGTCTATAGAGAAGGAACCCCAGTCACAAAGCATTTCTAAAATATAAATAAGGGGCATATCCTCTCCGAGCCAGAACTCTGGGTGGTGTTCATTATGCATCCAGTGATGTCTCCATGCTTCTTCATAGCCGGGAACAAACTTGAGAGGCTTTCCATTAATATCTTGCGGACCGTAAAACTTTTGAGCGTAAGGTTCAAACTCTTCTTCACCGAACTTAGAATCATCATGTTCTTCTATAATATCATAGAAGACTTCAGGGTCCGGAAGCTCATCAAAAACTTCCGGAACATTTTCCTTAAGCCAGTCTGCAAATTGTTTTACTCTTGCTTTATGGTCTATAATATATTTTTTATATTCTTCTTGGTAGTCTTCGAGTCCTTCGTTAATTCTACTCAAAGCTGCCATAGCATTTATAAAATTCATATTCATTTCTTATCAAGCCTTTCTTTTAGTCCCACATAGTTTCGTAGGTTTTAAAATCTTCTGCAGTCTCAGTAAGAGATTCTACAAGTAAGTTATCATACTCTGGAGTTCCGTAGTTTGGAGTATTCATATAAAAGCCGAGTGCTCTTATTAAGTCTTCGTAGCCTTCTCCGACTTTTGAACTATTAAAGTTATCATCAATAAAATGTTTAATTGCCCACTTGTCGTCGAAGCGACTAGTATTAACTATAACAGAAGAAGTCCACTCAGTTCCGTTCTTTTCAAAATATTCTTTATAATGAAGAGTGTAGTTATCAAGTAACTCAACTTCCGTCTTAACTGCTGCAGGAGCCGTATGTGCTTGAGCATAGTCTATAAGTTTTTTAAATCTATTCTTATATCCTGTAGAAGAAGTAGTCGATGAATTATTTGTTTTATTCATCTGCTTCCATTCATAAAGTCGTCGCATAAACTTTATTCTCCTTTATAGAATAAAAGCTTCTAAGAACTTAATCTCAGAAGCAAGTTTTATTTATTGAGCCTTCTCGAACATCCCTATTTTCCATTCATTTAATTTAGCGTAACTTTATAGTTGAAGTTTTATTATTTTAATAATCTATTTAATAATTCATTAATTTATCTTTATAGATATATTA